>Ga0105100_10000056_pt1 | contig 58903 bp, 51 predicted proteins | sample PPLLak12cMay2015_2_FD_87033 | JGI IMG/M metagenome (GOLD analysis project Ga0105100, IMG submission 87033) | Freshwater sediment microbial communities from Prairie Pothole Lake near Jamestown, North Dakota, USA - PPLs Lake P8 Core (1) Depth... | ecosystem: Environmental > Aquatic > Freshwater >... | reverse complement strand
GGGGCGCACCCTGCGCGGGAGCGAGGATCACCGCGCCGGGGGGGTGGTAGGCGAGGCGCAGGCGCGCGAACATCCAGCGCACATGATCGAGCTCCATGCGGTCGAAGGGCGGGTGGCGCCTGAGCTCCTCGACCGCAGCGGCGAGCAGAGACGGTGCAATGGCGCGCGAGGCGGGTGTCATGCGACCTAGCCTAGCAGAATCCCGGGAAGCCTCGGGGTGGCTGCGCAGAGGCGTAATGTGGCTGGCCGGTGCCATACCGCGAGACGGCGCTGGGGTGTGCCGACCGCCAGACCAACAAAAAGGGCTCCGTTATTCACGGAGCCCTTTGCGCTTGGATCCCGGCTTGCGCCGGGATGACGATCGCTTATTCTGCGATCGTCACATATCCATACCGCCCATTCCGCCCATGCCCCCCATACCACCGCCGTGTGCGTGGCTCTCTTCCTTCGGCAGCTCGGCCACCATGGCGTCGGTGGTGAGGATCAGGCCAGCGACGGACGCGGCGTTCTGCAACGCGCAGCGCACGACCTTGGTCGGATCCAGCACACCCATTTCCATCATGTCGCCGAAGCTGTCGTTGGCCGCGTTGTAGCCGAAGCTGGTCTTGCCCTCGACGACCTTGTTCAGCACCACCGAGGGCTCGGCTCCGGCGTTCGCGACGATCTGGCGCAGCGGCTCTTCCAGCGCACGCACCACGATCTTGATGCCCGCGTCCTGGTCGTGGTTGGCGCCCTTGAGCGAGCTGATGGCGCTGCGGGCTCGGATCAGAGCGACGCCGCCACCGGCGACGATGCCCTCTTCCACCGCGGCGCGAGTGGCATGCAGCGCGTCTTCCACACGGGCCTTCTTCTCCTTCATTTCCATTTCCGTGGCAGCGCCGACCTTGATCAGCGCGACACCGCCGGCCAGCTTCGCAACACGCTCCTGCAGCTTCTCGCGGTCGTAATCGCTGGTGGCCTCGTCGATCTGCGTGCGGATGCTCTTCACACGCGCCTCAATCGCCTTAGAGTCGCCCGCACCGTCGATGATGGTGGTCTCTTCCTTGCCGACCTCGATGCGCTTGGCCTGCCCGAGATCGTTCAGGCTGGCCTTCTCCAGGGTCAGACCGAGCTCCTCGGCGATCACCGTGCCACCGGTCAGGATCGCGATGTCCTCGAGCATGGCCTTGCGGCGGTCGCCGAAGCCCGGCGCCTTCACCGCGCAGGTCTTGAGGATGCCACGGATGTTGTTCACCACCAGTGTGGCCAGCGCCTCACCCTCGACTTCCTCGGCGACGATCAGCAGCGGCCGCCCGGCTTTGGCCACCTGCTCCAGAACCGGCAGTAGGTCACGGATGGAGGAGATCTTCTTGTCGTGCAGGAGGACGAAGGGATTTTCCAGCACCGCCATCTGCTTCTCGGCGCTGTTGATGAAATAGGGCGACAGATAGCCGCGGTCGAACTGCATGCCCTCGACCACTTCCAGCTCGTTGTTCAGGCCCGAGCCGTCCTCGACGGTGATCACACCTTCCTTGCCGACCTTCTCCATGGCGTCGGCGATGATCTTGCCGATGTTCTCGTCGGCGTTGGCGGAGATGGCGCCGACCTGCGCGATCTCCTTCGTGGTGGTGCAGGGCTTGGACAGCTTCTTGAGCTCCCCGACTATGGCGTCCACGGCCTTGTCGATGCCGCGCTTAAGGTCCATCGGGTTCATGCCGGCGGCCACGTACTTCATGCCTTCCTGAACAATGGCCTGGGCCAGCACTGTCGCAGTCGTAGTGCCGTCACCGGCCACGTCGGAGGTCTTGCTGGCGACCTCCTTGACCATCTGGGCACCCATGTTCTCGAACTTGTCCTTCAGCTCGATCTCCTTGGCCACCGACACGCCGTCCTTGGTGATGGTGGGCGCGCCGAAGGAGCGCTCGAGGACCACGTTGCGGCCCTTGGGGCCGAGGGTGACTTTGACCGCATCGGCCAGAACGTTCACGCCGGCGACGATACGGTGGCGGGCGGAATCGTGAAACTTGACCTCTTTTGCTGACATTTGGCTGGACTCCTGAATTCGTTTGCGTGGGTAACTCGGGGCTCGCGGGGGGTTACTCGAGGACGCCCATGATGTCTTCTTCGCGCATGACGAGGAATTCCTCGCCTTCGATCTTCACGGTCTGTCCGGAATACTTGCCGAACAGGATCTTGTCGCCCTTCTTCACGTCCAGGGGACGAACCTTGCCGTCCTCCAGGAGCTTGCCGGTGCCAACCGCGATGACCTCGCCGGTGTCGGGCTTCTCGGCCGCCGTGTCGGGGATCACGATGCCGGACGCCGTCTTGCGCTCCTCTTCCAGACGCTTGACGATGACTCGGTCGTGCAGGGGGCGGATCTTCATTAGAGTCTCCTTGGTTAACTCGCTGATAGAAAAATGGTTCAGCGCTGTTAGCACTCATCGCTGAGGAGTGCCAATAATAGCGGGTAGACGTCCGGATTTCAAGGGGTTACCGCAAAGGAAACGCCAGCGGATCGTCCGCACCGTAACGGTGCGGAGGAGACTTCTAGGACACAACAGAGGAGACTTCGACGGCGCCGTCGGTGCCGATCTGAGGTTACTGCGTGAGCAGGCCCGAACCGGAGACGCCGAACCGGTAGACGGTGCGCCGCGGCCGATCGCTGCGGGGCGGGACGGGCTCGACGGGACAGGGCGGCTCGCGGGTGCCGTCGGGCTTCAGGGTGGCGTCGTCGGCGAACTCCTGCCAGATGCCGCCATGCACCGGCCGAAAGATCCACATCAGGTAGCCGCGCCGCGCCGCCACGTCGATCAGGTCGTCGGCATCGGGCGCGTCCGCAACCACCACCTGGTCGCCCTGCGCGCCATACGGGAAGGCACCAAACGCCTGGAGACATTCCAGCGCCTCCGAGGAGTCTGCACCCGGACGCGTGCAGGAGGGACGCTCGGCGCGAGCGACGTCCCAGGCACCGAGCTCCCAGGCCGCTTCCAGCGTCGCGCGGTCGAGTGCGACGAGATCCTCCCAGCGCGTGTTCACCTGCAACGCCGAGCTGGGCACCGATTTGAAGGAAACCGCCTGCGCGCCCTCCACCTCGGCGAGCTTCTCGCGCAGGAACGCATGCCAGTGCAACGTGAGGATGACGGGCGTGTCTGGACAGGGCACCGCAGCGACGGTGATGGCAAACAGCGGCAGGCGGGTTGCGCTCATCTGCTGTTCGATGCGATCCAGCAACTCCATGCTTGTCCTCCTAGATTCACGCGCGCAGTGAAAACATACCGAGTCCGGCCCGGCGTTTCAATGGTTCAGCATTTTTCGCGCCATCGGTCGATTGGATCGGCGCTTCAGAATGCCCCGCGCGTGCCGAAAAAAGCCTTCTTCCACACGCACCTGCGCACAGGTCACCGACGACGGTCAGCACTCCGGTCCCGGCGCTGCCAGTGCGATGGTGCAGGCATGCACCACCGCGAGGCGGCTCGCGTTGCCTGCGTGCGCTCAGGCCGTACAATGCGCCTTCATGCACATCCGCTTCCTCGGTGCCGCCGGTGAAGTCACCGGCTCCTGCTTCCTGATCGATACGGGCAGCCTGCGTTTTCTCGTCGACTGCGGCATGTTCCAGGGCGGGCGTGAGGCGCTCATCAAGAACCGTGCAGCGCTCGATTTCGACGTGTCGGAGCTGGCTTTCGTGCTGCTCACCCACGCGCACATCGACCACTCCGGGTTGATTCCGCGTCTCGTGCACAAAGGGTTCGACGGCCCGATCTACTGCACCTCCGCCACCGCCGATCTCCTCGAGGTAATGCTGGCGGACAGTGCAAGCATCCAGGAGAAGGACGCCGAGCGGGACAACCGCAAGCCGCTCTACACCGTCACCCAGGCGCTGCGCAGCCTGGGTCAGCTCCGCCAAGTGGCCTACGACGAGATCTTCACGCCGGCCGCAGGCGTGCGCGCGCGCCTGCGCGACGCCGGGCACATTCTGGGCTCGGCCGCCATCGAGGTCTGGCTGGATGAGGCCGGCAGGAAGCTGGCGTTCTCCGGCGATCTGGGCCAGCCGGGGCGGCCGCTGGTGCGCGACCCGACGGCCATCGAGGACGCCGATGTCCTCGTCGTGGAATCCACCTACGGCAACCGTCTCCACAAGTCGCTGGACGCGACCGTGGACGAGCTATGCGACGCCATCACCGCCACGCTGGCGGACCGGCGCGGCAACGTCGTCATCCCGGCCTTCGCGGTCGGCCGTACGCAGGAGGTGCTGTACCTCCTGATCCGGCTGGCGCAGGCGGGCCGCCTCCCGGAACTGGATATCTACGTGGATTCACCGCTAGCGACCAAGGCCACCGCAGTCACGCTGAAGCACTGGAGGCTGCTCGACCCTGACGTCGCCCCCACCTTCGCGTCGGCCATGGACAGCCACGGCAAGCCGTCGATCCGCTTTACCGAAAGCCCCGAGGAGTCGGCCGCGTTGTCGCGCGTGCGGGACGGTGCTGTGATCATCGCCGGAAGCGGCATGTGCGACGGTGGGCGAATCCAGTACCACCTGCGCGACAACCTGCCGCGCGCGGAGTCTTCGGTGGTGATCATCGGCTTCCAGGCCCAGGGCACGCTGGGCCGCCGGCTGGTGGATGGCGCGTCGCAGGTGCGCATCTTCGGCGACGAGATCGACGTGCGCGCCCCGGTGCATACCATCGGCGGGCTTTCCGCGCACGCCGACCAGAGCGGCCTGCTGGGCTGGTTGCGCGGCTTCCGGCAGGCACCTCGGCGGACCTTTGTCGTGCATGGCGAGTACGAGACCGCGCGCACGTTCTGTGGCGTGATCGAGAAGGAGCTGGGGTGGCGCGCCGACGCACCCGCCGGCGGCCAGGTCGTGGAGATCTGAATGCGGGCAGTCGCGTTGATCCTCGCGTTCGCGTGCCTGACCGCGACGGCGCAGGCGCAGCACTGGCCCGCGACGCTGCGGGCAGAGCTGGCCGCGAGCCACATCCCGGCAGAGGCCGTCGGTCTGTACGTCGCGGCAGTGGGAGGCGCACCCGCGATCCTGGACTGGAACACCGACGCGCCGATGAACCCGGCCTCGACGATGAAGCTGGTGACGACACTCGCTGCGCTCGAGCTGCTCGGACCCGCTTATACCTGGCGCACCGAGGTATACACCGACGGGCTGCTCCGCGGCGACGTGCTGGAGGGCAACCTCGTGTTGAGAGGCTCCGGCGATCCCAAGCTCGACCTCGAAAGCCTCTGGCTGCTGGTGAAGGCTTTGCGGGGGCGCGGGCTGCGCGAGATCCGCGGCGACCTCATCGCGGACCGCAGCGCCTTTGTCCTGGAAGACACCGACCCCGCGCGCTTCGACAACGAGCCCACCCGCCCGTACAACGTGCCGCCGGACGCACTGCTGGTCAACTACAAATCCGTGAGCCTGCAGTTCGTCCCGCAGGAAGACAGCGGCACGGTGCGCATCGTTGCTGTCCCGGAGCTGCCCCAGATCAGGATCATCAACCAGCTTGCGCTGGGAGCCGGCAACTGCGACTTGTGGCCGGAACGCCCGATGGTCTCCGCCGAGCAGGCACAGCTCCTGTTCACCGGCGTGTTCCCTAACGGCTGCGGCGAGAAGGGCGAGAGCTTCAGTCTGCTCACCCCCGATGAGTATCTGCAGGCGCTGTTCCGCCAGCTCTGGACGGAAGCCGGCGGGACTTTCACGGGGCGGGCGCGAGAAGGCGAGGTACCCGCGTCTGCGCGCCTCTTCGCTACCTGGGAGTCCCCTCCGCTTGCCGAGGTCATCCGCGACATCAACAAGTGGAGCAGCAACGTGATGGCGCGCCAGCTGTTCCTGACCCTGGCGCTCGAGGGGGACAGGCCTGCCACCACTGCCAAGGCCGCTCGCGCAGTGCAGGATTGGCTTCGGCAGGCAGGCCTGGACCTACCCGAACTCGTGCTGGAGAACGGCTCCGGCCTGTCGCGCACCGAGCGCATCAGCACGCGCAATCTGGCCCGCCTGCTGCAGCGTGGGTGGGACAGTCCACTGCTGCCGGAGTATCTGGCGTCGCTGCCCATCCCGGGTGTGGATGGAACGCTGCGGCGTCGCCTGAACGGGTCGCCCGCTGCCGGCCAGGCACACCTCAAGAGCGGCTACCTCGACGGGGTGCGCGCCGTGGCCGGGTACTTGCGCGACCGGCGCGGGCGCTGGCTGATTCTGGTGTGCATCGTCAACCATGCCAACGCCATCGCCGCCCAGCCCTTCCTCGACGCGGTGGTGGACTGGGCCTGGTCGCAGGGCAGCGATGGCTGCTGCACAGGCGACTCTACGGCGGGAGCAGGGGAAGGCACTGTGCGATAATCGCAGCGGTCAGTCTCCCGCCGCGTGCATCGGGCGCAACGTCAAAGCATGTCAAATCGCAGGTCATGTCCAACCTCAGCGTAGTCGTCCTGGCAGCCGGCAAGGGCACGCGCATGCGCTCGGCGCTGCCCAAGGTCCTGCACCCCCTGGCCGGCCGGCCGTTGCTGGCTCATGTCCTGGAAGCCGCGCGCGCAGTCCAGGCCGAGCGCATCATCGTGGTCTACGGCCACGGCGGGCAGGCGGTACCCGACAGTTTCGCTGACAGCGGAGCGAGCTTCGTCCTGCAGGACCCTCAGCGCGGGACCGGGCACGCGGTCATGCAGGCGCTACCCCATTTGCCCAGCGCCGGTGCGACTCTGGTCCTCTACGGCGACGTGCCTCTCGTCCGGCCTGCTACCCTGCAGCAGTTGTTGAGCGAGTCCGATGCGCTGTGTCTGCTCACTGCCAGACTGGCCGACCCGACCGGTTACGGCCGCATCGTGCGCGACGCCGGCGGTCGCGTGCAACGTATCGCTGAGGAAAAGGACGCCAGTGCAGACGAGCGTCGGCTCGACGAGATCAACACCGGCATACTGTCTGCGCCGAATGCCAGGCTGCGCGAATGGCTGGCGCGGCTCACCGACCACAACGCGCAGGGCGAGTACTACCTCACGGACGTCGTGCCATTGGCGCTGGCCGGCGGCACACCGGTGCGCACCGTGCTGACTGCCGACCCCGGAGAGATCCAGGGCGTGAACAGCCGCGAGCAGCTCGCGCAGCTGGAGCGGCGCTATCAGCTGGAGACTGCGCGCCGGCTGATGGACAGTGGCGTCACGCTGGCCGATCCCATGCGCCTGGATGTGCGCGGCGAGCTGGCGTGCGCCGAAGACGTGTTCATCGACGTGGGCTGCGTCTTCGAAGGCCGTGTGACGCTGGGCACCAACGTGCGCATCGGCTCGCACTGCGTCATCCGAGACTGCGAGATCGGCCCCGGCACCGTGATTGCGCCGTTCAGCCATCTGACCGGCGCACGCATCTCCTCGGACTGCAGCGTGGGCCCGTTCGCGCGTATGCGCCCGGGCGCGGTGCTCGCCGAGCATGCGCACGTGGGCAACTTCGTGGAGATGAAGAACACAGTGCTGGGTGAAGGCTCGAAAGCCAATCACCTCACTTACCTGGGCGACGCCAGCATCGGCAAGGGCGTGAACGTCGGCGCCGGCACCATTACCTGCAACTACGACGGCGCGAACAAGCACCGCACGATAATCGAGGACGGCGCCTTCATCGGCTCGGACACCGCGCTGGTGGCGCCGGTCACCGTGGGGCGGGACGCGACCATTGGCGCCGGCAGCGTCATCACCGAGAACGCGCCGCCCGGGGAACTGACCCTCGCGCGCGGCAGACAGGTGACGATAAAGGGCTGGAAGCGGCCGCAAAAAAAGGTGAAGCGTGAGGCGTGAGGCGCGAGGCGTGACGCGTGAGGAGCACGCCGCGATACCAACGAGGTACGAGAGTAGCATCCGGCAAGGGACCAGAGCCCTGCCGGGGTTCGTTCACCCAAAGGACGTGACGCCTCACGCCTCACGCCTCACGCCTCACTAAGCTTATGTGCGGAATCGTAGGTGCCATCGCCAAACGTGACGTCGTCCCGATCCTGCTGGAAGGGCTACGCAAGCTCGAGTACCGTGGCTACGACTCGGCTGGCCTAGCGGTGGTCAACGGCGGCCTGCGGCGGCTGCGCAGCGTCGGACGGGTCGCGGCGCTCGCCGCGCTGGCGCAGCAGGCGACACTGACCGCGTCCTTGGGAATCGCCCACACGCGCTGGGCCACCCACGGCGCTCCTACGGAACGCAACGCCCATCCCCACGTCAGCGAGGATGGGCTGGCGGTCGTGCACAACGGCATCATCGAGAATCACGAGCCGATGCGTGCACGCCTGACGGCGCTCGGCTACCGGTTCGTTTCCGACACCGACACCGAGGTCGTCGCGCACCTGATCCACCACTACCTGCGCGAGAGCGGCGACCTGTTCCGCGCGACCCATCGCGCGGTAAGCGAGCTGACCGGCGCTTACGCCATCGCCGTGCTCTCGGAGAAGAACCCCGACAGGCTGGTCGTGGCGCGCAAGGGAGCGCCGCTGCTGCTGGGCCTGGGGGAAGGCGAGAACTTCTGCGCGTCCGACGCCTCGGCGCTGCTGCAGGTCACCCGCCGCATCGTCTACCTCGAGGAAGGCGACGTGGTAGAGCTGACCGCCGGCGGCCATCGCATCCTGGATGCCGCGGGGGAACTGGTGGACCGCGCGGTGCATGAGAGCAAGCTGTCGGCCGATGCGGTCGAGCTGGGGCCGTACCGGCACTACATGCAGAAGGAGATCTTCGAGCAGCCGGGCGCGGTCGCCGCCACGCTGGAGATGGTGACGGGCGCCAGCGCCCTGGTGCCGCAGCTATTTGGTGTCGACGCAGAGGAGCTGCTGGCCTCGGCGAACGCCGTTACCGTAATCGCATGCGGCACCAGCTATCACGCCGGGCTGGTGGCGCGGTACTGGCTCGAGGCGATCGCGGGGGTGCCCTGCAACGTGGAGATCGCCAGCGAGTATCGATACCGGCACAGCGTGCCGAACCCGCAGGCGCTCATCATCACCATCTCCCAGTCCGGGGAAACGGCCGACACCATCGCAGCGCTGCAGCACGCCAAGTCGCTGGGGCAGGAGCGTACCCTTGCGATCTGCAACGTGCCGGAGAGCGCACTGGTGCGCAACACGCGGCTGCGCTTTCTCACCCGGGCTGGTCCCGAGATCGGGGTGGCGTCGACCAAGGCCTTCACGACCCAGCTGGCTTCTCTGTTCCTGCTGACGCTGCTCCTGGCCAAGCTGCGGGGCCGGCTCTCCCCGGAGAGCGAGCAGCAGTACCTCAAAGCGCTGCGCCATCTGCCCAGCGCACTGGCCGATGTGCTGGAGCTCGAGCCTGCCATCGCGCGGTGGGCGGAGCGCTTCGCGCCCAAGCAGCACGCGCTCTTCCTCGGCCGAGGCATGCACTATCCGATCGCCCTGGAGGGCGCGCTGAAGCTCAAGGAGATCTCCTACATTCACGCCGAGGCCTATCCTGCCGGCGAGCTGAAGCATGGACCGCTGGCGCTGGTGGACCGCGACATGCCGGTCGTGGCGATCGCGCCCAACGACAGCCTGCTGGAGAAGCTCAAGTCCAACCTGCAGGAGGTGCGCGCGCGCGGCGGCGAGCTGTATGTCTTTGCCGACGCCGACAGCCAGGTGCCGGAGTCCGAGGGCGTGCACATCCTGCGCTTGGCTGAGAACCGCGGCGCCCTCAGCCCGATCCTGCACGTAGTGCCGCTGCAGCTGCTCGCCTACCACGCTGCGCTCGTGCGCGGGACCGATGTGGACAAGCCGCGCAATCTGGCGAAGTCGGTCACGGTGGAGTAATCACGGTTTCTTTGCGTCCCTTGGGGTTGGGCGCCTTGGCGTCCTTTGCGTTCCCGCTGTAGGTCGTAGTTAGTATGAGGCGTTCCCTATCTCGGCAGATCAAGCCGGATCGCCCCCGGGTCGGATGAAACCAGGAACGGCACTATCCCTAGCAGCGGAGCGTCGAGTCGCACGCGCAAGGACTCGATGTTGTCTTCGAAGCAAGCCATCTCGGGATCCACTCGATTGGCGACCCAGCCGGCCAACCTCAGCCGACGGCGCGCGATGGCCTCCGCAGTCAGCAGTGCGTGATTGATGCACCCCAGCCGCATGCCGACCACCATCACTACCGGCAGCCCCAGCCGCACGGCCAGATCGGCGAAGCTCTGGGAGTCCGTCAGCGGGACCAGGAACCCTCCTGCACCCTCAACAACCACGCAAGAGCCGTCCTCGCTGAGATGCTCGAAGCGCTGCACGATCAGATCCAGATCGATGTGCGCGCCCTCCCGGGCTGCCGCAATGTGCGGCGCGATCGGGGTCTCGAAGGCATAGACGTTGACGGCTTCGCGCGGCAGCGACGCGCCGCTCGCCGCACGCAGCAATTCGACGTCTTCGTTGATCAAGCCCTGCGCGGTGCGCTCGCAGCCCGCAGCCACCGGCTTCATTCCGACCGCCCTCAGTCCCTGCTCGCGAAGCCCATGCAGCAGAGCGCAGGCGATGAGCGTCTTGCCCACCCCGGTGTCGGTCCCCGTCACGAAGTAGCCGCGCGCCACCGCAATCACTCCGTTCCCGTGACGGCGCGCAGCGCCTGCAGCGTGCCCGACGCGAGGGCGTGGCACTGTTCCTCGTCGATCACATAGGGCGGCATGAAGTACACCGTGTTGCCGATTGGCCGCAGCAGCAGCCCGCAATCGAGAGCAGCCAGGAAGAACTCGCGCGAGAAATCCGGCCCGGCGTCGCGCACATCGAAGGCCCAGATCATTCCACAGTTGCGGAGATCGGCAACGGCCGGATGCAACCGCAACGGTTCGCACAGCTGCGTGAGGTGCTGCGCGCGCAGGCGATTGGCGACGAGGACATCGTCTGCCTCGAACAGGTCGAGCGTGGCAAGCGCGGCGGTGCAGGCGAGCGCATTGCCGGTGTACGAATGCGAGTGCAGGAAGCCGCGCGCGGTCTGGTCGCTGTAGAACGCCTCGTACACCCGCTGCGTCGTAAGCACGACCGACAGCGGCAGATACCCACCGCTGATGCCTTTGGACAGGCACAGAAAGTCCGGCTGCATGCCGGCCTGCTCGTGGGCGAAGAAGGTGCCCGTGCGCCCGCAGCCGACAGCGATCTCGTCGGCAATCAGGTGCACCTGGAAGCGATCGCACAGCTCGCGTGCGCGACGCAGATAGGCCGCGTCGTACATGGCCATCCCCGTGGCGCACTGGACCAGCGGCTCCAGAATCAGCGCCGCCGTCACCGCGTGGTTGGCCTCCAACCAGCGCTCGAGGTCGCCGGCGCACCGCAGCGCATACTGGCGCGCGCTCTCGCCCCGCTCGGCGAGCCGCCAGTCCGGAGTAGGCACGTTGGCGGCCGGCCGCAACAGAGGAGCGTACGCGTTCTTGAACAGGTCCACGTCGGTGACTGCGAGCGCGCCGAGCGTCTCGCCATGGTAGCCGTTGCGCAGGCTGACGAAGTTGCATTTCTGCACACGCCCGCTGTTGCGCCAGTAATGAAAGCTCATCTTCAGTGCGATCTCGGTGGCGCAGGCGCCGTCGGAGGCGTAGAAGCAGTGCCCGAGCGCTTGTCCAGTCAGGGCGCTGAGCCGCTCCGAGAGGCGGATCACGGGCTCGTGCGTGAATCCGGCCAGGATCAGGTGCTCGATGCGCTCGAGCTGCTGTTTGAGCGCGGCGTTGATGCGCGGGTTGCAGTGTCCGAACAGGTTGACCCACCAGGAGCTGATCGCATCCAGGTAGCGCCTGCCGTCGAAGTCGTACAGCCAGGCGCCCTCGCCGCGGGCGATCGGCACCAGCGGGATGGCCTCGTGCGTCTTCATCTGCGTGCAGGGGTGCCAGACGGCGGCGAGGCTGCGGCGCATCCAGGCGTCGTTGCCGGTCATGGTCTCAGCAAGTCCGGGCAGACATCAGGCAACCTCGCGCAGAGCCGCCACCAGACGGTCGACGTCGTCCCGGCTGTGCGCAGCAGACAGGGAAATACGCAGCCTTGCAGTGCCCTCCGGGACCGTCGGCGGCCGGATGGCCGGCACCCACACACCGGCCTGCAGCAGCTTCTCGCCAAGCACCACGGTTGACTCGTTATTCCCAACAATGATCGGCTGGATGGCAGTTTGCGACGCCAGCAGGTTGAACCCCGTCCCCGCGAGCCCCTTGTGCAGTCGCATCGCCAGGTCTTGCAGGCGTTCGCGGCGCCATTCCTCGGATTCGATCAGACGCAAGGCCACCAGCAGCGCGCAGGCGAGCATCGGCGGTGTCCCGGTGGTGAACACATAGGTCCTCCCCCGCTGCACCAGCCACTCCACAAGGTCGGCCTCGCCCGCGACGAATGCACCGGACACGCCTGCCGCCTTGCCGAGCGTGCCCATGTAGATGAGCCGTGGCGAGCGGACGCCGAAGCGGGCAGCGCTGCCGCGCCCCTGCGGTCCGAGCACGCCGAAGCCGTGCGCGTCGTCCACCAGCAGCCAGGCGTCGTTCCGCTCGCACAGCGCGAGCAACTCGGACAGCGGTGCAATGTCGCCGTCCATGCTGAAGACCGCATCGGTCGCTACCAGCTTGCGCGGGCTGCGGCTGGTCGCGAGGGCCTGCTCGAGCGCCGCCAGGTCCAGGTGCGGGTACACCACCACGTCCGCCCGCGACAGTCGCGCGGCGTCTATCAGGCAGGCGTGGTTGAGGCGGTCCGAGAAGACCGTGTCGCCACCGCCCACCAGTGCGGGGACCACGGCCAGATTGGCCATGTAGCCGCTGGAGAAGTACAGCGCGCGCGGCATCCCGACGAAGGTTGCCAGGGCAGCTTCCAGCGCTTCGTGCGCGCCGGTGTGGCCGCTGATCAGGTGCGAGGCCGCCGCACCGACGCCGTACTCCTGGGCGCCGGCACAGGCGGCTTCGACCAACGCGGGATGGCCGGCGAGACCCAGGTAATCGTTGCTACAGAAGGCCAGGCAGCGCCTGCCGTCGACGGTGAGATACGCCCCCTGCGGCCCCTCCACCACCCGCCTGCGCCGCCGCAGGCGCTGGTCGTCGAGCTGCGCCAGCTGGGCAGCGAGCTGGGTCATGCTCAGGCCGATAGCGCGCGGATTCCCAACTTCTCCATGAGGGCACTGTCGCGCGCCACGTCGGGGTTGCCGGTGGTCAGAAGCTTGTCGCCGTAGAAGATCGAGTTCGCCCCCGCGAAGAAGCACAGCGCCTGCACTGCCTCGGGCATCTGTTGACGCCCCGCCGACAGCCGCACGTAAGCGCGTGGCATGGTGACGCGCGCGACTGCGATGGTGCGCACGAACTCGAGAGGATCCAGCGCCGCCAGGCCATGCAGGGGTGTGCCCTCGACCTGGACCAGATGATTGATCGGCACGGATTCGGGATAGGGATCGAGATTAGCGAGCTGCGCGACCAACCCTGCGCGCTGAGTACGGGTCTCGCCCATCCCGACAATGCCGCCGCAGCACACGTGGATGCCCGCCGCACGCACGCGCTCCAGCGTGTCGAGGCGGTCGTCATAGTCGCGTGTCGTGATGATCTCACCGTAGAACTCGGGCGCAGTGTCGAGGTTGTGGTTGTAGTAGTCGAGGCCGGCCCGCTTGAGCTTCTCGGCCTGGCCTTCACGCAGCATGCCGAGCGTGGCACAGGTTTCCAGTCCGAGTGCTTTCACCCGGTTCACCATCTCGAGCACCGGTTCGAGGTCACGGTCCTTCGGCCCGCGCCAGGCCGCGCCCATGCAGAACCGCGTCGCGCCGGCGTCCCTGGCCTGACGCGCCGCTGTCAGCACCTGCTCCAGCGGCAGCAGCTCGCTCGCCTCGACGCCGGTCTGGTACCGCGCCGCCTGCGGGCAATACGCGCAGTCCTCGGGACACCCGCCGGTCTTGATCGAGAGCAAGGTCGAGAGCTGCACCGTGTTCGCGTCGAAGTGTTCCCGATGCACCGTGTGCGCCCGGTACAGCAGGTCGTTGAAGGGCAGCTCGAACAGCGCCAGCACCGCTTCGACCGTCCAGGCCTCGCGCGCCGGCTCGGCTTCCTGCGCCTGCAGCGCCGCGGCGCGTGGATCCTGCGTTCCTGCCAGGCTCATGGAGCTGTTCTCCAGGTCGGTTGTCGAGAGGTTCACGCGGCTATCGCCAGCTTGGCTTCGCTGACCAGCGCGTCCTCGAGAATGTCGAGCGCCTCGGCGAACACGGCGTCCGGCGTGGTGAGCGGAAATAGAAAGCGGATCGCGTTGGCGTACACGCCGCAGGTCAGCAGGATCAGACCGCCGGCCAGCGCGCGCTGCTGCACCCGCTTGGCGAAGTCGGCATCCGGCTCCGGCAGGCCTGGCCGGTTGAACTCGACGGCCACCATCGCACCCAGGCCGCGCACCTCGGCGATCTGCGGAACGGCCCCGCGCAGCGCCTGCAGCCGCTCGGTCAGACGGGCGCCCAGCGCATTGGCGCGCGCGAGCAGATTCTCCTCGCGGATGATGTCGATCACCGCGTGCGCTGCCGCGAGCGCGAGCGGGTTGCCGGCGTAGGTGCCGCCCAGCCCCCCCGGTGCGGGCCCGTCCATCACCTCCGCGCGCCCCGTGACGGCGGACAGAGGCAGGCCGCCGGCCAGGCTCTTCGCCATGGCCATGAGGTCGGGGACGATGCCGTAATGCTCCAGGGCGAACAGCTTGCCGGTGCGCCCGAAACCGGTCTGTACCTCGTCCACGACGAGCAGAATGCCATGCTCGTCGCACAGCTTGCGCAGGGCCCGCACGAAGGCCGGCGGCGCGACATAGAAGCCGCCCTCGCCCTGCACCAGCTCGATGACCATGGCCGCGACCCGCACCGGCTCGATATCGGCCTTGAACAGGTGGTGCAACCCCCGCAGCGCCTCGTCCACGCTCACCCCATGCAGATCGACCGGGAACGGTGCGTGGTAGATCTCGCCGGGAAACGGCCCGAAGCCGATCTTGTAGGGCGACACCTTTCCGGTGAGCGCTGCGGCCAGCATGCTGCGGCCATGGAACGCGCCGCCGAAGGCGATGACGCCGCTGCGCCCGGTGGCCGCGCGCGCGATCTTGATGGCGTTCTCGATCGCCTCGGCGCCGGTGGAGAACAACGCCGTCTTCTTGCGGTGCGTCCCCGGGGTGAGCTGGTTGAGCTTCTCCGCCAGCGACACGTACAGCTCATAGGGGACGATCTGGAACATGGTGTGGGTGAACCGCTCGAGCTGCTCAGCCACCGCCGCCACGACCTTGGGGTGGCGATGCCCGACGTTGAGCACGGCAATTCCGCCGCCGAAGTCGATGTAGCGGCGGCCTTCCACGTCCCACAGCTCGGCGTTGTGCGCGCGTTGCGCGAAGATCTGGGTCATCACGCCGATCCCGCGCGGGACGGCGGCTTCCTTGCGGCTTTGCAGATCGGCGTTGCTAGCCGCTCTCGGGGTATCGGCTGTTGCCATGATCTACCTCCGTTCTAGTGATGGCGCCTCGCTCAGCGAAGCGCCGCGCGCAGGCGTTGCAGGCGCTGGCTGCGTTCGGCCCGCGCAGCCAGCGCCGCATCGAGGTCCACCTTGACGAAGCGCGCCTTGTTGTTGGGCTGCATCTGGGCGATCTTGTCCATGTCCGCACTGATCACGGTGCCGATCATTGCATAGCCGCCGCCGGACACCGCGTCCCGGTGCAGGATGATCGGCTCCAGCCCGCCGGGCACTTGGATCGACCCGTAAGGGTAGCCCGCATCGACGATGTTGGACGGATCGGAGCCGGCGCCGAAGGGCTGCTGGCGCTCCCGGAACTTGAGCGGCCGGCCCTGCTTGTAGCGATAGCCGATGCGGTCGGCTTCCGGCGCCACGGTCCAGGTGTCCTCGAAGAAGGTCTGCGCCGACTCCTCTGTGATGCGGTGGAAATACAAGCCGGGGACCACGCGCAGCTCGAGTTCCTTAGGCAGCGGCATCGCCAGGTCGTCCGGGAGGCGTTTGCCGGGCTTGGCTCGAGCTCCGGCCTCGCCCACCGGCACGCTATCGCCGGGCTGCAGCTTGCGCCCCTGAAAGCCGCCAAAAGCACCCAGGCCGTAGGTGGAACGGCTGCCCAGGATGACCGGAACGTCGATGCCGCCGGCTACTGCGATGTAGGCGCGCGCACCGCTGCGCATGATGTCGAAGGTAACGACGGAGCCGGCCTTCACCGCGAGCGCCCGGTTGCAGGCGGCCGGCGTGCCGTCGACCCTGGGAGTCATGGCAGCCCCGGTGACAGCGATCAGCGCGTCGCGCTCGAACTCGAGCTCGGGCCCCATCAGCGTGCACTCGAGGACCGCTGCGCTCTCATCGTTGCCCACCAGCAGGTTGGCGGCGCGGAACGAGTACTGGTCGAGTGCGCCCGACAGCGGGATCCCGACGTTGTAGTAGCCATCGCGGCCGGCGTCCTGCACAGTGGTCGCCAGGCCGGGCTTCAGGACCTTAATTGCCATACAGGACCTCCTCGAGCTGATGATTGTAGCCGGCGGGGTCGGCCAGAAACTTCTTCAGCGAGAAGCCGACTGGGCGGATGCGCAGGTCGAAGGTGCCGGCCTCCACCTGCTTCACGGCGCGATCGTAGGTCTCGCGGTCGACGGCCTTGAACTTCACGATGTCGCCCGGCCGGAACAGGCACATGAACTCCTTCAGATAGGTCAGGCCCTGGGCGGGGTCGAAGATCGGCGCCGGCGTGATGCCGAACATCTGGTAGCCGCCCGCGCCGCGCACGGAGTAGATGCAGCCGAAGCAGCCGCCGTGGCCGACGGTGAGCTTGGGAGTGTCGGTGCGCGGCCGCAGGTATTTTGGCACCTCGATCTGCCTGGCTCGCTCGACCAGCTGGAACAGGAAGGGCAGGCCGGCCACGAAGCCCACCATCGACACGAACCAAGGAGAGCCGCTGTGCGCGGCGATGAAGTCGTCAACCGACGGAAAGTTGTTGATGCGTGCAGCGTACTCGATGTCCGCGGAGCTGGGATCCTGATGGCGCTCGCGGAAACGCATCAGCGTCTCGCGCGTCCACGGGTCGTTGTACAGCACCGGAACCTCGATGATGCGGGTGTTCAGCTCCAGCTCGACGCTGCCCATGTCGCGCTCGAGCTGCTGCAGCAGATTCATCATCTCGTTGGGGTGCGTCACGTCCGGGTCGAACTTGACCTGATAGGATGCGTTCGCCGGGCAGATCTCGGTCACGCCCGGTACCTTCTTCTTGGCGAGCGCGGTGGTGATCGCCATGCCCTTGAAGAAGGCTTCGAGCGACATCTCCTCGGACAGCTCGACGAAGATGTGCTCGTCGGCGCCGAAGCTGTAGCGGGCGGTTCCTGTGGCCATGCTTGCTCCTGTGGGTCCGCGTTGAGAATTCAGGACGAGGGGGCGGCGAGCCAGCCCTCCAGGGAATTGGTGTCGAACTGTGCGGCGCCGAAGCGCGGCTCGTCCATCAGCATCAGGTGCAAGGCGCGGGTGGTCTTGACGCCTTCTACGTGCAGCTCCCGGAGCGCCCGGCGCATGCGCGCGATCGCCGTAACGCGGTCCTCGGCGTGCACAACCAGCTTCGCAAGGAGCGAGTCGTAGTAGGGGGGCACCGCGCAGCCGGGGTAGAGCATGGTGTCCACCCGCACGCCCGGGCCGCCGGGCAGGATGATTTCGGATACCCGCCCGGGGCTGGGCATGAAGTTCTTCTCCGGGTCCTCGGCATTGATGCGGCATTCGATGGCCGCGCCCCGGATCGCGATGTCGCTCTGCTTCAGCCGCAGCGGCTGGCCCTGGGCGATGCGGATCATCTCGTGCACGAGGTCGATGCCGGTGATCATCTCGGTGATCGGGTGTTCCACCTGGATGCGGGTGTTCATCTCGATGAAGAAGAACTCGCCGGAGTCGGAGTCATACAGATACTCTAGGGTCCCGGCGCTGCGATAGCTCACGGACTGCGCCAAGCGCACGGCCGATTCGCACAGGCGCTCGCGAGTTGCCGGCGACAGCGCGGGCGAGGGTGCTTCCTCGAGGACCTTCTGACGCCGGCGCTGCAGCGAGCACTCGCGCTCGAAGCAGTGCACCACGTCGCGGCCGTCGCCCAGGACCTGCACCTCGACATGGCGCGCGCGCCGGATGAAACGCTCCAGGTACACGCTCTTGTCGCCGAAGGCGGACTGCGCCTCGGCCTGCGCCACGCTCATTTGCTTGCGCAACTCGTCGGCATCGCCCGCGACCCGGATGCCGCGCCCGCCGCCGCCGGCCGAAGCTTTGATCAGGACCGGGAAGCCGATCTGCGCCGCGACCGTCACCGCCTCGTCGATCGTACCTACAACACCATCGCTGCCGGGGACGGTGGGCACGCCAGCCTTGGCGGCCGTCTCGCGCGCGAGGGCTTTGTTGCCCATGATGCGGATCGACTCGGGTGTGGGCCCCACGAATACCAGCCCTGCCTTCTCGACCGCCTCGGCGAATGCTGCGTTCTCGGACAGGAAGCCATAGCCGGGATGCACGGCATGCGCCCCGGAGTCGATCGCGGCCTGAATGATCGCGTCCGGCTTGAGGTAGCTCTTGCTCGCCGGCGGCGGTCCGATGGGCACCACCACATCGGCCATGCGCACGTGCAGGCTGTCGCGGTCCGCCTCGCTGTGCACCGCGACGGTCTCCAGGCCGAGCTCGCGAGCGGCCCGGATCACGCGGATCGCGATCTCTCCGCGGTTGGCAACCAGCAGTCGCTTCAGCATGCGAGCGTCGAGGTGAGACAGCAGGCACGTGCGACAGCCTGTCTCACGCGGTCTCCAGCATGACGAGCGGCTGGCCCGGCTCGACCGCCCCCTCGTTGTCCACCAGAAAGCGCACCACCTTGCCGGCCGCGTCGGCGTGTATCTCGTTGAACTGCTTCATCACCTCTACCAAGCCGATGGTGTCCCCGGGCTTGACGGTGTCGCCCTCCTTGACGAAGGGCTCGGCATCGGGCGCAGGCTTGCGGTAGAACACCCCGGGAAGGGGGCACAGCACCTCGTGATGCGGCATGGTCGGCTCCTTTTCGGATCGTGCATTCTAAAGCCCTTTGGCGTGTGAATCGGCCGCAATCCCTCAGCCGGGATCGCGCGGACGCGTCCGCGTCATACTCGGGCGCCGGGAAAACTCCTGCAGCCAGCCGGTCAGCCCCAAACAGCGCTGGCGCCATGCACCGGTGAATCGGAACTCGGTGTACTCCAACGCGACCGCCGCTGCGAGCGAGTCCATGCGCGCGCCCGCACCCCGGATCTGCACACTGTCCTGCTCCAGCCGGTCGAGGGCCCGGTTGATTCGTACCTCCAGCTTGGCGATCACACCGGGGCTTTGCTCCCCGGATGGCCGAACCATCTCCATTCTGCGCTGCAGGCCCGCCTCCATGATGCCGATGGCCAGCGCCCAGCGCGTTTCCACTTCCCAGCGCAGCGCGGGCGGGACCAGGCTTGGTCGACCCGACACGGCATCGAAATAGCTGCAGATGACCCGGCTGTCGTAGATCGGCACGCCCGCCGCAGTGACCAGCGTCGGGATCTGACGCAGCGGATTGAGTGCATCGAGGAACTCGGCGTTGTAGACGTCGATGACGCGCTCTTCCAGAGGATGGTCCAGCTCGAGCGAGACCACCCGCGCCATCCTGCCGAACGGGCTGGTGGGGCCGTTGTAGAGGATGTCGGGCATGGGCTCGCCGCAGGGTACCGGCGCAGCTCAGTGTGCGCCGGCAGTTGCACGTGCCGCATTGCCGCCCAGGAACGGCGCAAGCGCCTCGCGCACCGCTCTTGCCAACGCGACTGCACCCGGGGTATCCGAGTGCACGCAGATGCACTGCGCCCGCATCGGAATGTCCTTGCCGCTGATCGACGTTGCTTTGCCTTCCTTCACGGCGCGAACCGCGCGCCGCGCTGCCTCCTGCGCGTCCTTCGCCTCGTGCTCACGAGTGATGATCAACGCGCCGTCGTCGGCATAGTCCAGGTCGGTGTAGTACTCGGCCTGGAAGCCGATCCCGCGCTCGGTGTAGATCTCCTCGTGCTTGGTTCCGGCCATGCCCAGCAGGGGGACGCCGAAGATCTCGGCTGCGTCGCACACTGCATGCGCGACCTGCTCGTCGCGGGCAGCTACACCGTAGAGCGCTCCGTGCGGCTTGATGTGGTTGAGCGGCATGCCCTCCGCATCCAGAAACGCCTTCAGCGCGCCGACCTGGTAGATCAGGAATGCGGCGAGCTCGTCGCGGCTCATCTTGATCTCGCGCCGGCCGAAGCCTTGCAGATCGGGATAGGAGGGGTGTGCGCCGACCCTCACGCCGTGGCGGGCGGCCAGGCGCACGGTCTTGCGCATCACGACCGGGTCGGAGGCGTGGAAGCCGCAGGCCACGTTGGCCATGGTGATGTAGGGCATGATCCCTTCGTCGTCCCCGCACTTGTACAGGCCGAAGGCCTCGCCCATGTCGCAATTGATTTCGATACCCATGTTGGCTCTCCTGTCTAGTCCTTCATACCGGCGATGACGCGCAGGCGCAGCTGGTCCGCAATGACGGCAAGAATCAACAGCAGCCCGAGCACGACGGTCTGCAGATACGACTCGATCTGGGCGAGATTCATCCCGTTCTGCACCAGCCCGATGAACAGCGCGCCAAGGATCACATTGCCCACCCGTCCCACCCCGCCGCGCAGGCTCACACCGCCGATGACGCAGGCGGCAATCGACTCCAGCGGCATGGAGGCGCCGATATTGGCCTCGCCGGTCTCCAGGCGGGCTGTCAGCAGCATGCCGCAGATGGCGGTGACGAAGCCGCACAGCGCGTACGTCAGGAACAGCGTGAGGCGGGTGTTGATGCCGGACAGATGAGCGGCCTTGACGTTGCCGCCCACCGCGTAGAAATAGCGCCCGAGCGCCGTGCGGTTCACCAGCACCCAGGCGAGCCCTGCCACCACCACCGCGACGAGCACCGGAACCGGGACACCGGCAAACCGGCCGAACCCGAACACCGAGCCGAACTCCGGCGGCATCCCGTACACGGGCACCCCGCCAGTCATGTACAGGGCGATGCCGAACCCGACCGAAGCGATCCCCAAGGTCATGATGAAGGGCGAGACGTTGAACACCGCCACGCCGATGCCGTTGCATACCCCTACCAGGGTGCCCGCCATGATCCCCGCCAGGCAGCCCAGCGCGATCGCCAGCCACACGCTCTCGGGAACCGATGCCGCCACGCTCGCCATCGCACTGGCCCCCACCACCGAGGTCAGCGCGACGATAGTGCCGACGGACAGGTCGAAGCCGCCGGTGAGCAGCGCGAGCATCTGGCCGAGCGCAACGATCATCAGGTAGACCGATTGCCGCACCACATTGACGAGGTTCTCGGCGGTGAGGAAGTTGTCCGACATGGCCGTGAACACGACCACCGCGATCGCCAACAGGAAGGGCAGCACGCCGAGCCGCAGAAACAGCACTTGGGCCAGGTGCACCGCGCGCGAGCGCGACGGCTCGCGGGCGCCCGCCTGGTCCGGCGCTGTCTGGGGCTCGCTCCCGGCGGGCTGACTCATGCCGCCTCCCTCTCGAAAAAGTGGCGCAGGACGTTCTGCTCGGTGATATCGGCGCCGGCGAATTCGGCCTGGATGCGGCCCCGGTACATCACGTAAAGTCGATGGCTCAGGTGCAGCACCTCCGGTAGATCGGAGGATATCAGGAGCACTGCGGCGCCGCCTTCACACAGCTCGCCGATGAAGCGGTAGATGGCAGCGCGCGTGGCCACGTCCACACCCACAGTGGGCTCGTCGAACACGAAGAGCCGCACCGGCCGGCTCAGGCTCTTGGCAATCAGCACCTTTTGCTGGTTGCCCCCTGAGAAGTGGGCCACGTCGCGCTCGGGCTTCGCCGGCTGCAGGTTGATGCGGCGGGTAAGCCGGGCGGTCAACTCCTGCTCTTGCGCAATCGACAGGAACGCGCCCTTGCGCAGCGGCTTCTGCTGCAGTGCCGGCAGCACCATGTTCTCCCGGCACGAGCGCATCATCACCAGGCCTTCCTCGCGCCGGTCGGGCGGCAGGTAGAAGAAACCCTTCTGCAGCATGCTGCGTGGCACCAGCCCAGTGACGTCTTCGCCCGCGAGCCAGACCCGACCCGACGCGATGCGATCCAGCCCGAAGCAGGCACGCGCCAGCTCTGACTTGCCGGAGCCGACCAATCCCGCCAGCCCCACGATCTCCCCGGCCCGTACCTCCAGCGTGGCGCCCCGAACGCTCAGCGAGGCGGCGGTCAGGTTCTCCACCTTGAGGATGATCTCCCGGGGTGCGTGCGGGATCGTCGGGTAGATCTCGCTGATCACCCGCCCGGTCATCAGCTCCACCAGGCGATCCTCGGAAGTGGTCTTGGCATCAACCGTGTCGATCAGCCGGCCGTCGCGCAGCACGGTGATGCGATGCCCGATGCGGCGGATCTCGCTCATGCGATGGGTGATGTATATCACTCCCACGCCGCGCGCGGTCGCGGCTTGGATCAGCGCGAACAGTTGCTCCGTCTCGCGCTCCGTCAGGGAAGCCGTCGGCTCGTCGAGGATCAGCACCGACGGCTGAGTGCGAAACGCCTTCGCGATCTCCACCATCTGCTGCTGTGCGCGCGTCAAGTGCTGGACCCGCTCGGACGGGTCCAGCGCGAAGCCCAGGCGGTCCAGCATGTGCTTGGCTTCCCGGCGCAGCGCCTTGCGGTCCAGGAAGCCGTGCCGGCGGGGCTCGGCGCCGAGGAACAGGTTCTGCTCAACGGTGAGCTGGGGCACCAGCGAGAAGTCCTGGAACACCGCGCTGATGCCCAGCTCGCGCGCGCGGTGCACCGAGTGCAGGTGCACGGGCCGGCCGCGCACGAGGATCTCGCCCGCGGTGGGCTCCTGGGCCCCGGCAAGCAGCGAGATCAGCGTGGACTTACCGGCGCCGTTCTCCCCGAACAGGACATGGACCTCTCCAGCCAGGAGCTGGAAGTTCACGCGATCGAGCGCCAGGACGCCGGGATATTGCTTGATAACCTGGCGGCACTCGACCAGTGGAGTCGGCGTGGCGGAGCCCATGGACGCAGCGGACCTGCGAGCGAAACCGGCGACGCGGGGCGGCGCTCCGCGCTCGCCGGTGCCGTGGCGGCGGCTCAGTCGACCTTGAAGGTCGGCTTGAAGCTGGCTGGCGCCAGCGTGGACTCGGTGTTGAAGGTCTTGAAGTTCGACTGGTCCACGACGAACAAGGCCGGTCCCACGTGCTTCATGTAGTCCTTGCTCTCCAGGATGCGAACCGCTTGGTCGATGGCGATGCGCCCTTGGATTACCGGCGAGTCGGTCGGCGCAGCCATGATCGAGCCGCCGCGGATCCCCTGGTGCACGCCCGGCGTGTAATAGTAGGAAAGAACCTTGATCTTCTTGTCCAGGCCCCGCGACTTGAGGATCGGAACAGCGGCTTCCGCCGTCACCGCGGTACCGACGATGTAGGAAACATCGGGATGAGCCTGCAGCGTGTCCTCGACCAGTTTGGACTGCACTTCCTTGCCGGTGTCCCCGTACTTGGTCTCCACGACCTGCACGGCGCTGCCCTTGATGGCGCCCTGGAAGCCGGCATTGCCCGCCTCGACCCAGCCCGCTCCCGGCGGGCCCGGGAACCAGGCCACCTTGACCGGCGGGCTGCCAGCGGGATGCAACTTGGCCAGCACCTCGCCCGCCTTCGCGCCCATCTCGCCGAACGAAACCAGGGATTTCGCCGACAGCTCCGGCGAGGAGATGCCGTTGATGACGTCGATGACCGGGATGTTCTTCTTGCGGATTTCCGAGACGAGGTTGTTCAGACCATCGGCAGAGATCGCGCCAATCACCACCGCGTTGGCGCCTGCTGCTACGCAGTCCTCGATCTGGGAGATCTGCTTCTTCAGCTCGGTGTAGCCGCCGGCCTCGACCAGCTGCATCTTCACGCCCAAGCGCTTGGACTCCTCCACGACGCCGTAATCAACGCCCATCCAGTAGGCATCCTTCATGTGCGGGAAGGAAACGCAAATATTCCACTTCTTGGACGCCTTGGGCAGCGGCGTGTAGTTGACGTTCTTGCGTGGGCTGCTCATGTCGAAGGGAGGATCCCACTGCTGGACCGGATAGGGGAACCAGTCTTTCGCGAACGCCGGCGTGCACGACCAGGCGAATGCGCCTACCAGCGCGCTGGCCGCGACCAGTGACTTGCAGCTGAGATTTGCCGCCATGTCGAAGTCTCCTCGTGTAAGGTTCTGTTGTGCTGTTGGGGCCGAAGCCAGAGTCAGTATAGGTAAGCATCCGACCCACTGTAAAATATTAATTTGCGCGCATGCGAAGTCAATTGGACCGATCCGGGCCCGGGCCGGTTATCGTCGTTGCACTGGTGGCCGATCGGGTGCTGCTGCCCGTTTCCGCCGGCTATAGCTCCATGCACGGCAAGGACATCTCCCGCTATGCCGGCAGCTGTCAGGGTGCGACCGACTGCCGGGCATTGACAGATGAGTTGCGGGCGGGCAATTTCTTTACCTCAGCGAGTACAAGGAGACCGACCATGAACGCACTGACGAGGATATTGCTCGCGGCTGCCATCGCTGCGCTGTCCTCTACGGCGCTGGCCAATCTGGGCGCCGACGATGAAGAAAGCGCCGACCCCGACTGGCTGGCCGGAAAGCAGGCGGTGGAGGCGCAAGACTGGAAGACCGCCGTGGCCCACCTGAGCAAAGCCGCGGCCGCCGAGCCGGACAACGCCGACATCCAGAACTGGCTCGGCTTCGCCCAGCGCAAGCTCGGCAACATGGACGCAGCGTTCGCTGCCTATGCCGCGGCCCTGAAGCTCAACCCCCAGCACAAGCACGCCCATGAGTACATCGGTGAGGCCTACCTGCTGGTGAACGACCTGCCCAAGGCCGAGAAGCACCTGGCCGAGCTGCAGCGACTGTGCACACCCATTCCCTGCGAGGAGTACAAGGACCTCAAGCGGGCAGTGGACGAGTACAAGAAGAAACAGTAATCCGCATCCGCGGGGCGCGGCTGGTGCCCAACCCGGCGATCCGCGCCGTGCTCTGGGACTTCGGGGGCGTCATCACCGACAGCCCCTTCGAAGCGTTCCGCCGCTTCGAACGGGAACGCGGACTGCCCGAGGACTTCCTGCGCCGGGTCAACGCGACCAATCCCGACAGCAACGCCTGGGCGCGCTTCGAGCGCAGCGAGCTGACGCTTGCGGAGTTCGACGCGGCCTTCGCGGAGGAAACGGCGGCAGCCAGCCACCGCGTCGGTGGTGCGGAAGTGGTGAAGTTGCTCTACGGCGCGGTGCGCCCGGCCATGGTCGAGGCCCTGCGCCGCGTCGGAGAGCACTACACCACCGCCTGCCTGACCAACAACGTCAACACAGGTCCAGGTCATGGGCTGCCCACCTCGGATGAGCGTGCCGAAGAGGTGCTCCGCATCCTGGCGATGTTCGACCACGTGATCGAGTCGCGCAAGGTCGGCGCACGCAAGCCCGAGCCGCGCTTCTACGAGCTGGCGCTTGCCCGGCTCGCGATCGATCCGCACGAGGCGGTCTACCTGGACGACCTCGGCATCAATCTCAAGCCCGCACGCGCATTGGGTATGACTACCATCAAGGTCGACAGCGCGCCGCAGGCGCTTGCCGAGCTGGCGCGGGTTCTCGATCTACCGCTGGACTACTGACCTAAAGCAACACCCAGCGCAGAGACGCGGAGAACGCAGAGGCCGCAGAGGAGAAGACAGATCCGTATACAGGATCTCGTGCCAGGTATGGAGCAGCGCACGTCGTTCACGGAGCCCAGGCCCCTATCCTGGTCTCGCGCAGCGTACCGCCGCGCCTCTCCGCATGGCCTTTTCTCCGCGTCCTCTGCGCCTCTGCGTTGGGTGTGGGCAGTAGAACGCCCTAGTCAGCCCGCCGCGGCTTGCGCGGCGCACGCGCGAACAAATAGTCGTACAAGCCGTCGGGCATGGCTCTGAGCGCCGCACCCACCAACCCCATCTGCCAGGGGATTACGGCCTTGCGCTCGCACCGCTCGATGGCTCGGGCCATGCGCCGCGCCGCCTCCTCGGGCTGCAGCATGAAGGGCATGGGATAGGGGTTGCGCGCGGTCATGGGCGTTGCGATGTAGCCGGGACAGATCGTTACCACGTCCACGCCGGTCCCGCGCAGCTCCACGCGCAGGCTTTCGAGATAGGCGATCGCGGCGGCCTTCGAAGCGGAGTAGGCGCCGGCCCCGGGAAGGCCGCGAAAGCCAGCCACACTGGCGATGCCGACCAGAGTGCCTGACGCGGCCTTGCGCATGCCCGGCAGGAAAGGCTGGAAGGTGTTGAACAATCCTACGACGTTGATGTCCAGGATCTCCTGGAATACCGCATGGTCCTCGGCCCGTTCGGTGAGCGTGCCGGCAGACACCCCCGCACTGCCGATGACGATGTCGGCGCCGCCGAAGCGCTGCCGGAAATCCTCGCCGGCCGCGCGCATCGCATAGCGATCGCGCACGTCCGCTGCGTACAGCGTGCACTCTGCACCCAGGCCCGATGCGAGGCGGGCAAGGGGAGCGTGCCTGCGTGCGATCAGCCCGAGCGCGGCGCCGCGCCGCGCGTATTCGCGGGCCAGCGCTGCGCCGATGCCGCTGGAGGCGCCGGTTATCACGACGCGCAGAGGGGTAGTAGCCATCATGCCGATCTCAGCGCCCTGCGCTGCGCCGCTCGTCACGGGCCAATGCCACCAGCCCCTCGACCACGTCCATCAGCACCGCCACGCCGCCCGCCATGCCGGTGCTGGTGAGATAGCGCCCATCCACCACCACGGACGGCGTGGTCTCGACCCGATAGGCGTAGGTCGCCTCGCGCGCCGCCTCCACCTTGGCCATCGTGGCTGGCGCGTGGAGCAACTCCTCCACACGTTCGCGGGCCAGACCCTGTTTGGCCAGCCAGTCGGTCAGCACGGCCTCGTCTTCGAGATTGAGCCCGTCGCGGTGATACCCGCGGAAAACCTTCCCATGCAGCGACGCGAGCTGGCCCTCTGCCTCGAGGACGTAGAACGCCTTGGTCAGTGCCATCCAGCGGGTGTTGCGGATCGCCGGCTGCAGCCGGAACACGACATCGACGGGCTTGCGTGGGAGCCACTGTCTGACGTAAGGCTCCAGCTCGTTGCACCAGCGGCAGCCGTAGTAGAAGAACTCGACTACCTCGATGCGCCCAGAATCGGACACCGGCTGCTGGGGGATGACGCGGTACTCGACCTCCTCCATGAGGTCGATCGCCCGGGCGGGCCACGCCATCAGCAGCGCCGCTGCCATCAGACTCAGCCGGCGGCGCTGCGGGCTCATGCTGCTGCGCAATCAGCCCTTCGGCTTGGCGGTCGTCGGGGTGGCGGCACGCTTGCGCTCCATGCCGATGAGCTGATCCAGCACGCCGAAGAAACGCATCATGTCGACACCGCCGCCCGGACCGGTGACCATGGACGGACCGGTGAAGTATTTGCCGTTGACCGCGACCGCCGGTGTGAACTGCACGCCGTAGGCGCGGCCCATGGCCATGGCGCGCTGGACCTTGGCATCGATGCCGAAGGAGCTGTAGACCTGGGCGAACTTGGCGCCGTCGATCCCCTGCTGGCCTGCCCACTTGATGATGGTCTGGTCATCGAACAGCTGCTGCCCCTGCTTGTGGATGGCGTCGAAGACCTTGTCATGGTACTTGTCCACCACGGCCATCGTCTCCAGGGTGTAATAGAGCTTCGCCAGCGGCTTCCACTGTTCCCGGAACACTACCGGCACGGGTTTGTAGTCCACGTCCTTCGACTGGCGCTTGAGCCAGTCCTGCAGCGGCGCCTCGAAATCGGCGCAGTGCGGGCAGGCATACGAGAAGAACTCGATGACCTCGATCTTCTTCGCGTTCGGCGGCTTCTGCGGCGGGTTGATCAGCTTGTAGTCCTTGTCCTGGATCGGCATCTGGGCGCGCGCGGCACCGGCCAGCATAGTGAACAGTGCGAGAGAAAACCAACCGAAGAGTTTGACGATTCTCATGGACGCTCCTTGGGGGGTCAGCGCTTGGGTTCGCGCTCGGTCACTTTGATCACGCTGGGCTCGATCTTGTTCTCGCGGAGCACGGCTCGTGCCCGATCCAGCTCAGCAGTCGTGGCGTAGGGCCCCAGGCGGACCCGGTGCCACACGGTGCTGTCGGAGAGGGTGGTGGTCTGGATCTGCGCCTCCAGGCCCGCCAACGCGAGCCGTGCCTTGAGGTTGTCGGCATCGGATGATTTCTGGAATGCGCCGGCCTGCAGGTACATGACCTCGCGCTCCGGCCCTCTTGTGTCACGCCGTGCAGTAGGTTCCTGCTTGCCCGGCAGGATCTCGTAGAAGTCGAAGCGCGGCTTGCCGTCGCCCTTGGCCTCGCCGGACCTGGCGCCCGGCTCCGGCAGCCCCGCGGGCGGTCCCGTACGTGCCGGACCAGCAGGCTGCTGCTCCTTCGCCGCTACCGGCTCCTTCTCCTTGGGCACCTTGGTGACAAAGGGGTTCACTTTGTTCAGATACAGCGCCACCGCCAGCGCCAGACACAGGCCCAGCAGCAGTCCGATGAACACGCCGATCAGCAGCGGGTGGCCGGCGGCGCCGCGCGCCTGAGGCGTCCGCGGCCGATTGGTGCGCGTCGATGCTGCAGCGGGCATGGCTACATTTTCTCCGGGGCGCTAACGCCAAGCAGGCGCAGGCCATTGCGCAGCACCTGGCCGATCGCGGTGATCAGCGCGAGCCGCGCATTGCGGGTGCGCTCTTCGTCCACGAGGAACGGCACCGCCTGGTAGTAGCTCTGGAAGCCTCCGGCCAGCTCCTTGAGGTAGAAGGCCACGAGGTGAGGCGCGAGGTCGCGTGCGGCATCCTCGATCACCTGCGGGTACTCCATCAGCTGGCGCAGCAGTGCGAGCTCCTGCTCGCTGGCCAGCGGGCTCAAGTCGGCCTGCACGAGGTCGGGCTGGTACCCGCCCCACTTCTCCAGGACGCTCGCGACACGCGCGTGCGCATACTGGACGTAGTACACCGGATTGTCGGTGCTTTGGGACTTGGCCAAGTCCAGGTCGAAGTCCAGGTGCTGGTCGCTCTTGCGCAGCACGTAGAAGAACCGCGCTGCGTCGTTGCCCACTTCCTGGCGCAGCTCGCGCAATGTGACGAAGTCACCCGATCGGGTGGACATGGACACCTTCTTGCCTTGACGATACAACACAGCAAACTGCACCAGAGCGATGGTTAGCCGGCCGGGGTCGATCTCCATCGCCTGCAGCGCACCCTTGACGCGCGGAATATAGCCGTGGTGGTCGGCGCCCCAGACGTCGATCACCATGTCGAAACCGCGCTCGAACTTGTTCAGGTGGTAGGCGATGTCCGAAGCAAAGTAGGTGTACTGCCCGTTCCCGCGCTGGACCACTCGGTCCTTCTCGTCGCCGAACGTGGTCGAGCGGAACCAAATCGCACCGTCCTGCTCGTAGACGTGCCCACCCCGGCGCAGCTTCTCCAGCGCGCGTTCGATGTGCCCCGTATCGTACAGCGAGCGCTCGGAGAACCAGGCGTCGAACGTCACTCCGAACTCGAGCAGATCGTTGCGGCAATCCTCCAGCTGCTCGGTAAGGGCGTAGTCGTGCACGTACCTGTACTCTTCTCCCAAGAGCCGCTTGGCGCAGGCGATGAGCGCGTCCAGATGAGCCTCCGCATCGGCCTCGAGCAATGGGATGTCGTCCGTTATGCGCTCCGCGGCGCGCACGAAGCGCTTGCCATGGGCAGCCGCGATAGCGGCACCCATCTCGCGCACGTACTCACCCTGGTAGGCGTTCGGCGGGAATGCGACCACTACGCCCTGCAGCTCCAGATAGCGCAGCCAGGTCGACAGGGCCAGGATATCCATCTGCCGGCCGGCATCGTTCACGTAAAACTCGCGCGTGACGGCAAATCCCGCTGCGGCAAGCACATCGGCCAGGCTCGCCCCGTACGCGGCACCGCGGCCGTGGCCGACATGCAGCGGCCCGGTCGGATTGGCGGAGACGAACTCGACCTGCACCTTCTTCCCCGCACCGTACTGTCCGGCACCATAGGCGTCGCCACGCGTGAGCACCTGCGCGATCACGCCACGCTTGGCGTCTGGCTTCAGATACAGATTGATGAAGCCGGCCCCGGCGATCTCTGCTCTGTCGAGAACGGGTGAGGGGGGCAGTGCGCTGACAAGCGCCTGCGCGATCTCGCGCGGATTGCGCTTGAGCGGCTTGGCCATCTGCAGGGCAAGATTGCAGGCGAAGTCGCCATGCTCGGCCTGGCGCGGGCGCTCCAGCGCGACCACACCCGACGCGCCCGGCGCGACCTGCGCGAGCGCCTCGGCGAAGAGTGCAGCAAGATGGGCCTTGAGGTCGGGAAGGGGCTGCGCCGACATGGAGTGTTCGCAGGAAAACCGCGATTATAGTCTGTAGGCCGACCCCGTTGCCCCAAGGGCCGGGTATCGGGATCGGACTGCGAGCTAGACCTCCAGCGGATCGACCTCCAGCGACCAGCGCACGCTCCGGGAGGCCGAATCACTCAGTCCGGGCCACCAGGCGCTCAGGAAGCGCTGCAGGTCGGTCCGAGCGGCTGCCTGCACCAGCAACTGCCCGCGCTCGCGCCCTGCGACGCGCTCGATGGCCGGAGGCACGGGATCGAAGATCTGCACCGGCATGCCCAGCGCCGCGCCGGCTCGCGCCGCCCGCATCAGATAGTCATCCACTACCGGGCGACGGGTGGCTTCGGCCCGCAGCAGCGCCTGATGACAGTACGGCGGGAAACCGCACTGGCGGCGCTCTTCCAGCCCCACCTCTGCGAACGCTGCATAATCCTGCCGACGTACTGCGTCGTAGAGCGGATGCTCGGGGAACTCGGTCTGGATCAGGACCTCACCGGGCCGGTCCGCCCGCCCGGCGCGGCCTGCCACCTGGGTCAGGAGGGCATACAGCCGCTCGGCTGCGCGAAAGTCGCTGCTGTATAGCGCGCCGTCGGCGTTCACCACGCCGACTAGCGTCAGGTGCGGGAAATCGTGCCCCTTGGCCAGCATCTGGGTACCGACCAGAATGTCGACGCGCTGAGCGCGGATATCCTCCTGCATGGCGTCGAAGGCATGCCGACGACGCGTGCTGTCGCGGTCTACGCGCAACACACGCGCGGCGGGAAACAGCTCGGCCAGCGCGCTCTCGAGGCGCTGCGTGCCGTGGCCGGCAGGCGCCAGGTCCTGATTGCCGCAGGCCGGGCAGACGGCGGCGACCGGCTCCTCGTGCCCGCAGTAATGACAGCGCAGCAGCCGCGCTTTCAGGTGCAGCACGAGACGGGCCGAGCAGCGGGTGCAGGGGCTGGCCCAGCCGCAGGCGGGACACACTAGCGCGGGCGCGTAACCGCGGCGGTTCACGAACACCAGGCTCTGCTCGCCGCGGGACAGACGCACGCCGATCGCCTGCACCAGCGCCTGCGACAGTCCGTGGTGCAGGCGCTCCCGCCGCGTGTCCACGCAGCGGATCTGCGGAAGGCTGGCGTCCGGGCGGGACGGCAGGGACAGCAGGGTATAGCGCCCAGCGCGCGCGTTCGCATAGCTCTCCAGCGAGGGGGTGGCGGAGCCGAGCAGGGCCGGCACCGCGCGGCGCTTGGCGCGCAGCAGGGCCAGATCGCGCGCAGAGTAGCGCAGCCCGTCCTGCTGCTTGAAGGACGCATCGTGCTCCTCGTCCACGATGACCAAGCCGAGATCCGGCAACGGCGTGAACACCGCCAGGCGCGTGCCGATGACCACCCGGGCGCGACCCGCCTGGGCATCGCGCCAAGCCCGCAAACGCTCGCCATCGGCCAGATTGCTGTGCAGCGTGGCCAGCGGCACTTCGGGAAAGCGCGCGCGGAAGCGCCCGATCAGCTGCGGCGTAAGGTTGATCTCGGGGACCAGCACGAGCGCCTGGCGCCTGCGCGCCAGCACCTCGGCGACGACGGCAAAATAGACCTCGGTCTTGCCGCTGCCTGTGACTCCCCGGAGCAGGAAAGGCGCGAAGCGATCAAGCACGCCGACCACGGCCTGCACGCACTGCACCTGCTCCGACGTGAGCGCAGGACCAGCCGTCGGACTCGCTTCGGCCAAGGGAGGTCGCATGGGTTCGCCTGCAGTGCTCTCCACGCGCTCGATCAGCCCCTGACGCTCGAGCTCGGGGAGCGCGCGCGCCGCCGCGGGCGACAGCTTGCGCAGAGCGGCGAGGTCCAGCACTGCTGCCTCGCGCAGCGCCGCGAGGAGGCGGCGACGGACTGCAGCGCGCTGCGGCAGCTGCGACGGCTCGAGGGCGCGGCCGGCCGGCGTGAGCCGGTACGCGCGGGTCGCGGTGTTCTTCGGCACTCGTGCGCGTCGCAGGAGTTGCGGCAAGGCGCCCATCACCACCTGCCCGACGGGGTGGTGGTAGTACTCGGTACTGAAGAACAGCAGTTCCATCACGTCGGCGTCCAGGGCAGGCTCGTCGCGGAATACGTGTGCAACCGGCTTGATGCGCTCGTGCGCAACTTGCGGCTGCACGTTGGTCTGCGCGATCACACCCACCTTGCGGCCTCGGCCGAAAGGCACCAGCACGCGCTGCCCGACGCTTGCCGGCGCGTCGACGGGACATTGATAGTCGAACAGCGTGGGCAGCGGCACGTCGAGTGCGACGCGGACGACTCTCATGGCGGTGCTTCGCGCGGCGGGTGCCGCGCTTACGCGTGATAGGCGCGGCTTTGCTCGTGCACGATGTCCACCAGCGCCGCCACGTTTTCCGGGGGCGTGTGCTGCGACACGCCATGGCCGAGATTGAAGACGTGGCCGCTGCCGCTGCCGAACGCAGCCAGCACCTTGCCGGCTTCGGCGCGCACCACGTGGGGATCGGTCAGCAGAACGGCGGGATCCAGATTGCCCTGCAGGGCGACGCGGTCGCCCACGCGGGCACGCGCCGCGCCGATATCGACGGTCCAGTCCAGCCCCAAGGCATCGGCGCCGATGTCCGCCAGGCTCTCGAGCCAGAGCCCGCCGCCCTTGGTGAAGACGATCCGCGGCACGATCTCGCCGCGCGAGGTGCGCTCGAGCCCTTGCATGACCCGCTGCATATAGCGCAGGGAGAACTCGTGGTAAGCCGCATGGGACAGCGCGCCGCCCCAGGTGTCGAACACCATCACTGCCTGTGCGCCCGCTTCGATCTGCGCATTCAGGTAAGCGATCACCGCCTGCGCGTTGATGTCGAGCACTCGGTGCAGCAGATCGGGCCGCGCGTACAGCATGCGCTTGATCTCGTGGAACTCGGTTCCGCCACGCCCTTCGATCATGTAGCAGGCGAGCGTGAACGGGCTGCCCGAGAACCCGATCAGCGGAATCTCGTTGGCGAGCGCGCGCCGGATTTGCCCCACCGCATCGAGCACGTAGGCCAGATGCTCATGAGGATCGGGCACGCTCAGGTCGCGGATCTCCCACTCCTCCCGCAGCGGCCGCTCGAAGCGCGGCCCCTCGCCCTCGGTGAAGTAAAGCCCCAGCCCCATCGCGTCGGGGATGGTGAGAATGTCGGAAAACAGGATCGCGGCGTCGAGGGCGAACCGTGCCAGCGGCTGCAGAGTGGCCTCGGTGGCAAGATCCGGATTCTTCGCCAGCTCGAGAAAGCTGCCCGCTCGCGTGCGCGTCTGGTTGTACTCGGGCAGATAGCGCCCGGCCTGACGCATGATCCAGATCGGAGTGTAGGGCGTGGGCTGGCGCAGCAGCGCGCGCAGGAAGGTGTCGTTCTTGGGTTTGGTCATCGTCTAAAGCCAAGCTCTCAACGCCAAGGGCGCCAAGGACGCAAAGGGCGCCAAGGAAAGACGAACTACCATCCTACGCTTCCTAACGTCGTCGGAGCGAGGTCGATTGCCGTTCGCCTTTCGTGGCGCTCTCCTTGGCGTCCTTGGCGTCCTTGGCGGTGAGAGCTTCAGTAGCTCGGGTCAGCGCGGGAGGTCCGAAGCGCCCATCAGGAACTCGTCGACCGCGCGCGCACACTGCCGCCCTTCGCGGATCGCCCATACTACCAGCGACTGGCCGCGCCGCATGTCCCCGGCAGTGAACACCTTCGGGACCGAGGTCTGGTAGCAGCCCGCGCCGTCGGTGCTGGCTTTGACGTTGCCGCGTGCATCGTATTCGACGCCCAACTCCTCCAGCATGCCCTTGTGCACTGGACTCACGAATCCCATCGCCAGCAACACCAGATCGGCTGGCAGCTCGAACTCGGTGCCCGGCACTTCCTGCATCTTCATCTGGCCGCTGGCCGGGTCCTTCGTCCAGTCTACCCGCGCCGCGACCAGCGACTTGACCCTGCCGTTCTCGCCTTTGAACATCTTGGTGGCCACCGCCCAGTCGCGATTGGCGCCTTCCTCGTGTGAGGAGGAGGTGCGCAGCTTCGCGGGCCAGTAGGGCCACACTGGATTCCCCTGGCTGATCTGCGGCGGGGTGGGCAGCAGCTCGAACTGGGTGACGGACTTGGCACCGTGCCGGTTGGACGTGCCCACGCAGTCCGAGCCGGTGTCGCCCCCGCCGATGACGACCACGTGCTTACCCGTGGCCCACAGGTCGGGAACTCCGCTGTCGCCGGCCACGCGCTTGTTCTGCAGCGGCAGGAACTCCATCGCGAAGCAGATGCCATCCAGCTCGCGCCCTGGGACCGGCAGGTCGCGTGGCTGCTCGGCGCCGCCGGACAGCACGACAGCATCGAACTCGGCTGCCAGCTGCTTTACCGGCACGAATTCGCCGGCAAGATTGCTTACCCCCGCCGCGAGCTCCTTCTGCGTGCCAACGCACACCCCAGTGCGGAACTCCACGCCCTCGGCCTGCATCTGGTCCATGCGCCGGTCGATCAACCACTTCTCCATCTTGAAGTCGGGGATGCCATAGCGCAGCAGACCGCCGATGCGGTCGTTCTTTTCGAGCAGCACCACAGCATGGCCAGCCCGCGCCAGCTGCTGCGCAGCCGCCAGACCGGCCGGCCCCGACCCCACCACTGCGACGCGCTTGCCGGTCTTGCGTTGCGGCGGCTGCGGGACCACCCACCCCATCTCGTAGCCCTTGTCGATGATGGCGTGCTCGATCGACTTGATCCCGACCGGGTCGTTGTTGATGTTGAGCGTGCAGGCTTCTTCGCAGGGCGCCGGGCACACACGCCCGGTGAACTCGGGGAAGTTGTTGGTCGAGTGCAGCGTGTCCAGCGCCTGGCGCCAGTTCTGCTTGTAGACCAGGTCGTTCCAGTCCGGGATGATGTTGTTGATCGGGCACCCGGTCATGCAGAACGGGATCCCGCAGTCCATGCAGCGCGCACCCTGGATCGACGCTTCCTTGTCGCTCAGGTGTGCGACGAACTCGCGGTAGTGCTTGACGCGCTGCTCCTTCGGCTCGGAGGCCTCCTGCAGGCGTTCGTACTCCAGAAACCCGGTTACCTTGCCCATCTGTCCAATGCCTCATTGAACCACAGAGACACAGAGGCACAGAGAAAATTCCAACACAGGTTTCCTCTGTGTCTCTGTGCCTCTGTGGTGAGAAGTCGCGCTACGCAGCCAGCTTGCGCTGCTTCTCTGCCAGCTCGCCCAGCGCGCGCCGGTACTCGTGCGGGAACACCTTCACGAACCGGTTGCGGTAGCTCGCCCAGTTGTCGAGGACCTGCCTGGCGCGCGCGCTGCCAGTGTAGCGCGCGTGATGCTCGATCAGCCGCTTGAGAATAACCTCATCGGCCTCACCGCGGTGCCAGAGGTCGCGCGCCAGCTTGGCCTCCTGCTCGGCTTCGGGCAGGACCGGCTCCAACGCGACCATGACGGGATTGCAGCGCTTGGCGAACTGACCGTCCAGATCGAGCACGTAGGCCACGCCGCCCGACATGCCGGCGGCGAAGTTGCGCCCGGTGATCCCCAGCACTGCCACCGTGCCACCCGTCATGTACTCGCAGCCGTGGTCGCCCATCCCCTCCACGACTGCGTGGGCGCCGGAGTTGCGCACAGCGAAGCGCTCGCCGGCCACCCCGCGGAAATACGCCTCTCCGGCGATGGCCCCGTACAGCACCACGTTGCCGGTGATCATGTTCTCCGTGGGCTCGCCGCGGAACTTCGGGCTCGGCTGCACGCTGATGCGCCCGCCGGACAGCCCCTTGCCGCAGTAGTCGTTGGTCTCGCCGATCAGGTCCAGGGTCACGCCCTTGGCCAGGAAGGCGCCGAAGCTCTGTCCGGCGGACCCCGCCAGCCGCACGTGGATGGTGTCGTTGGGCAGCCCATCGTGACCGTAGCGGCTGGCGATCTCGCCCGAGAGCATGGTGCCCACGGTGCGGTTGATGTTGCGGATCGGCATCTCGATGGTGACCCGCTCGCCCCGCTCCAGCGCCGGCTGCGCCAGCTCGATCAGGCGCAGATCGAGCGCCTTCTCCAGGCCGTGGTCCTGCTTCTCGCGGTGGTACACCGCGACCTCGGCCAGCACCGTCGGCATGTAGAAGATGCGTGAGAAGTCCAGCCCCCTGGCCTTCCAGTGCTCGATCCCGCGCTTCATATCAAGGTGATGGCTGGCACCGATGAGGTCGTTGAACTTGCGCACGCCCAGTTGCGCCATCAGCTGGCGCACTTCCTCGGCGACGAAGAAGAAGAAGTTGATGACGTGCTCGGGCTGACCGCGGAACTTTCTGCGCAGCACCGGATCCTGGGTCGCCACGCCCACCGGGCAGGTATTCAGATGGCATTTGCGCATCATGATGCAGCCGCTGACCACCAGCGGTGCCGTGGCGAAGCCGAACTCGTCGGCGCCCAGCATGGCGCCCACCACCACGTCGCGGCCGGTCTTGATTTGCCCGTCCACCTGCACTGCGATGCGTCCGCGCAGGCGATTGAGCACCAGGGTCTGCTGCGTCTCCGCGAGCCCCAGCTCCCACGGTGTGCCCGCGTGCTTGATCGACGACCAGGGGCTCGCGCCCGTGCCGCCGTCGTGCCCGGCGATGGTGACGTGGTCGGCCTTGGCTTTGGACACGCCCGCCGCCACCGTGCCCACGCCCACCTCGGAGACCAGCTTCACGCTGATGGACGCGCGGTGGTTGGCGTTCTTGAGGTCGTGGATGAGCTGCGCCAGGTCCTCGATGGAATAGATATCGTGGTGCGGCGGCGGAGAGATCAGCTCCACACCCGGGGTCGCATAGCGCAGCTCGGCGATGTACTCGGAGACCTTCTTGCCGGGCAGCTGCCCGCCCTCGCCGGGCTTGGCGCCCTGAGCGATCTTGATCTGGATCTGCTCCGCCGAAGCCAGGTACTCGGCGGTGGCGCCGAAGCGCCCCGAGGCCACCTGCTTGATCTTGGACTTCAGCGAGTCGCCTTCCTGCAGCACGATGTCGCGCTCGATGCGATCGCGGCCGATGCGCGAGGCCAGCGTCTCACCGGCCTGGATGGGCGCATAGCGGCGCCGGTCCTCCCCGCCTTCGCCGGTATTGGACTTGCCGCCGATGCGGTTCATGGCGATGGCGAGCGTGGTGTGCGCTTCGGTGGAGATCGACCCCAGCGACATGGCGCCGGTGGAGAAGCGCTTGACGATCTCGCTGGCGGGCTCCACCTCGTCGATCGGAACGGGCGCGCACCGGTCGAAGCGGAACTCGAACAGGCCGCGGAAAGTCATGTGCCGCTTGCTCTGATCGTTGATGATCTGCGCGTATTCCTTGTAGGTGTCGAAGCTGTTGTGGCGGGTGGAGTGCTGCAGCTTGGCGATCGCGTCCGGCGTCCACATGTGCTCCTCGCCGCGCACCCGGAAGGCATATTCGCCGCCGGCGTCGAGCGCCCCTTCCAGCACCGGATCGTGGCCGAACGCAGTCCGGTGGATGCGGATCGCTTCCTCGGCGATCTCGAACACACCGATGCCCTCCACCGTCGAGGTGGTACCGGTGAAATACTTGTCCACCAGGGCCCTGGAAAGCCCGACCGCCTCGAAGATCTGCGCGCCGGTGTACGACATGTACGTGGAGATGCCCATCTTGGACATGACCTTGCGCAGCCCCTTGCCGATCGCCTTGACGTAGTTCTTGCAGGCCTTCTTGGCATCGGTGTTGGGCAACAGGCCCTGGTCGGCCAACTCGGCGATCGTGTCCAGGGCGAGATAGGGATGGACGGCTTCGGCGCCGTAGCCCCCCAGAAGCGCGAAGTGGTGCACTTCGCGGGCCGAGCCCGTCTCCACCACCAGGCCGGTACTGGTGCGCAGGCCCTTGTTCACCAGATGCTGGTGGACCGCCGACAGCGCCAGCAGCGCCGGAATGGCGACGTGGTCCCGGCCCATCTTCCGGTCGGAGATGATCAGGATGCTGTAGCCGGATCGCACCGCGTCTTCGGCCTGGGCGCACAGGCTGGCCAGCCGAGCCTCGATGGCCTCATTGCCCCAGGCCAGCGGGTAGGTGATGTCCAGCTCGCAGGAGTGGAATTTCCCGTGGGTGTACTTGCCGATGTGACGGATGGTCTCGATCTGGTCGTAGTCGAGCACCGGCTGGCTCACCTCCAGCCGCAGCGGCGGGTTCATCTCGTCGATGCCCAGGAGGTTGGGCTTGGGCCCGATGAAGGACACCAGCGACATCACCAGCTCCTCGCGGATCGGGTCGATCGGCGGGTTGGTGACCTGCGCGAACAGCTGCTTGAAGTAGTGGTACAGGGTCTTGTTCTTGTGAGACAGGACCGCCAGCGGCGAGTCGTTGCCCATCGAGCCCACCGGCTCTTCGCCGTTCACGCCAATGGGCGTGAGGATGAACTTGATGTCCTCCTGCGTGTAGGCAAAGGCCTGCTGGCGATCCAGCACGCGCTCGCTGGGCGCCGCGCGCTTCTCCTCCGGCTCGGGCAGATCGTCGAGCTTGATGCGGATGCGCTCGATCCATTCGCGATAGGGCTTGGCGCGAGCCAGCGCGTCCTTGAGCTCCTTGTCGTCGATGATGCGGCCCGCCTCCAGGTCGACCAGGAACATCTTGCCCGGCTGCAGGCGCCACTTCTTGACGATCTTCTCCTCCGGCACGGGCAGGCAACCGCACTCCGAGCCCATGATGACCAGTTCATCGTCGGTCACGAGGTAGCGCGCCGGACGCAGGCCGTTGCGGTCGAGCGTGGCGCCGATCTGGCGCCCGTCGGTGAAGGCCACGGCGGCCGGGCCGTCCCACGGCTCCATCATCGCCGCGTGGTACTCGTAGAAGGCGCGGCGGCTCGGGTCCATCATGGTGTGCCCTTCCCACGCCTCGGGGATCAGCATCATCATGGCATGGCCGATCGAGTAGCCGCCCATGACGAGCAGCTCCAGCGCGTTGTCGAAGGACGCGGAGTCCGACTGGCCCTCGTAGATCAGCGGCCAGATCTTGTCCAGGTCCTTGCCCAGCACGGGCGAGGAGATCGCTCCCTGGCGCGCACGGATCCAGTTGACGTTGCCTCGCAGGGTGTTGATCTCGCCGTTGTGGGCGATCATCCGGAACGGATGCGCCAAGTCCCAGGTCGGGAAGGTGTTGGTCGAGAAGCGCTGGTGTACCAGAGCGAGCGCCGAGACCACGCGCGGGTCCTGCAGGTCCTTGTAGTAGCTGCCCACCTGGCCGGCCAGCAGCATCCCCTTGTAGACGATCGTGCGCGCGGACATGGACGGCACGTAGAACTCCTTGCCATAACGCAGCTTGAGCGCCTGGATGGCATGACCGGACGACTTGCGGATGATGTAGAGCTTGCGCTCCAACGCGTCGGTCACCGTCACCCCGGTGCCGCGGCCGATGAACACCTGGCGGATCACCGGCTCGATCTGCTTCACCGACTCGCCCAGGCCGGTGCCGTTGCGCGGGACATCGCGCCAGCCCAGCAGCACCTGACCCTCTTCCTTGATAGCGCGCTCGATCTCGTACTCGCAGGCCAGGCGCGAGGCCGGCTCCTGCGGCAGGAACACCATGCCTACGCCGTACTCCCCCGGCGGAGGCAGTCTGACCCCCTGCTTGGCCATCTCTTCCCGGAGGAACTGGTCGGGGATCTGGAGCAGGATGCCCGCGCCGTCTCCCGCCAGGGGGTCGGCACCGACTGCGCCGCGGTGGGTGAGGTTCTTCAGGATCAGGAGACCATGCTCGATGATGGCGTGGCTGCGCGCGCCCTTGATGTTCGCGACGAAGCCGACGCCGCAGGCGTCGCGTTCCCGGTTCGGGTCGTACAGGCCCTGCTCGCAGGGCAACATCGGGTGCGTCACGGTCGTTCCTCCACTGGCGCGCCGCGCGGACGCGTCAGGCCAAGCTACTGCACTGAAAGATCAGGCCCCACTCACCAAAATCCAGCCCCAAAGCGTCGACGGCCCCGGCGGCGAAGCCGGCCGGGGCCACGATTCTGCGGTGCAAGAATTTTAGTCTACCTTCGCCCTGCGGCGACAGCAACCGGAAGCCGCACACGCGGGGACGGGCCCCACCCCCGGCGCCCCGGCAGCCCGTCCCACCCCGGAAGCCCCGTGGGGAGCCTGTCACCGGGCACGGCCGCCCGATCTGGGGTTGCCCTGCATCCTTTGCGCCCTCTGCGCCTCTGCGCTGGGCGCAGGGTGGCCTAGACCTCGTCGATGCTGAACAGGCGGCGATGCTCCCGGATGGCGTAGCGGTCGGTCATGCCGGCGATGTAGTCGGCCACCGCGCGCAGCCCCTCCTGCTCGACCCGGCTCTGGAAGTCCGCAGGCAGCAGGCGAGGATCGCTCGAGAAGGCGGCAAACAGCTCCCGCACGATGCGCCGCGCCTTGCTCATCATGCGGTTGACCTGATGATGCCGGTAGAGGTGGGCGCGCAGGAATGCCTTGAGGGCCTGCTGCTGCTCGGCGATTTCTGGGCTGAACGCGACGAGAGGCTGCGCCTGCCGGACTGCCTCGACCGATGCCGGCGCAGACGCCGTGATGTTCTGCCGGCTGCGGGCGGTGAGATCGGACACCAGCGCGTTGATCATGCGCCGGACCGTCTCATGCACGAGCCGGCGCCCGGCCAGCGCCGGATAGGCCGCACTCACGGCGGTCCGGTGCCGGCCGAACAACGGCACCGTATCCAGCGCCTCCAGCGTCAGCAGTCCCGAGCGTAACCCGTCATCCACATCGTGGTTGTTGTAGGCGATCTCATCGGCCAGGTTAGTGAGTTGCGCTTCCAGCGAGGGCCGCGCACCACGCAGGAACCGCTCGCCAACGTCGCCCAGCTCCCGCGCTTTGGTCGCAGAGCAGTGCTTGAGGATCCCCTCGCGCGTCTCGAACGTCAGGTTCAGGCCGTCGAAGGCCGCGTAGCGCTGCTCCAAGACGTCTACCACGCGCAGCGACTGCAGGTTGTGTTCGAAACCGCCATTCGCGCGCATGCACTCGTTGAGCGCGTCCTGGCCGGCGTGACCGAACGGCGTGTGCCCCAGGTCGTGGGCGAGCGCAATGGCCTCCACCAGGTCTTCATTCAGGCCGAGGTTGCGCGCGACAGAGCGGCCGATCTGCGCCACCTCCAGGCTGTGCGTCAGGCGCGTTCGGAAGTGATCGCCCTCGTGATTGACGAAGACCTGCGTCTTGTACTCCAGTCTGCGGAATGCGGTGGAGTGGATGATGCGGTCGCGGTCGCGCTGGAACTCGTTGCGTGTTTCCGGTGCAGGCTCGGGAAAGCGCCGTCCCCGGGACCGTCCGGGATGCACGGCGTAGGGTGCGAGCTCAGGCATGGACTACCATCCGCCCCCTACACCCAACGCCGAGGCGCAGAGAACGCGGGGGACGCAAAGAAATGTCGAGATCCAGCGACGCTGGGCTTCCACGAAGCCGCTCTCTCCCGTGCAGAGCGATAATCCCGGCGCATGCAGGCGCCAACGCTTCTCCACCCAAGCGGGCCGTCTCTGCGACCTCTGCGCCTCTGAGTTGGGTGTAGGGGTTGCAGTTCACGCAGCCAGCACAGCCCGCAGGTCCGCCTGCGGAAACTCGGCGCTGACGTAGCCCTCGCCGATGCGCCGGAGCAGCACCAAGCGCAGCTTGCCGCCCTCGACCTTCTTGTCCAGGCCCATCAGCTCGAGATAGCGGTCCACACCCAGGTCGGGGGCAGCCGTCGGCAGATTTGCCCGCTGCAACAGCGCCACAACGCGCTGCACATCGGCCTCGCTCAGGAACCCCAGGCGCTGCGACAACCGCGCCGCCTGGACGGTCCCGGCAGCCACCGCCTCACCATGCAGCCAGGTCCCGAAGGAGAGCCCGGCTTCGATGGCGTGGCCGAACGTGTGCCCGAGGTTGAGCAGGGCGCGCAGCCCGGACTCGCGCTCGTCCTGGGCCACAACCTCGGCCTTGAGCTCGCAGGAACGGCGCACAGCATGGGCCAAGGCAGCCGGATCACGCGCCACTAACCGCGCCATGTTCGCCTCCAGCCATTCGAAGAAACGGCTGTCGAGGATCAGGCCGTACTTGATCACCTCGGCCAGGCCTGCGGCCAGCTCGCGCGGCGGGAGCGTGTCCAGCGTCCCGATGTCGGCGAGAACCAGGCGCGGCTGATAGAACGCGCCGATCATGTTCTTGCCCAGCGGGTGGTTGATGCCGGTCTTGCCGCCGACCGAGGAGTCGACCTGAGCCAGCAGCGTGGTGGGAACCTGGATGAAGGGCACACCACGCAGGTAGACCGCGGCGGCAAAACCGGTCAGGTCGCCGACCACGCCGCCGCCGAGCGCAATAAGGGCGGTGCTGCGCTCGCAATGGTTGGTCAGCAGGGCATCGAACACGCGATTGAGGGTCTCCCAGTTCTTGTAGCTCTCCCCATCTGGCACCATGACCGGGACCACCCCGACTCCCGCACCGCCCAGCGCGGCTGTCAGCGCATCGAGATAGAGCGCGCCCACTGTCGGATTGGTGACGATCACCGCGCGGGGCTGCGCCAGGTGGGGCACGACCAGTTCGGCACGCGCGAGCAGCCCGCTCCCGATATGGATCGGGTAGCTGCGCTCTCCCAATGCGACCTGCAAGGTTTCCATCGATCGCCTCGGTCTTACGGCCCGGTCTACCCGGCTGCTCCGACGCCGGGCTGCGCCGCGAAGTCCCGCCCGAGTCTCTGCTGCAGCTTCAGGACCAGCGACTTGAGGCTCTGGCTGCCGGTTTCCACGACGATGTGCGCCACCTCGTGGTAGAGGGGGTCGCGCTGGGCATACAGCTCGCGCAGACGTCCGAGCGGATCGGCGGTCTGCAGAAGGGGGCGGTTGCGGTCGTGACGGGTGCGGTTCCACAGATCGTTCACGGTCGCCCGCAGATACACGACGGTGCCGCGTGCATGCAGCAAATGGCGGTTGTTCTCATTGAGCACCGCACCGCCTCCCGTGGCGAGCACGACCCCGTGCAGAGCGGTGATCTCTTCGATCACGGCCGCCTCGCGCGCACGGAATCCGGCCTCGCCCTCCAGCTCGAAGATGACGGGGATCTTCACCCCCGTGCGGGCCTCGATCACCTGGTCGGAGTCGTAGAAGTCCTTGCCCAGATTGCGCGCGAGCATCTTCCCGACGGAGGTCTTGCCCGCCCCCATCATGCCGACCAGGAAGATGTTCTCGGGAACTGCGCCGTCCAGCGTCTCACTCATGATGAGCAGATTCTAGCAGGGACACGCGACGCAACGGGTACGTGCACGACTCGCCGTGCGCGTCGTTGCGCCGCCGCCTGCCCCGGAAACGCCGAGCGCCCCTGCAGGGGCGCTCGGAGAGATCCGGCTGCCGGTTCGGTCAGCGCACCGACACGGTATCGCGCAGGATCTTGGGGTTGACGAAGATCAGGAGCTCGCGGCGGTCGTTGCGATTGAGCTCCTGCTTGAACAGCACACCGAACAGCGGGACGTCACCCAGCAGAGGGACCTTGTTGATTATCTTGCTTTCATCCTGCGTGAAGATGCCGCCGATGCTGACGGTGCCGCCGTTCTCCACCAGGACCTCGGTGTTCACCTGCTTGGTGTCGATGGCGGGGCCCGCCACGGTGATATCACCGACGCTGTCCTTGTGCACCTCCAGCTTCATGATCACGTTGTCGTCCGGCGTGATCTGCGGCTTGACCTTCAGGCTGAGGGTGGCCTTGCGGAAGGAGATGCTGGTGGCGCCGCTGCTGGTGGCCTGCTGATAGGGGATCTCGGTACCTTGCTCGATGATGGCCTCGACGTTGTCGGCGGTGATCACACGCGGGCTCGAGATGATCTTGCCCTTTCCGTCAGCCTGCAGCGCCGAGATCTCCAGGTTCACGAATCGCGTGAGACCCGCATTGAACAAGCTTACCGCGAACTGTCCTGGCGAGCGTCCGTTGATCGGATCGGCCGGGAGGTTCACGCTGAACGAATCGGGGAAGAAACTCTCCGGGTAATCCTCGGTCTGCAGCGTCTGCACCCCCATGCTGCGCACGTTACCGCTCAGCATGCCCCTCGCTTTGCCACCACCGACCCCCGGCGTGCCCAGGCCCCGGAGGGCTGTCAGGTCGGTGAAGCCCAGTCTCGCGCCCAAGTTCTTGCTGAACGTGTCCGAGGCCTCGACGATGCGCGACTCGATCAGCACTTGGCGGGACGCCCCGTCGACCTGCTTGATCAGCTGACGGACCTCGTCGAGCTTGGTCGGCGTGTCGTTGATGAACAGGGTGTTGGTCCGGGGATCGATCACCGCACTGCCGCGCTTGGACAGGATACGCTGGTTCGCGTCGGCGAGGATCTTCTGGAACGCCTCGGCCTTCTGGTAGTTGAGCTGGAAGCTTTCGGTACGCAGCGGCTCCAGCTCGGCGATCTGCTGCTTGGCCTCGAGCTCGAGCTTCTCCTTGGTGGCGATCTCGTCGCGCGGTGCGATCCAGACGACGTTGCCGGTCTTGCGCGCGTCCAGGCCCTTCGCCTGCAGGATGATGTCCAGCGCCTGGTCCCAGGGCACGTCCTTCAACCGCAGGGTGAGGTTGCCGGAGACGGTGTCGCTGGTGATGATGTTCAGGCCGGTAAAGTCGGCAATGACCTGCAGGACGGCGCGCACCTCCACGTTCTGGAAGTTCAGCGACAGCTTTTCGCCGGTGAAACCGGCTTTGGGCTTGGTCAGCTGATCGGGACGCTCGACCATCGGCTTCACCTCGACGATGAAGCGGTTGTCGGTCTGATAGGCGGACTGCTCCCAGCGACCCCTGGCGTTGATCACGACACGCGCACGATCGCCCTGGGCGGTCACCTCCATGGAGTCCACCGGCGTGCCGAAGTCGGTGACGTCGAAGCGGCGCTCGAGCGAGATGGGCAGCTCGGTCTGCAGCAGCTCGACGACGATGCTTTTTCCCGACTGCTTCAGGTCGATGCCGGCACCCGGATCGGACAGATCGATGATCACCTGGCCCTCGCCGCCACGGCCGCGCTTGAAGTCGATGCCTCGCACGGAGTGGGGCTTCGGGCTGGGGACGGCGTCGGCGAAATGCGTGGACTCGGCAACCGTGGACGTGCTGGCCGCAACCGACGGCTGCAGGGTGATGACCACGCTCGGGCCGTCGACTGCCGCCTCGAAGCGTGCTGCCTTGTCGAGGTTGAACACGACGCGCGTGCGGGTGGCGCTCTGCCCGATGCGGATGCTGCGCAAGTCGCCTTCCTTGATGTCCTGCGCGGACTTGCCCAGCGCATTGACCGTGTTGGGGAAGTCGAACGCGATGCGCGGCGGGTTGGTCAGGCTGAAGCCCGCCGGGGGATTGGCCATGGGCTCCTTCAGCTTCATCTTGACGATTACCTTGCCGGACTCGGTACCCACCTCCAGGCCCTCGATCGCGTTCTGCCCGGCGCTGTCAGCGGGCTGCGCGGCGGAGAAGGACGCGGCGGCCGTAAGAAGGGTGGCCGAAGCGCCCACGATGAGCGCGCGCGCCAGGACAAGCGGCAGTCGAATCATTTCTTCTCCTCCTCGTCTAGCAGTTGCAGCGTGCTGGTGCGCTCGCTCCAGCTGCCGTTGGTATCCTGGATGAGCTCCTTGAGCGTCACGGAGGTCTCGGTGATCATCGCCACCACGCCGAAGTTCTGGCCCATGTAGTTGCCGTTCTTGACCCGGTAAAGGTTGTTGTCCGGTGTCTTGATCAGCGCCCAGCGCTGGCGCGTCTTCTCGAGCGTCCCCACCATCTTCAGGCTCTCGAGCGGGTAGGACTCCAGCGCCTCCTTGCGGCGGTTGAGGTCCGGAGCCGGCCCGGTGCCGATGCCGGTTTTGTCGGGCTCGATCTTGCGCGGCTGGAAGGGATCGGGCAGGTCGAAGGCGTCGTAGCTCATCGGTTCGTAAGCCACGACCTGCGGCAGCGGCTCTACCCGCCCGTGCATGCCCTGGGCAGACTGGTCCACGAACTCCTTCAGATCGGAAAACTCGGCGCCGCCGCAGGCAGCCAACAGCAGCGCGACCGATGCAATGAGCAGGCGGGGACGAATCATTTCTTCTTCCCTTTCTTCGCCGCCTCGGCCTTCTCGCGGGCGGCTTTGCGCTGGGCGGCGACCTCTTCCTCGTCCAGGTAGCGATATGTGCGCGCGACGGCGTCCATGGTCAGCCTGCCCTCCTTGTCCAGCCCCAGCGCCACGTTGTTCAGCGTGACGATGCGGGACAGCTGCGACACGTCGCTGGTGAAGGCGCCGATGTCGTGGTAATTGCCTGCGACCTTGATGTTGATCGGCAGCTCGGCGTAGAAGTCGGAGAGGGTCTCCTGGGCGGCCGGCTTGAACAGGTCGAACTGCAACCCGCGGCCCAGCCCGGCCTGGTTGATGTCCGACAGCAATGCCTCCATTTCGGACTTGTTCGGAAGTTGCCGGAGCATCGCGCCGAAGGACTGCTCGATATCGGCCAGCTGCTTGCGGTAGGCTTCGAGATTGATGGCCTGGCGCTTCTTGTCCAGAAACTGCGTGCGCAGCTCGCTCTCCTTGTTGCGCGACGCGGTGAGCTTGTCCCACTGGGCAGACCAGTCGACCCAGTAGCCGCCGATCATGATCAGGATCAGCAGAACCAGGAGCGCTCCGAGCTTGGGCAGGACCGGCCAGCTGCCGATATCCCGGGGATTGAGTCTTCTGAGCTCGTCTAGCGTCATGGCGGTCAGCTCTGCTTCTTGGTTGCCGGGGCGGCGGGGGTCTTCGGCGCAGGGCCGGTGCCAGGCGCGCCCGCGGGCTTGCCCTCGGTCGTCTCGTCCTTCGGACGCGTCACCTTGATGTTGAGGTTGAACTCGTTGAGGTTGCCGTTGCCGACCTTCACCGACTTGATTTCGACCAGTCTGGGCTCCTCGAGCCAGGGCGAGGCTTCGAAGTTGCGCATCAGCGTGGAGACGCGCGCGTTGGAAGTGGCGTAGCCGGTCACGCTAACCACGTCGCCGGTCTGCTTGACGGTCTTCAGGTACAGGCCATCGGGCAGCTGGCGCACCAGCTGGTCGAGCAGGCGCACGCCTTCGGTCCGGTTGGTCTGCAGGGACTCGACCACCTTCTTGCGCGCAAGCATCGCCTGCGTCTGTTCCTTGAGCTTCTTGATCTCGTCGATCTGCTTGTCCAGCTCGGCGATCTGGCCGTCCAGATAGCGGTTGCGCCGCTCCTGGTGTTCGATACGCTGGGCGAGGAAGCCGTGCACCAGCACCACGACGAGGATGCCGATCGCGGCGGTGATGCCCGCCATCGCCAGAAACTGGCGCTGCTGCGCCTTGCGCCGCTCCGCCCGGTGGGGTAGTAGGTTGATTGGGATCATGCGTCGAACCTCCGCATCGCCAGACCGCACGCCACCACGAGCGCCGAGGCATCCTGCACCAGTTGGCGCTGCTTGATCTTGGGAGACACCTGCATCGTGGCGAAGGGGTTGGCTACGATGGTGTTGACCTCGGTGCGCTTGGCCACCACTTGATCGAGACCGGGGATCGTGGCACAGCCCCCCGAGAGGAAGATGTGGTTGATCTGGTTGTACTGCGTGGAGGTGTAGAAGAACTGCAGGGCGCGCGTCACCTCGAGCGCGAGTGTGTCCATGAAGGGCTGCAGCACTTCCATTTCATAGCTGTCCGGCAGACCGCCGTTGCGCTTGGCGGCCTCGGCCTCCTCCGCGGAGAGGTTGTAGTGGCGCTGGATCTCCTGGGTGAGCTGGTTGCCCCCGAAGGGCTGCTCACGCATGTAGACGGACTGGTCGTTGCGCAGGACGTTGATGTTCATCATCGACGCGCCGACGTCGACCAGCGCGATCAGCTGCTCGCGGCCGCCGTCGGGAAGCTGCGTTTCCATCAGCTCGAATGCGGTCTGCGCGGCGAAGGAGTCGATGTCCATCACCACGGCCTTGAGGCCGCCGAACTCCGCGACCGCCACGCGGTCCTCGACCTTCTCCTTGCGCGAAGCCGCGATCATCACTTCCACGTCTTCCGGGCTGTTGGGCGCGGGGCCCAGGATCTGGAAGTCGAGGTTGACCTCCTCGAGCGCGAAGGGGATGTATTGATTGGCCTCGGTTTCGACCTGCGTCTCGAGCTCGTCCTCGCGCAGGCCGGCCGGGACCGTGATCTTCTTGGTAATGACCTGCGCGGACGGCAGCGCCATCGCCAGATTCTTGATGCGCGTGCCCATGCGCTTCCAGCCGCGCCGGACCGAGTCGCCCACCGCCTCGAGGTTCATGATGTTGCCGTCGACCACCGCATCCTTGGGTAGCGGCTCGATGGCGTAGCGGTCCAGCCGGATCTTGCCCCTGCCGGCGTCCGCCAACTCCACCATCTTCACCGACGAAGAGCTGATGTCCACGCCGATCAAAGGAGGGGATTTGGTCTTGAACAGATTGGACAGAACGTCCCCGTCGAAATCCAATTTTCCCTTAAGCATAGGCCATTTAGGCGAATTACCGACAAATTACGTTAAATGCTAGCAACAACCCCAGACTGAGTAAAGCGAAACTGGGGGAGGATGGCCGGTGCGACTCTCCGGCCATATAATGGTCTGTTAAGACAGTGTGCCCCCTTGGCGAAAACTTTGTTAAAGCAACTTTGATGCCCAGACGCTGGTGGTTCTATCCGGCTCTCACGCTCGTAACGCTTGCGTTCTCGGCGCTGCTGCTGGTGGGCTATGCCGCCGCCATCGTCTACCCGACGCTGCCGTCGCTGGAGGCGCTGACCTCCTACAACCCCAAGGTGCCGCTGCAGATCTTCAGCACCGAGGGCTACCTGATCGGGGAGTTCGGCGAAGAGCGCCGCGCGCTGGTCACGATCGGCGACGTGCCGCAGCAGCTGCGCCAGGCAATCCTTGCGGCGGAAGACGAGCGCTTCTATGAGCACGGCGGGGTCGACTATATCGGCGTGGTGCGCGCGGCCCTGCACAACTTCACGTCGGGCAGCACCAGACAGGGCGCCTCGACCATCACCATGCAGGTTGCGCGCAACTTCTTTCTCAGCAAGGAGAAGACCTTCACGCGCAAGTTCAACGAAGCGCTTCTCGCCTTCAAGATCGAGCACAGCCTGACCAAGGACCAGATCCTCGAGATCTACATCAACCAGATCTATCTCGGCCAGCGCGCGTATGGCTTCGCGTCGGCCGCCCAGGTCTATTTCGGAAAGAATCTGCGTGACTTGAATCTGGCCGAGATGGCCATGCTGGCCGGCCTGCCTAAGGCGCCCTCACGTTTCAACCCTGTCGTCAATATGCAACGGGCGAAGGACCGGCAGCTCTATGTGCTCCGGCGCATGCGCGAGTTGAACTTCGTCACCCAGGCGCAGTTCGACGAAGCCAGCCAGAAGCCCATCGTGGTGCGCCGCGACCAGCCCGACTTCGCCACCCACGCCGACTACTTCTCCGAGATGGTGCGCCAGTCCATGTACGAGCGCTACCAGGAGGACGCTTACACCAGGGGCTTCCGCGTCTACACGACGGTGTCAAAGGCGCACCAGGACGCCGCCTACGCCGCTGTGCGGCGGGGGGTGCTCGATTATGACCGCCGACACGGCTACCGCGGCGCAGAAGGCTATGTGGACCTGCCCAAGGAGGTGTCGGAGGACGCGCTGGAGGACGCCCTTCAGGACCAGCTGGAGAGCGATGACATCACCCCCGCGCTGGTGCTGGCGGCGACCGCCAAGGCGGTCAAGGCATTCCGCAAGGGCGGCGAGGTGGTCGAGATCACCGGTGAGGGATTGAAGTTCGCGCGGGCGATGATCGGCGACAAGGCTCCCGCCAATCGCAGGCTGAAGCGCGGCGCGCTGATCCGAGTCCAGACGGACGACAAGGGCACTTGGCAGATCGTGCAGTTCCCGCAGGTGGAAGCCGGTCTCGTTTCCATCGACCCCCTCGATGGGGCGATCCGTGCACTGGTCGGAGGCTTCGACTTCAACCGGAACAAGTTCAACCATGTCACCCAGGCGTACCGGCAGCCGGGCTCGAGCTTCAAGCCCTTCGTGTACTCCGCCGCGCTGGAGAAGGGCTTCACCCCTGCCACTGTGATCAACGACGCGCCCATCCTGATCGACGCCAGCGAGACCGGTTCGGTCCCGTGGGAGCCGAAGAACTTCGACGGCGACTTTGACGGCCCGATCCGCATGCGCACCGCGCTCACCAAGTCCAAGAACCTGGTGTCGATCAGGATCCTGCAGGCAATCGGGCCGCAGTACGCCCAGGATTACATCAGCCGCTTCGGGTTCGACCCGAAGCTGCATCCCGCCTACCTCACCATGGCGCTGGGCGCTGGTTCGGTGACCGCCCTCGACATGGCGGCGGGCTACGCCGTTTTCGCCAACGGCGGCTATCGCGTGACGCCGTACTTCATCTTGCGCGTGGAGGATGCGACCGGCAAAGTGCTGGCGAAAGCCTCCCCGGTCCGGGCCGGCGAGGGAGCACAGCGGGCCATCGACGTGCGCAATGCCTTCGTAATGTTCAACATGATGCAGGATGTCATCCGCGGCGGAACCGGCGCACGCGCCATGCAGCTGGGCCGGGACGATCTGGCCGGCAAGACCGGAACCACCAACGACCAGATGGATGCATGGTTCGCTGGGTTCCAGCGGCACTTGAGTGCAGTGGCATGGGTCGGTTTCGACCTGCCACGCTCTCTCGGCCCGAACGAGACGGGTGCTGTGGCGGCGCTGCCCATCTGGATGGGTTACGTGGGCGAGGTGCTGAAGAACGCGCCGCAGGAAGCGCCCGCTGTGCCGGATGGCGTCGTCGCCGCCCACATCAACCCCGAAACCGGGCTGCGCGACCCCGAGGACAAGCAGGGGCTCATCGAGTACTTCTACCACGAGAACCTGCCGCCTGAGGGCGAACCCCTGCCCGATTCCGACGTGCCGGTGGGCAACAGCCGCCCCGACGAGGTCAAGAGCGAGCTCTACTGAGAGCGGAGATGGCGAAGGACACCACGGCGAACCGGCAGCAGATGCGCAACCGAATCGCCCATCTGGCAGCGCGCATGATTGCGGAGGACGGCGTCAGCGACTACGGGCTGGCCAAGCGGAAAGCCGCGCGGCAAGCCGGCGCGCCGGACTCGCGCAACCTGCCGACCAACCTCGAGATCGAGGAGGCGCTGCGCTCCTACCAGCAGCTCTACCAGGCCGACGAGCATCCGGAGCGGCTGCAGCGCCTGCGTGAGCTGGCGCTCGACATGATGCGCCTGCTCGCAGACTTCGGCCCGCATCTGACCGGGGCACTGCTTTCGGGGAGCATCGGCCGCCATGCCGACGTGCACCTCCAGCTGTTCACGGACAACGTGAAAGAGCTGGAGGTCTTCCTGCTCAACCAGCAGATCCCCTTCCGGGTCCGGGAGACGCGCGTCTGGGTTGGCGATACGGCGGCGACGGTGCCCGACTTGGTCGTGAGCACCCCCGAGACCGATTTCCACCTGACCGTGCTCGCGCCGGTGCATAGACGCCAGCCGCTGCGGCTGTCGATGGACGGACGGCCGCTCGAGCGCGCAACTCTGGATTCGGTGGAGACGTTGGTCGCCGGCCGGTAGAACGCCCAGCCACGGGCCGAAGTCTTGCTTACCCGGCGCAGGAAGGGCTCGGAGTCCACTGGCTTCCCGAAACCTGGCGCACTGGACTTCGCCCCGAGCAGCCCAGTTCCTTCAGCGAGGTCCCACTTCATGGCCGACGCGACGAGCGTAGACGACGGCAGGTTCCGTGTCGACTCGCGCGTGGAGATCGTCTACATCCTGCGCGCGCTCATGAAGTCGAACGCGCTGGTGACGGCCTACTTCAACGGCGGGCGCGAGTTCGTTGTCACGGCCGTGCTGCAGGTCAACGGCGAGCGCGGGTTCGTGATCCTGGACAGCGGCGCGAACCGCGAGCTCAACGAGCAGCTGCTGCGCAGCCCCGAGGTCAGCGTCGTCAGCAGCCAGGATGGCGTGCGCGTGCAGTTCGCCACCGCACGTGTCGCCGCAGTCAGCTTCGAGGGTCGGCTCGCGTTCCAGCTCCCGCTGCCCGAAACGATCATCAAGCTTCAGCGTCGCGAGTACTACCGGCTCGCCACACCGGTCGTGCACCCGCTCAAGTGTGAGATCACCGGGCCGGACGGAAAGCGTTTCGAGCTCGCCCTGGCCGACATCAGCCTGGGCGGCGTGTGCCTAGTGGGCCAGCCGGCGGGCTTCAGCTTCGAGCCCGGCCTTGCACTGGAGGACTGCCGCATCGAGCTGCCCGAGATCGGTGCGATTCAGGCCCAGCTGTGCGTGCGGAACAGCTACGTAGTGACGCTGAAGAACGGCGTCACCAGCCATCGCACCGGCTGCGAGTTCGTCAAGCTCAGCCCGCAGCAGGAGGCGATGGTGCAACGCTACATCATCCGCCTGGAGCGCGAGCGACGCGCCAGGTCAGCCGACGCTCACTAGCACTACCCCCTAGTGGGTAGACCTACGGGATAGCCTGAGCGCGCAGCCAGGCAGCGGCGTCCAGAGCGAAGTAGGTGAGGATGCCGTCCGCACCGGCGCGCTTGAAAGCGAGCAGCGCCTCCAGCACGCAGGTGCGCTCGTCCAGCCAGCCGTTCTGAAAGGCCGCTTTCAGCATGGCGTACTCACCGCTCACCTGATAGACGAAAGTGGGCGCGCCATAGGCCTCCTTGACCCGGCGCACGACGTCCAGATACGGCATGCCTGGCTTGACCATCACCATGTCGGCGCCTTCGTCGAGGTCGAGCCCGACCTCCCATAACGCTTCGCCGCCGTTGGCCGGGTCCATCTGGTAGGTGAGCTTGTTGCCTTTGCCGAGGCTGGCTGCGGATCCCACCGCGTCGCGGAAGGGGCCGTAGAAGCCGGACGCGTATTTCGCCGAGTACGCCATTATCCGTGTGTAAATGAAGAGCGCCTCGTCCAGGGCGGTTCTGAGGGCTCCCACCCTGCCGTCCATCATGTCTGAGGGTGCCACAATGTCGACGCCCGCCTCCGCCTGAGTGAGCGCCTGCTTCTGCAAAATCGCAATGGTCTCGTCGTTGAGGATGTAGCCCGACTCGTCGATCACGCCGTCCTGACCGTGACTCGTGTACGGATCCAGGGCGACGTCGGTCATGATCCCCAGCTCGGGGAAGGACTTCTTCAGGGCCGACACCGCTCTTGGGATCAGGCCACGCGGGTTGGTGGCCTCCCGGCCGTCGGGCGTCTTCAGCGCCGGCTCGATCGCGGGGAACAGCGCGAGCGCCGGTACGCCCAGCTTCAAGCAGCGTTCCGCGACCGGCAACAAATGGTCCAGGGTGAGCCGGTCGACCCCCGGCATCGACACAACCGCCTGCGTCCGGTTCTGTCCGTCAATCACGAACACTGGATAGATGAAATCGTCCGCGACCAACCGCTGCTCGCGCACCATCCGGCGGGAGAAGTCGTCGCGGCGCAGCCTGCGCATCCGGCGCCGGGGGTACTTGCCTAACACGTCCATGTTGGTCCTTCTTCGGAGCTCACAGGAAAACGACCAATACCGGGAACTTCCTGACCGCTGCAGCACTCTTACTTGCAGACGGTTTCGTCTCCCGCTTTTCCTCCCTGAGCGGGTGCCTTAATCCAATTGAGGCTTTACCCCCGGTTTTATCCCCTTTTAACCGGGGGTTTTTCTTTTCTGGCGCCGCCAAGCATGCATCACCGCGCGCCCGATTGCGAGGCTTAGCCGATCAGCAGGCGCTCGACGAACCCCCTGGCCGCCTCGACCCCGAGGCCCGAAATGCTTGAGAAAAGTATAACTTCGCATCCGTTCAACGCCTTACGGACGGCGTCGAGCTGCGCGCCAGCCCGCTGCCGGGTGAGCTTGTCCGCCTTGGTCAGCAGCACCAGCACGGGCTTGCCCGTCGGGGCAAACCAGTCGAGGAGCTGCCGGTCCAGCGGTGTCAGTGGATGGCGCACGTCCATGATTACAACCAGCCCGCGCAGCGCTGCGCGGGTGCGCAGATACGCGCTCAGCAGCAGCTCCCAATGGCTCTGGACTGCGAGTGGGACCTTGGCAAAGCCGTAGCCGGGCAGATCGACCAGGTAGCGGTCCTCGCCGAGGGCGAAATAGTTGATCTGCTGGGTACGGCCCGGCGTCTTGCTGACGAAGGCTAGACGGCGCCGATTGGTGAGTGCATTGATGGCGCTCGACTTGCCCGCATTGGAGCGGCCCGCGAACGCCACCTCCCATCCGCGGTCGGGCGGAAGCTGGCCAGGCTCTGCAACGCCCATGACGAACTGTGCGCGCGCCAGCAGGCTCATGGCGCGCGCGCCTCAAGTTCGGCTAAAATCATGGCCTTCGAGCGAATCGGCACGACCTTGCAGGAGCGATGATGAGGTATTTCGTTGCAGCGGAGCTGCTTGGCGGCCTGCTGCTGACACCGGTTTTGGCCGTCGCCTTCGACGGTGATGCGGCCAAGGCCCAGCCCGTTGCGACCGGTGTTTGCGCGGCCTGCCACGGCGTGGACGGGAACAGCCTGGTTCCCGTCAACCCGAGTCTCGCCGGGCAACACCCCGAGTACCTCTACAAACAACTCCGCGAATACAAATCGGGTGCCCGCAAGAACCCGATCATGGCGGGCATGGCAGCCGGGCTGTCGGACGAGGACATGCGCAACCTCGCCGCCCACTTCGCAGCGCAGAAGCCCCGGCCCGGCGTTGCACGCGACGCAGCGCTGGTCACCGCCGGCCAGAAGCTGTACCGGGGCGGGAATGCGGACACCGGTGTCGCTGCCTGTGCCGGGTGCCATTCGCCCAACGGCGCCGGGATTCCAGTCCAGTTCCCGCGCCTGAAAGGCCAGCACCAGGACTACACGCTGGCTCAGCTCAAAGCATTTCGCGCCGGCGAGCGAGACAATGACGGCGCCAGCATGATGCGCAGCATCGCCGGACGCATGAGCGATCGGGAGATGCAGGCGGTCGCGGAGTACATCGCCGGCCTGAATTAGTCCGAGGCAGGTCACGCGCACTGATCGTAACGCGCGGCAGCGCGCGTCCCGGGCTGGTTCTGGGCTGGTTCTGGGCCGGCCCGAGCTCGGTACCGCGCGGTGGACAAGCCTACTCGAACGACCAAGTCTGCGCCGTTACTTTCGCGCCATGCCAGCGAACACCTGGCGCGCGGCGGCCACAGTGGTCTCGATGTCGGCAGCAGTATGCGCCGCCGAGACGAATCCCGCCTCGAACGCTGACGGCGCGAAGTAGACGCCCTCTTTCAGCATGGCGTGGAAGAAGCGGTTGAAAGCTTCCCGGTCCGAAGCCATCACCTCCGCATAGCGGCGCGGCGGGTGCTGCGCGAAGTAGACGCCGAACATCCCCCCCAGCGACTCGCCGGAGAAGGTCACACCCGACTCCTGCGCGGCTTGCTGCAGGCCGCGCACCAGACTGCGGGCGGTCTCGGACAACCGCTCGAAGAAGCCGGGCGCCTGGATGAGCCCGAGCGTCGCCAGCCCCGCTGCCACCGCGACGGGATTCCCCGACAAGGTCCCCGCCTGGTAGACCGGCCCGAGCGGCGCGATGCATTGCATGATGTCGCGGCGTCCGCCAAAGGCACCGACCGGCATCCCGCCGCCCATCACTTTCCCCAGGGTAGTCAGGTCGGGGCGGATGCCATGCAGTCCCTGCACGCCCTGCATTCCCACCCGGAACCCGGTCATCACCTCGTCGAAGATCAGCACGGCGCCATCGCGGGTGCACAGCTCGCGAAGCCCTTCCAGGAAGCCGGGAGCCGGCAGGATCAGGTTCATGTTCCCGACGACGGGCTCCACGATGACGGCAGCGATGTGCCTTCCCTCCTGATCGAATGCACGCCGCACACCGTCCAGGTCGTTGTAGTCCAGCACCAGCGTGTGGGCCGTGACCTCCGGGGGCACACCCGCAGAGCTCGGCACCCCGAAGGTCAGCGCACCGGAACCGGCCTTGACGAGCAGCGCATCGGCATGCCCGTGATAGCACCCCTCGAACTTGACGATCTTGCTGCGCCCAGTGAACCCGCGGGCCAGCCGGATGGCGGTCATGGTCGCCTCGGTTCCCGAGCTCACCAGCCGCACCATCTCGAGCGAGGGCAGCAGGCGCACCAGCAGCTCCGCCATCTGGTACTCGGCCTCGGTCGGCGCACCGAAACTCAGGCCTCCCGCCGCCGCCTTCTGCACCGCGCTCACCACGTCAGGATGGGCATGCCCCAGAATCAATGCCCCCCAGGAGCCGACGTAATCGATGTAGCGCTTGCCGTCCGCATCCCAGAAGTGCGCCCCCTCGGCACGCGCGAAGAACACCGGTGTCCCGCCTACCGACCGGAACGCACGCACCGGCGAGTTGACGCCGCCGGGGATGATCTGCTGGGACTGCTCGAACAGGGTCTCGTTTCTGGTTTTCATGCGGTTGCGTCCAGGGCTGCGGAGGAGGAGCGGGACTCGAACAGCCGCCGGAATGCTTGTGCGGCAGCGTAAGTGTCGGGAACGTGGAACAGCGCGCTGATCACTGCCAGCGCGTCGGCGCCCGCCGCGAGCAGGGGCGCTGCATTCACTGGCGTGATTCCGCCGATCGCAACCAGCGGCAGGGGCCAGCGCCTGTGTGCCTCGCGCAGCAAGGCGGGCGTCGCACGCGCCGCGCCCGGCTTCACGACCGAAGGATAGAAGCTGCCGAAGGCAAGGTAATCCGCGCCCGCATCCACGCACTGCTGCGCGCGCGCCAGGTCGTCATAGCAGGAGGCGCCGATCAGGACGTCGCGGCCGAGCTGCGCGCGCGCCGCCGCGATCGACGCGTCCTCGCGCCCGAGGTGCACCCCGTCGGCGCCACACTCGCGCGCGATCTCCACGTCGTCGTTGACGATGAACAGCACGCCTTCGGCACGGCACAGCGCGGCCAACTCGCACGCCTGGCTCAGCATCAGCGCGCGGTCGGGGCTCTTGCTGCGGTACTGCAGGATTCGCGCGCCGCCATCCAGCGCCTGCGCGACTCGTGCGCGCAGCCAGGCGCCGTCCGCAACGTCCGGCGTGACGGCATAGAGCCCGCTCACCGACGACCGACGATCTCCCATGTGCCGTCCAAGCGTGAGCGTGCGGCCAGGCTCGCGGCTACTCGCCGCGTTCGGCCTGCTCCTCCTCCCGCGCCCAGAACAGGCGGTCGGGGATCTGCTGGCCCATTCCCGGCCGGTAGGCCGAGCTCAGTGTCTGCCAGGTGTAGTCCTGGGCATCGCGTACCGCCTCCGAAATGTCGAGGCCGTTAGCGATGGTCGCCGCGATGGCCGCTGCGAGAGTACAGCCTGACCCGTGATAGCCGCCCGGCAGGCGCTGCCAGCTGTCGCTGCGCACCACCCCGCTCTGCGCGTAGAGCGTGTTGACCACTTCGGGGGTGTTCTCGTGCGTGCCGGTGATGAGCACGTACTCGCAGCCCAGGGTCAGAAGCCGCCGTGCGCACTCCGGTAACGCCGGATAGTCATCCTCGTCCGCTTCGTCCTGTGCGAGCCGCCGTGCCTCGAGGCCATTGGGCGTGAGCACGGTGGTCTGCGGGATGAGCAGCTCGCGCATCGCAGCCACCATCTCTTCGCTGGCAAGCTCGTCTCCGCGGCCGGATGCGAGCACCGGATCGAGCACCAGCGGGACTTCAGGGTAATCTGACACGATCTCCGCGATCGTCGCGATGATCTCGACGCTGCCGAGGAGGCCAACCTTGAATACGGTGACCGGCATGTCTTCGAGGACACAGCGGGCCTGCTCGGCAATCCACTCCGCGTCCAGCGGCAACATGTCCTCGACCCCGCGCGTGTCCTGGATGGTCACGGCCGTCACCACGGACAACGGATGGCAGCCCATGCTGGACAGTGTGAGGATGTCCGCCTGCAGTCCCGCGCCGCCGCTCGGATCGGTGCCTGCAAAGGTGAGGACGATCGGCGGGGATTCTGGCATTCGGGCGATCGCAGAGGGGGATTTGATAGAATTCGATTCTACTCCAAATGCACCCACCTCCATGCCACCGAGCGACGCGCGCCCATTTCGCACCTACATGTGTCTGATCTGCGGTTTCATCTACGACGAAGCGTCCGGACTGCCCGAAGAGGGCATCCCGGCAGGCACGCGCTGGGAGGATGTTCCGGTCAACTGGGTCTGCCCCGAATGCGGCGCACGCAAGGAAGACTTCGAGCTCGTCGAAGTCTGACCTTCCGGCTGACTGGGAGAACCCCGCGGCACTGCTTGCGCACGGGCGCCTGACGCTGCCACGCATGGGCGCACCTGCGTTGTTGGTGGAGGCCCGTGAGCTCTCGATCACGCAACCCTGAACCTATCCGAACCTGGAGGACCACATGAGGATCCTGCACACCATGCTGCGAGTGGGGGACCTGGACCGCTCGCTCAAGTTCTACACCGAGGTCCTGGGGATGAAGCTGCTGCGGCGCAAGGACTATCCGGATGGCAAGTTCACGCTCGCCTTCGTCGGGTACGGCGAGGAGTCCGACACCGCAGTCCTCGAGCTGACCCACAACTGGGGCGTTGAGAAGTACGATCTGGGCAACGCCTACGGCCACATCGCCGTGGAAGTCGAAGACGCCTATCGCGCCTGCGAGGAAGCCAGGAAGCGCGGCGGCAAGGTCACACGCGAGGCCGGTCCGATGAAGCACGGCACGACGGTGATCGCCTTCGTGGAAGACCCTGACGGCTACAAGATCGAGTTCATCCAGCACGGCAAGTAGCAGCCCGCATCCGTGTGCCATCGCGCATCGCG
>Ga0105100_10000053_pt1 | contig 59498 bp, 60 predicted proteins | sample PPLLak12cMay2015_2_FD_87033 | JGI IMG/M metagenome (GOLD analysis project Ga0105100, IMG submission 87033) | Freshwater sediment microbial communities from Prairie Pothole Lake near Jamestown, North Dakota, USA - PPLs Lake P8 Core (1) Depth... | ecosystem: Environmental > Aquatic > Freshwater >... | reverse complement strand
GAGTTCACCGAGCGGGTCAACTTCGAGGTGGAGGACGGTGTGGTCACCGTCGCCCGACAGGACGACACCCGCGAGTCGAGGGCCCTCCATGGCCTGAGCCGCGCTCTTTTGGCCAACATGGTGGAGGGTGTCTCCGAAGGATTCACCAAGGTGCTGGAGATCCAGGGTGTCGGATATCGCGCCAGCCTCAAGGGCTCCAATATCGAACTCCTGGTTGGCTTCAGCCATCCGGTCGACGTGACGGCCCCCGAGGGCATCACCTTCGAAGTGCCCGAGCCGACTCGAATCATCGTGTCTGGAATCGACAAGGAGCAGGTGGGCCAGATCGCCGCCGAGATCCGAAGAATCCGCCCTCCCGAGCCCTACAAGGGCAAGGGGATCAGGTATGCCGGCGAGCACGTCCGGCGCAAGGCGGGGAAGGCAGGTAAGTGATGAGGGGCTCGAGAGAGGTTGCGCGCACTCGCCGCCATACCCGCGTGCGCAAGCGAGTCCATGGCACCGAGGAGCGCCCCCGGCTGGCCGTGTATCGAAGCAACAAGTACATCTACGCACAGGTGATCGACGACGTCCAGGGTCGGACGCTGGCCGCTGCCTCCTCACAGGAGTCGGGGCTTCGCTCGGACAACTTGAACATCGCGACCGCGTCCAAGGTCGGAGAGGCGATCGCCTCGCGTGCCAAGGATGCCGGAGTCACCTCGGTCGTCTTCGACCGTGGTGGATACAAGTTCCATGGCAAGGTCAAGGCACTTGCCGATGCTGCCCGCGAAGCCGGATTGGAGTTCTAAGAATGGCCCAGGACCAGCAAACCCAGTACGACGAGCGGGTGATCCAGATCAACCGCGTGGCAAAGGTGGTCAAAGGCGGCCGCCGGTTCAGCTTCACGGCTCTGGTCGTGGTCGGTGACGGTGCCGGAAAGGTCGGCATCGGCTACGGCAAGGCCAAGGAAGTCCCGGCGGCCATCCAGAAGGGGATGGAGACCGCACGCCGCGCCATGGTCGAGATCCCGATGGCGGGTCAGACGGTGATCCATCAGGCGCTGGGCGAGCATGGGGCATCCAAGGTGATGATCAAGCCCGCCGCTCCCGGTACCGGTGTCATCGCCGGCGGTGCGGTCCGCCAGATCCTCGAGGCGGCGGGCGTCAAGGACGCTCTGGCCAAATCGCTGGGATCTCCGACACATCTCAATGTGGCCAAGGCCGCGATGAACGCGCTCACCAGTCAGCGCCGCCCGGATGAGGTGGCCCGGTTGCGGGGCAAGCAGGCCGAAGACATCGTTCCTCCCGGTCTCCTTGCTGCCTACCGATCGACCGAGGCGCTTCGCGCGCACTCGAAGTGAGGTTGAGATGGCAGACAAGAAAGTGAAAGTCACATTGAGGAGGTCGGTGATCGGCGAGAAGCCCAAGACCAGGGCGACCGTCGAGTCCCTCGGCCTGCACAAGCTCCACCAAACCAGAGAGCACGTCGACACCCCGACCCTGCGCGGGATGTTGCACAAGGTGCGTCATCTCGTCGAAGTCGAGGAGGGCTGACATGACCGAAGAGAAGAAGGAGCAGTTGAAGCTCCACCACCTCCAGCCCGCTCCTGGCTCGAAGAAGGCCCGGATCCGGGTCGGTCGTGGCGAAGGGGGCCGAAGGGGCAAGACCGCCGGCCGGGGAACAAAGGGGCTGAAGGCCCGGAACACCCTCCGCCCTGGCTTCGAGGGTGGTCAGACTCCGTTGGCGATGCGTCTTCCCAAGCAGCCAGGTTTCAAGAACCCGAACAAAGAGGAGTTCGCCATCGTCAACCTCGCTGCGCTGGCCGGCTTCGACAAGGGAGCCGAGGTGAGTCCCGAGGAGCTGCGCAATCGCGGTCTCATCCGACATCGGGGGCGGGTCAAGGTGCTCGCGGAGGGAGACCTGGACAAAGCGCTCATGGTGAAGGCCCACGCGTTCAGCGCGGCGGCGAAGACCAAGATCGAGGCTGCCGGAGGTTCGGTCGAGATACTCGACTGAACCACGCGGAAACGTAGAACGTAGAACGTAGAACAAATGCTCAACATCTATCGCAACATGTTCAAGGTCCCGGACCTCCGGGCGAAGATCCTCTTCACGCTGGCGATGTTCGGGGTCTATCGCCTTGGCGCCACGATCCCGGTGCCCGGGATCGACTTGGAGGCGGTCCAGCTGTTCCAGGCGCAGCAGCAGGCCGGTGGCATCTACGGTCTGCTCAACCTGTTCTCTGGAGGCGCTCTCGAGTCGTTCTCCGTCTTCGCCCTCGGGATCATCCCCTACATCACCGCGTCGATCATCATGCAATTGCTCACGGTGGTCATCCCGAAGCTGCAGGCGCTCCAGGACGAAGGGGAGTCGGGGCGAAAGGTCATCACACAATGGACCCGCTATCTCACCGTGATCCTGGCTCTCATCCAGTCGACGGGCTTCACCTATCTCTTCCACGTGGGCCGGTTCACCGGTGGCATCGACCTGATCCCGAATTACACGCCGGGTCGCGTCATCCTCATCGTGCTCACCATGACCGCCGGCACAGCCATGGTCATGTGGCTCGGCGAGTTGATCACCCAGCGCGGAGTTGGCAACGGGATGTCGTTGATAATCTTCGTCTCCATTCTCAGCCAGTTCCCGTTCATCTTCAGTCAGATCTGGACGCAGACGATAGGCCGGGCCCAGCCCATTCGCTTCGTGGTGGTGATCGCCATCTTCCTCGCCATGATCGTGGCGATCATCTACGTCGACCAGGCGCAGCGCCGGATCCCGATCCAGTTCGCCAAGCGGGTGCGAGGGCGGAGGGTCATGGGTGGGCAGTCGACCTATATCCCGCTAAAGGTCAACACGGCGGGGGTGATCCCGGTCATCTTCGCGACTTCCGTGCTCCTGATCCCGTCGCTGATAATCACGGCCATCCCTTCTGACGCCTCTTGGGTCCAGTCCGTCTATCGCTGGGTCGACGAGAACCTTGGTGGCAGCGGAACCGTGAGCTGGTGGTACATCCTGATCCTCTTCTCACTGATCATCTTCTTCACCTACTTCTATACGGCGATTCAGTTCGATCCCGAGAAGCAGGCGGAGATGATCCAGCGTCAGGGCGGCTTCGTCCCGGGTGTGCGTCCGGGGCGGCAGACGGCACGTCACCTCGGCTTCATTCTCAACCGGATCACCCTGCCCGGCTCGATCTTCCTGGCTTTGATCGCCATCCTCCCCGCCATCGCAGGCGCGGTCTGGAACATCCAGATCGCCTTCTCCGGAGTCTCGATCCTGATCGTGGTGGGGGTCGCGTTGGAGACGATGAAGCAGATCGAGAGCCAGCTGACGATGAGGAACTACGAAGGAATCCTCACGTGAGCCGACTTGATTGCCGGCCGACTTGGCCCGATTGGCTGCAGGAAGGTCAGGGCGACCGTACGCCGGGGACCACCCTCGAACGAGCGCGCTTCGGGGGCACGAATCGGGCAAACAGACGCCGGTCGGCCGGGGCTGCCGCCGCGTTGAACGGCCTCGCGCCCACATGAAGCTGTTGTTCATAGGCCCGCCCGGCGCCGGCAAGGGGACTCAGGCAGCCAGGGTGGCTGAGACACTCGGCATCCCCCACATCTCGACCGGGGACATGTTCCGCCACCATGTCATCACCGGGACCGACCTCGGTCTCCGCGTCGACGCCATCATGAAGGCAGGTGAGTACGTCCCCGACGAGATCACCGTCGAGATGCTCGAAGAGCGCATCTCCCTTCCCGACGCCGGGGCCGGATTCATCCTCGACGGCTTTCCGCGCACCGCCGGTCAGGTCGAGGCACTCGACAGGCTGATCGGAACCGACGGGCTCGACCGTGTGGTCGTGCTCGAGGTGGATGAGGACGCCCTGGTGGAGCGGCTGCTGGCCCGTGGTCGCGCTGATGACACCGAGGAGACCGTCCGGAACCGGTTCAAGGTTTACCAAGAGCAAACCGCCCCGCTGCTCGATGTCTACGGCCGGCGCGGGTTGTTGGCCCACGTCGACGGCATCGGCACGATGGACGAGATCACCGATCGGATCCTGGCCGCTTTGGAGAACCGATGATCACCATCAAATCCCGCCGCGAGTTCGCCAAGATGCAGAAGGCGGGCGCCACCGTTGCCAAGATCCTCGGTGCCGTCCGTGAAGTGGCCGCGCCGGGTGTGTCCCTGCTCGAATTGGAGGCGATCTCGGCACGGATCCTAGAAGAGCGAGGCTGCAAGTCTTCGTTCCTCGGTTATCACGGGACCTATCCAGCCACCCTCTGCCTTTCCCCGAACGATGTGATCGTCCACGGCATCCCGACGGCTCGCAAGCTGGAGGAAGGGGACATCCTCTCGGTGGACGCCGGGGCGATCTTCGAGGGATTCCACGGCGACGCCGCGTTCACCATGCCGATCGGCACCGTGTCGACTGATGCCCAGAACCTGATCGACATCACCCACGACGCACTGTGGGCTGGGATTCGGGAGGTGCGCAAGGGCAATCACCTCGGTGACATAAGCGCGAGGATCCAGCAAATCGGAGAGGTCAACGCCTTTGGGGTGGTGGAGGAATACGTGGGTCACGGGATCGGGAGACAGATGCACGAAGAGCCTCAGGTCCCCAATCACGGCCAACCGGGTCAGGGGTTGAAGCTCCGGACCGGGATGGCACTATGCATCGAGCCGATGTTCAACCTCGGTTCGAGGCTCACGTCCGTGGATCCGGATGGCTGGACGGTCCGGACCAAGGACGGCTCGCTATCCGCGCATTGGGAGCACACCGTTTGCATTACGCCCGATGGGCCGCAGGTTTTCACGGCCGGCGAGGCCCCGGTTCCGGTGGAATTTGAGCAGAGTGCGGCCCGTGGGTAATATCCGGAGGTCGTACCGGTGCGCTCCGCGCCGGCGAACGCCGTATTCAGACCAGGTCGCCCCTACCAACTGCCCCGGAGATCCATTCGCGGGGCGGTGCGGTCGACGGCTTGGGACCAATCGCGCACGTCCAGGTGACATCAGGTGCTGATGTCTTGGGAGCGCGTCGAGGAGTTTTGGAGCAGATGATGAAGGTGAGACCTTCCACCAAGAGAATGTGCGAGAAGTGCCGGGTCATCCGACGTCGTGGCCGCGTCTGGGTGATCTGCAGCAACCCGCGTCACAAGCAACGTCAAGGATGATCTGAGTGGCACGTATTGCAGGAGTTGACCTCCCCAGGGACAAGCGGCTCGAGACCGGGCTGACCTACATCTACGGCATCGGCCTGACGCGTGCGCAGAAGATCTGTGCCGACACCGGGGTAGATCCGGACACCCGCGTCCGGCAGCTGACCGACGACGAGGTCACCCGGATCCGGCGTTACATCGAGGCCAACTTCGAGGTGGAAGGCGACCTGCGTCGTGAAGTCCAGCAGGACATCAAGCGCAAGATCGAGATCGGCAGCTATCAGGGCATCCGCCACCGTCGCGGACTTCCCGTGCGCGGACAGCGCACCCACACCAACGCCCGGACACGCAAGGGGCGCCGTGTTGCCATCGCAGGCAAGAAAAAGGTCACGAAGTAGGAGTTTGCAAGGGTGGCAAAACAGCAAGGAGCCAAGCGGGTACGCCGTCGGGAGAGGAAGAACATCTCTCACGGGCAGGCGCACATCAAGGCCAGTTTCAACAACACGATCATTTCGATCAGCGACCAGACAGGGGCAACCGTGGCCTGGACTTCAGGCGGCTCGGTCGGATTCAAGGGATCGCGCAAGTCGACCCCGTATGCCGCTCAGGTGGCCGCCGAGGAGGCTGCCCGCCGCGCCGGTGAGCACGGCATCCGCAAGCTCGATGTGATCGTCAGCGGCACCGGCTCGGGCCGCGACACTGCGGTCAGGACCCTGCAGAACATGGGCATGGAAGTGACCTGGGTGCGAGACGTGACTCCGATCCCGCACAACGGGTGCCGGCCCAAGAAGAGACGGAGGGGCTGACGTGGCACGCTACACAGGCCCCCGCCACAAGGCGTGCCGCCGGGCGCGCACCCCGCTGTGCCAGTCGAAGCGCTGTCCGGTCGATCGCCGTCCTTACCCCCCGGGGCAGCACGGTCGCGGTCGCATTCGCGAGAGCGACTACCTGATCCAGCTTCGGGAGAAGCAGAAGCTCCGCACCATGTACGGGGTCCTCGAAAAGCAGTTCCGCCGCTACTACCAGGAGGCGGCGCGGCGCCCGGGCATCACCGGCGACAACCTCCTCCAGCTGTTGGAGCAGAGACTCGACAACGTCGTCTGGCGTTCCGGTCTCGCTGCCACCCGGCCCCAGGCCAGGCAGCTCGTCAACCACGGGCATTTCCAGGTCAATGGCCGGAAAGTGGACATCCCGTCGTATCAGGTCCGTCCCGGTGACGTGGTCACTGTCAAGGGCCAGAGCAAAGATGCAATCGTCATTCAGCACGCCGTCGACACCCAGGGACGCGAGGCCCCGGCCTGGCTCCGTGTCGATCTAGGTGAGCGGAAGGTGGACGTGATCGATCATCCCCGCAGGGACCAGATCGACACGGCCATTCAGGAGCAGTTGATCGTCGAGCTCTACTCGAAGTGAGGTAATGCCTTGTTGATAGTTCAGCGCCCCCAAATCGAAGAGGAAGCGATTTCGCCGGTTCGGTCGAAGATCGTGGTCGAGCCTCTCGAGCCTGGCTTTGGATACACCCTCGGCAACACGTTGCGCCGAACGCTGCTCTCCCGGATTCCCGGGGCGGCAGTCACCTCGATTCAAATCGAAGGTGTGGAGCACGAGTTCTCCACCATCCCCGGAGTCGTGGAGGACGTGGTCGACATCATCCTCAACATCAAGAGGGTCGTCGTCCGGATGGAAGACACCGATACCCAGACTCTCTACCTCTCCGCCAAGGGAGCCGGGGAGGTCAAAGCCGGTGACCTGAAGCTCCCGGCCGGGGTCGAGATCGTCAATCCCGACCTCCACATAGCGACTCTCAGCGCCAGTGGCCGTCTCGAGATGGAGATGACGGTGGCACCCGGTGTCGGCTATCGCACCGCGGACGGGAACAAAAGCGCGAGCTCGGTGATCGGGGTCATCCCGGTCGACTCGATCTTCTCCCCGGTTCGCAGGGTGTCCTACAAAGTCGAGAACACCCAGGTCGGTCAGATGACCAACTTCGATCGCCTCGTCCTCGACGTGGAGACGAACGGCGCCATCGAGCCCGGTGAGGCCGTCTCCTCAGCTGGTAAGACCCTGCGTGAGCTGATGGGCCTCTTCGCCGACATCGGCGAGGGTCAAGGACTCGAGTTGGGCGAGGTCCAGCCGGAATTCTCCGGCTCACCTGACCTCGAGCTCCCGATCGAGGCACTGGACCTGTCGGAGCGTCCGCGTAACTGCCTGCGTCGGGCACAGATCAAGACGGTCGGCGAGCTGGTCGAGCGGACTTCCGACGATCTGCTCAACATCACCAACTTCGGGCAGAAGAGCCTCGAAGAGGTCACGGCCAAGCTCGATGAGCTCGGTCTGAGCCTTGCCGATGCCGGCGGCGGCATGTCCTGATGCCCCGGCCGAAGAAGGGCCCCAGATTCGGGGGCTCACCGTCGCACAGCAAGAAGATCGTGGCCAATCTGGCCACCGAGCTCTTCCTCCACGAGAAAGTGACCACCACCCTTCCCCGCGCTCAGGCCGTCAGGCCCCTGGCCGAGAAGCTGATCACGAAGGCCCGCAAAGGCGACCTTCATGCCAAGCGGATCGTGCTGCGCACCATCCCGAATCGGGAGGCCGTCGTGAAGCTCTTCGATGACGTCGCTCCCCGCTATGCCGACCGCCAGGGTGGCTACACCCGTATCACAAAACTCGGCCCGCGTCGTGGCGACGGGGCCGAGGAAGCGATCATCGAGCTGGTCTGAGCACCGGTTCGGAACGACCGGCTCGTTCGCTCTGCCGTGCGACCCCGGCCTAACCCCAGAGCTGGTTGCCGACCACCCCTACGAGCAGCCCGATCACGAAGACGCTGCCACCTGCGATGACGACCTGGATCGGGGTGACACGATGGCGCAGCACCCGACGTGCGATCACGTTGTCGAGCATGGTTACCCCACCTGTCAGGAGGGCGATCACCCCTGCGATCAGGAGCAGGTACGAAACCTGCTTGGCGAAGACGATGCACAGGACGAAGAGGGCGATACCGCCGAAGAACGCTTTCCGGGTGAAGAGCCACTCAGGGGCGCTCGAGCCGTAGCGGTCCTTCATCTGCGCGAGGAAAACGTTGAGTCGGGACTCTCCTCTGGCGGCCTTGGCCGGCTTCTGCTTGGCAGCTTTGGGAACCGTCGCGCCCTTCGGCGCTTTGTCCGCTCGCGCCTTAGGGGCCCGGGAGGTCGCTGCCTTGGTGGACTTTCGCGGTCTGCTCGATCGCGTGTGCTTCCCGTTCAGGGAGGAGGCCTCTTCCTCGAAGGCGGCGCGATCGTCGATGTCCAGCAAAAGCACCTCTCCCTCGGCCGCGACCCTTATCCCTTCCGGGATGCGAGAAATGTCGATGGCACCGATCTCCCAGTCGCCGATGACATGATCCCCCGACGCCACCTGCAGTCGTCCTTCCTGCAGTTGGACGGTCGCGGCAAGAGCCTTGCTGTCGCCAGGCAAGCGAAGTGACGCATTGAACTTTCCCATCGCTCGCTTTATCGGCCGGTATCGGGTCTGACTTAGGGATTTGTCCCGATTCCGAGAAAAGAAACCCGGCTCTGGCTGGTTAGCCTGAGACCCGGTTGAGCCAGCCTTCATACCTCGAGTTCAGCACTGACGAATGGGCTGCCCTGAGGGCAAACACGCCACTGACGCTCACCGAACCGGACATCGAGAAGATCCGGGGGATCAACGTCCTTCTCGACATGGACATGGTCGAGAACAGCTTCCTACCTCTATCGCGATTGTTGAATCTGTACGTCCAGGGCAGCCGTCAGCTGGCTTCTGTGACCGACACGTTCTTGGGGGCTCCACCTCGACCCAGGCCTTTTGTCATCGGCATCGCCGGATCGGTGGCAGTGGGGAAGTCGACCATCTCCCGAGTCCTCCAGGAGCTTCTCGCTCGATGGCCCGAGCATCCCCAGGTGGAGCTGATCACGACCGACGGCTTCCTGCTCCCGAACCGCGTGCTCGAGGAGCGGGGCCTGATGGATCGGAAGGGCTTCCCGGAGAGCTACGACCGGCGCGTCCTTCTCGAGTTCGTCGCCCGGTCGAAGGCAGGCGAGGATCACCTCGAGGTCCCGGTCTACTCCCACTTCGCGTATGACGTGCTTCCGGGAGAGACGAGAGTCGTGAGCAGGCCCGACATCCTCATCGTCGAAGGTCTCAACGTGCTTCAGGCCGGAGAGGCAGGCGCGTTCGTCTCCGACTACTTCGATTTCTCCATCTTCGTCGATGCCGAGATCGATGCGGTCCGAGGTTGGTACATCCAGAGATTCATCACCCTGAAGAACACGGCCTTCACCCAGCCTGACGCCTACTTCCACCGTTACGCCGGCCTCTCGGACCTCGAAGCCGCGAATGTGGCGACCGACATCTGGACCAGGATCAACGAGGTCAACCTCATCGAGAACATCCTCCCCACAAGGGAGCGGGCGAGCCTGATCCTGAAGAAGGCGACCGACCATTCGATCGAGCGCGTCCGTCTCCGCCGATAGCTCGGTTAGCCTCGACGGACTGTGAGCAAGATGTTCTCCCGAGCCGGCCGGGCCGCGATCCTCGACCGCAAGCCTTTCACTGAGGCGTTCTTCGACGGGGACTCGGCCGCCGACGCCGCCATCCTCGTGTCGACGGTCGCTGCGGTCACCTATGTGGGCCAGCTCCTGGTCAACGGGGTCATCGGCAGCTTCTCCTTCGTCACGCTGCTCCAGTTCGTGATAGCGGGCGTCGTCTCATGGCTGATCCTCGGCTTTGCCACCTGGTTCGCCGCCACCAAGCTCTTCGAAGCTTCGGGACGACCGCAGACGATGATTGCTCTGCAGGGCCTGGCTGTGCTGCCCCTCGTCCTCGAGTTGTTCGGGCCCATTGGCGGAACCGTCGGGCTGATCTGGTACCTGGTCGTGCTGGTTGTCGGCACCCGTGAGGCGGCCGACACGAACACCCGCAACGCTGCGGTGTCGGTGTTGATCGGCTTTGCCATTGCTGCGATCTTTCGGGCGTTGCTCGATGTCCCGTTCGCGGTCTTCTCTGCCTTGCTCTGATGCCGACACTCCGTCTCGACCTGGCCTATGACGGCTCGGGCTTCCGGGGCTATGCACGTCAGGAGGGGCTGAGAACCGTACAGGGGACCCTCGAAGAGGCGATCGAGATGGTCCTCAGTGCACCCGTGGACACATCGGTGGCGGGGAGGACAGACGCAGGAGTCCACGCCAGGGGTCAGGTGGTCTCGTTACACGTAGATGGCCGGGTGGAGACCCATCGATTGGCGAGGTCGATCAACGGGTTGGTCGGACCTGAGATCTCGGTGATGGCGGTCAGCCAGGTCCCCGATGAATTCAACGCACGCTTCTCGGCGATCTGGCGCAGGTACCGGTACTCGATGTCCGTGGGCCAGGCTCCAGATCCGCTCCGGCGCGGGTTCGAGTGGCATGTCGGGCCCGGGCTCGATGTCGACTCTATGTCTTCTGCGTCAGAGCAGTTGATCGGGGAACAAGACTTCGGCGCATTCTGCCGATCCGTGGAGGGCGGGAGCAACGTGCGTCGAGTCGACGAGGCCCGCTGGGAGGCCGACGAGGGCACCCTCCACTTCTGGATCAGGGCGAATGCGTTCTGTCATCAGATGGTCAGGTCCGTGGTAGGGCTCTGCTACGACGTGGGAAGGGGTTTCACCCCGGGTGGAACGGTGCGGGAGATCATCGACTCCCGCGACCGGGGCCGGGTTGCCACGGTGGCGCCGCCCCATGGCCTGGTCCTGTGGGAGGTGGGATACTGAGCGACTCGCCGTCCGGCCTAGAGGACCCGCAAGGTCGGCCGGGAACTGAATCTCTCGCCAATGGCTATCAGACCCCGCGCGACGGCGTCCATCGGTGATCGGGATGGCTCGGTGTCGATCCGGGGGTCGCGAAGCCTGCGACGTTCGATTGTGAACTCTGACTTGCCGTCGGCCTTCGTTGGCTTTGTACCAGGGTTGGTGTGCTCCAGACTCATCTCGATCCTCCTGTCGCCTGTGGGCAGAGGTGGCGACGCTTGATCAGATCTTGTGGGAGCGGGCCTGGTCAGGATAGGGGGAACCTCCCCTTGGGGAATGACCCCTATTCGATGCCAGGGTTCTCCACATCGATGCCGCGGGAGCGGAAGCTCGATTGTCAGGGTCGAAAGGGCTCGAGTATCTCTGCTATCCGGGCGGAATGGTCGGCGTCCTTGGTTTCCACCGATATCTCAATCTCCACCTTGCCGAACGGGACCCCGAAGCCCTCCCGATGGTGCTCGACCTGAAGGACGTTCCCACCCCGGTCGGCGATGCCTTGCAGAACGGCCGCCAGGTTCCCCGGTTGATCGGGCACGAGCACCGTGTACCGGGCGAACCGCCCAGTCTGTTCCAGACCATGACGGACGGCTTTACCGAGGAACATCAGGTCGATGTTCCCACCGGAGAGCACGATGCAGAGCGGGTCCGCCGCATCGCCCGGGATGAGCCCCTCCAGCATCGCTGCCACCCCCACCGCCCCAGCAGGCTCGACCATCATCTTCGACCTGTCGAGCACGTAGGCAAGGGCGGCCGTGGTCTGGGCGTCGTTGACCACGACGATGTCATCGACGAATTCATTTGCGATTTCCCACACCAAGTCGGACGGCACCGATACGGCGATCCCGTCGGCGATCGTCGGGACACCACGGGGAAAGTCCCTGACCAGGGTGCCTCTTCGCCGGCTCTCCGCATAGACCGCGGCCGACTCGATCTCGACTCCGATGACCCTGACCGATGGTTTCGTTGACTTGATGGCCACCGCCATACCGGCGAGGAGGCCACCCCCGCCGGTGGGGACTACAACCGTTCCCAACTCTGGCAACTGCTCGAGGATCTCCAGGCCGAGAGTCCCTTGCCCGGCGACTATCCCGGGATCGTCATAAGGGTGGACGAAATGAGTCCCGGTGGTCAAGGAGAACTCCCGGGCGGCGTCGACTGCGTCGGCGAGGGAGCTCCCGACCAGTCTCACTTGTGCCCCGTAATCCTCGGTCGCCTTGATCTTGGGTAGGGCCGCGCCCTCCGGCATGAAGACCGTGCACGGCGACCCGGTGAACGATGCGGCGAGTGCGACCCCCTGGGCATGGTTGCCAGCAGATCCGGCGACCACTGCCTCGCCGGCGAGCGACGTGAGCACGTTCAGGGCTCCCCTTATCTTGAACGACCCGGCGCGCTGCATGCACTCGGCCTTCAGATACACGTCACGGCCGGTCAGTCGGCTGAACGATTGGGACCAGATGAGGGGGGTCTCGGTCACACGGTCTTCGAACCGGGCTCGCGCCTGCTGGATGTCGTCGAGTGTGATCATCGCGATTGGCCTTGGAGTGGCAGTCCGCGTAGCATATGACCGCTCCCTGATCGGGAGCCGTTTCCCCAAACGCTCCCCGGATTCTTCAACCTGGGCGAGGATCACCCATGACCATGAACAAGACTTATTCGCCCAAGCCGGGCGATATCGAGCGCTCCTGGTTCGTCGTCGACGCGACCGACCTGCCTCTGGGGCGGCTCGCCTCCGAAGTCGCCACGCTGCTCCGCGGGAAGCACAAGCCGAGTTACGCCCCTCACGTCGATGGCGGCGACTTCATCATCATCATCAATGCCGAGAAGGTCGCCGTCACTTCGGGCAAGAGCCAGACGAAGATCTACTACCGCCATTCGGGGTATCCGGGTGGGATCAAGGCAGAGACATTCGAAAGCCTGCGCGAGCGCCGGCCCGAGGCAATCATCGAGCGTGCCGTCACCGGGATGCTCCCCAAGAACAGGCTCGGTCGCCAGATGGGCCGGAAGCTCAAGGTCTATGCCGGCCCGGACCACCCCCACATCGCGCAGAAGCCGCAGGCGCTGCAGCTCGACATCCGAAAGGTGGAACTCTGATGGCCAAGCCACTCGTCCAAGCCACGGGTCGTCGCAAGACCTCTGTCGCTCGCGTCCGTCTCCGTGACGGCTCGGGGCAGGTGACTCTCAACGGCCGCCCACTCGAGAACTACTTCCCGACCATGGCGTCACGCATGAGAGTGATGGAGCCTCTTCAGATCACCCAGACCCAGGGCCGCTATGACGTCGACGCCACTCTCGAAGGTGGTGGCATGACCGGTCAGGTGGACGCCCTGCGTCTTGGGATCGCTCGGGCCCTGATCGCCCTCGAAGAAGAGCTCAGACCAGTACTGAAGAAGGCCGGCCTGCTCACCCGTGATGCCCGCATCGTCGAGCGCAAGAAGTACGGTCTGCGCAAGGCCCGGCGCGCTCCCCAGTACACGAAGCGCTAGCACGTTGGCCGACCTCCGTCGTCTCCTCGACGAAGGAAGACCCATCTTCGGAACCGACGGTGTCCGTGGGGTGGCCGGCTCCGAGCTGACGCCTGAATTGGCCCTGGCCATCGGGCGGGCGGCCGGCTCCTACCTGCGCGGCGGCCCGGTCATCGTCGGCAGAGACACACGCCGCTCAGGCGAGATGCTGGCATCGGCCCTTCAGTCCGGGTTCAACGCGGTTGGCATCGACACCATCGACGTCGGAGTCTTGCCGAGTGGCGGGATCAGCTACCTGACCGCCACCACCGGTGCGACCATGGGTGCCATCGTCTCCGCCTCGCACAACCCCGCCGAGGACAACGGGATAAAGCTGCTCGCCTCGCGGGGCACCAAGCTCCCCGATGAGGTCGAGCGAGAGCTGGAGGATCGCCTCCGCGCCCCGGGCGGGAAGTCGACCCTGGGACCCAATATCGGGACCCGCTTCACCGACGGCGATGCCCTCCAGCGCTACGTCGACCACCTCGTCTCGGCTTCCAGGTACAACCTGAGCGGGCTGCGCCTTGCCCTCGATTGCGCCAACGGGGCCGCTTACATGGCCGCACCCCTCCTGTTCCAGCGTCTCAAGGCGGACCTCGAGGTGTATGCCGACGCGCCGGACGGGACCAACATCAACGCCGGCTGTGGAGCCACCCACCCTGAGATGCTTGCGGGGGCGGCGAAGGGGCGGATCGGTCTCTCCTTCGACGGAGATGCCGATCGGCTGATCGCTGTCGACGAGGACGGGCGCGTTGCCAACGGTGACGTCGTCATGGCGGTCGTTGCCAGGCACATGAAGGCGCAGGGCTCGCTGAAGAAGAACCTGGTGGTGGCGACTGTCATGTCCAATCTGGGTTTTCGGAAATCGATGGCCGAGGCGAAGATCGACCTGATCGAGACCAGGGTCGGCGACCGCTATGTCATGGAGGCGCTGCTCGAGCATCGAGGCGTGCTCGGAGGCGAGCAGTCCGGCCACATCATCTTCCTCGACAAGGGACAGACCGGCGATGGCCTTCTCACCGCGGTGAGGCTGCTGGACGTCGTGGCCGGCACCGGGAAGGAGCTGAGGCAGTTGAGGGCCGAGGCGATCACCGAGTATCCGCAGGTCCTGCAGAATGTGAGAGTTGCTCGAGGGGCAAATCTCTCCGGTGCAGGCGCCCTGTGGGACGAGGTGCGCCGGGTCGAATCCGAACTGGGAGATGAGGGCAGGGTCCTGGTGCGGGCGTCGGGCACCGAGCCATTGGTCAGGGTCATGGTGGAAGCCTCTTCCGAAGAGGCTGCGAGGCACTACGCTGATCGCCTGTCGAGCATCACGGAGAGCTCGCTGGGAAAGGAGTGATCGACCGAACACAACCGCGTGCGCGAAGTGGACATAGCGCCAGGCCTCATAGGAGCCATGAGCCCTGTGAGGTGACGAGGAGGAAGGTCATCGAAGTACTCGGCGGATGCCTTCCCGGCCAGCTCAGGTCGTCAGGGATGGGAGCAAAACCCGGTAGCGATGCCGGAACAGAGACCCACCCGTGAGCGCCGTTCCCCGGCTTTCTCGCACGTACCCGTCAATCCATCGAGACACGACCGCCCCGGCCCTGATGTGCCCCTTCGCAGTCGTAGGCTCGTCGAGGTAAGGAAGCTTTCATGTGCGGAATTGTTGGTTATGTCGGCCCCAGACCCGTGATCGACGTTTTGATGCCCGGTCTGGCACGGCTCGAGTATCGCGGCTACGACTCCGCCGGAGTCGCCCTCAACCACGGCGGATCGCTCACGGTCCTGAAACAGGCAGGCCGCATCGCGGATCTGCAGGCCCTGGTCGATCGGGAGCGTCCGGCCGAGGCCCACACCGGCATCGGTCACACCCGGTGGGCGACCCATGGCGCCCCGACCACGGTGAATGCACATCCACATCTGGACTGTCATCGCGATGTGGTCGTGGCGCATAACGGCATCATCGAGAACTGGCGGGACTTGAAGTCCAAGCTCGTCGAGTCGGGACATGAGTTCGAGAGCGATACCGACACAGAGGTTGTCGCACACATGATCGAGGAGATGGCAGACGTTCCCCTCGCCGAGGCCGTCCGCCGGGTGATGAATCAGGCGGATGGCGCTCTGGCCCTGGTTGTGATGCGGCAGTCCGAGCCCGGCGTCTTGGTCGGGGCCCGGCGCGGCTCACCCCTGGTGGTCGGCCGGGGAGACGGTGAGAACTTCCTCGCCTCGGACATCCCGGCCTTTCTCGAGCACACCCGCCAGATGGTCATCGTCGACGACGACCGTGTCGTCGAGATCACCAGGGATAGCGTGAGCCTGACGGACCTGGATGGCAACAGCCTGCCCCTGGACGAGCGTGTGGTCGAGTGGGACTTCGAGGCCGCAGAGAAGGGCGGCTTTCCGACCTTCATGCTCAAGGAGATCTTCGAGCAGCCACATGCGATCGCAGACACTCTGGCCGGTCGCGTCGAGTCCCCGGGGCGGGTCGTGCTCGACGAGCTGACCCTGGCTCCCGAGACCCTGCGTGAGATCGACAAGGTCTTCGTGGTGGCCTGTGGCACCTCCTATCACGCGGCGATGATGGCGAAGTACGCGATCGAGCGGTGGGCGAGATTGCCGGTCGAGATCGACATCGCTTCGGAGTTCAGATATCGAGATCCCGTGCTCGATGCACGCTCGTTGGTCATCGGGATCAGCCAGTCAGGAGAGACAATCGACACGCTCGCCGCCGTTCGCTATGCAAAGGCGCAGGGCTCGGTGGTGATGGGGGTGTCCAATGTGGTCGAGTCGGCCATGGCAAGGGAGTCCGATGCGGTTCTCTACACGCGGGCCGGGCCTGAGATCGGGGTGGCCGCCACCAAGACGTTCACCACCCAGCTGGTTGCGATGCAGCTCCTGGGGCTCTATCTGGCCCAGGTGCGCGGGGCCCTCGACCCCGGCGCGGTCGAGCTCCTGGTGAAGGAGCTCGACCGGCTTCCCGAGCAGGTCGAGTCGGTGCTCGCCCGCGCCGATGAGATCAAGCGAATGGCCGAGGGCTGGGCCGACTCCCGCGACTGGTTCTTCCTCGGCCGCTCCGGCGACTTCGCGGTCGCCATGGAGGGGGCTCTCAAACTCAAGGAGATCGCCTATGTCCGCGCGGAGGGATACGCGGCCGGTGAGATGAAACACGGTCCGATAGCCCTGATCGAGCCGGGTGTCATCGTGGTCGGTGTTGCCACCGACAGCCATGTACAGGCCAAGACCCTCTCCAACATGGAGGAGATGAAGGCGAGAGGCGCGACGATCGTGCTGATCGCGGAGGAAGGCGATGACGTCGGCCATGTCGCCGATCATGTGATCCGAGTGCCGGCCGGGCCGGATCTCCTGTGCACCGTGACGGCAGTGATCCCCCTGCAGCTTCTCGCCTACTACGTGGCCACCGCCCGGGGAATGGACGTGGACAAGCCGCGCAACCTGGCCAAGACAGTCACGGTCGAGTGATCCGGATCATCGATCGCCGGTAGCCGGCCCATGATCGAAAAAGAGCCCGGCCGAAGCCGGGCTCTTCAACGGACGAAGCGTCAGGACTGAAGGCCGGCCTCGACGTCGAACTCGACCTTGAACTTCTCCGAGACGAGCACGCCACCGCCGTCCAGCGGGACGTTCCAGACCAGACCCCATTCTCTTCGGTCGATCTCGCCGGAGGCGGTGAAGGCGGCTTTGCTGTTCCCGTGAGGGTCCATAGTTGCGCCCTCGAAGGTCAGGTCGAAGACAACCGGCTTGGTGACACCACGGATGGTCAGGTCGCCGGTGAGGTCCCAGTCGTCGCCCCTGCGAGCCAGTCCCGTGGAGACGAAGGTGACGAGCGGGTACTGCTCGGCATCGAGGAAGTCGGGGGAGCGCAGGTGATTGTCGCGGTCTGCCGTCCCGGTGGTGATCGATGACGCCTTGGCCTCGAACTCGACGGTGGAGTCGAGCGGATTGTCGGCGACGACGATGGTCCCTGCGAAGTCCTGGAAGGTGCCACGCACCTTGGCCACCATCAGATGGCGGGCGGTGATGCGCAGATCGCTATGGGACGGGTCGATCTGCCATACACCGGCGGCGGGGATGGTGACGCTCTCGACTGTGCGTAGGGCTGACATTGGGTGTTCCTCCCGTGAAATAGTTGAACTGTCAACAATACTGTAGGCCGTATTGCTTGAACAGTCAACTATTGCGTACTCAACGGTATTCCCGACGGAGTCGAGAGTCGGAGCGGCCGCAAGACGAGAAACCGGCAATCGTTAACCTCATCGTGTGCGCATCCTCGGCCTTGGAGTGGATCTGGCGGATATCGCTCGGGTCGAGCGGCTCCTCGACCGATACCCGCGGTTTGCCGAACGCTGCTTCACCGATCATGAGCGCGAGTACGCCTACAAATACGCCTCTCCCGCCCGCCGGCTCGCCGCCCGGTTCGCCGGAAAGGAAGCCGTGATGAAGTCGCTCGGCACAGGTTGGCGGCGAATCGGGTGGAAAGAGATCGAGATAACCGGCGGGGGGAAACCGACCGTGAAGATGTACGGCAATGCGGCGAGTCGGGCGGCCATGCTCGGCATCTCCGAGGTCCTGGTAACCATCACTCACACCGACACCGCGGCGTTGGTGTTGGCGGTTGCCGTGGGTGAGCACGATTGACGATGCCGCGGGCCCTGATCGTCACCGCCACGGACCGGAGACGTGGGGCGGAAGTCTTCACCACGCGTCTCGGCGAGGGGCTGGCTGATCGGGGCTGGACCATTCAGATGGTGAGCCTCACCAGTTCAGGCGACGAGCGACGGGTCGACGTGGAGCGCCTCACCCAGGTGAGCTCGTCGCGACCTGGCAGGCTGAACCCGACGATCTGGCGCGCCTTGACCGCCCGAATCCGGGTTTTCGGGCCCGACCTGGTGGTCGCCAATGGGGGCTCCACGCTGCGCTATGGCGCCGTCGCCAGCCTCTCCTCGAAGGTCCCGCTGGCCTACATCGCCATCGGTGAGCCTGCCTATTGGATTCGCTCGGCCGTCTCCCGGGCAGGCAATCGTTGGATGCTGGGCAGGGCCACGGTGGTTCTCGCCGTCTGCGAAACCACCAGCCGACAACTCATGGAACTGGATCCATCGTTGGAGGGAAAGGTCCATGTCACTTACACCGGCGTCCCCGACGAGATGTTCGCGGTCCGGCGCAGGGGCGGGTCCGACGGGCCGCTACGGGTGGTGACGATCGGCAGTCTCTCCGAGGAGAAGGACCCGCTGCTCGCGGTACGAAGTGTCGCCGATGTCCCCGGAATCCAGCTCCGCATGGTCGGAGGAGGCCCCCTGGCCGGGAGAGTGCGCGAGGAGATCGAGACGCTCGGGTTGGGGGACCGGGTGGAGCTCGTCGGCATCGTCGATGACGTGTCTCCTCATCTCGAATGGGCAGATGTGCTCTTGCTGACCTCGCGGACGGAGGGGCTGCCCGGGACCGTGTTGGAGGCCGGGGCAGCCTCGGTCGCCACTGTTGCCGTAGACGTCGGCGGTGTCGGAGAAGCGGTCCGGGACGGTGTCACCGGGTTCGTGGTCGGTCGGGACGACCACGGAGGGTTGGCGAAAGCGCTCTCAGAACTCGCCGCCAATCCAGAGATGACCCGTCGAATGGGTGGAGCGGCGAAGCTCTACATCAAGGAGCACTTCTCCATGGATCACATAGTGTCCGGATACGCCGCCCGTCTGGCCGGAGCACTCCAGTGAAGATCGCCCATCTCACCACGGTCGACATGAGCCTCCGCTACCTGCTGTTGCCCCAGCTGGAGGCGGCCAAGGAGCTTGGGGAGTCGATCGGGGTCAGCGCAGCAGGGGACTTCGTGCCCGACCTGGAGACGAAGGGGATACGTCATATCGCCCTAGCCTCATCGACCCGCGGGATGAACCTGCTGGCCGACCTCCGGGCAATCGGACAGTTGTGGAATGTGCTGCGTGCCGAGAAGCCCGACGTGCTGCACACCCACAACCCCAAACCTGGCGTCTATGGGCGGATCGTCGGCCGTCTTGCGGGGGTCCCGATCGTGGTCAACACGGTGCACGGGCTCTACGCGACGCCAGAGTCGACTTTCCTCAAGCGGGCTGTGGTTTACACCCTCGAGTGGCTGGCGTCGCGTTTCTCCGATGTCGAGCTGATCCAGAGCCCGGAGGACTTCGAGCTCCTCTGGCAACGGAAGATCATGCCCCGGTCGAAGCTCAGGCTTCTCGGGAACGGAGTGGATCTGGAGCGCTTCCGTCCCAACCTCGATGTGAGGGTGGCGATGCGCACCGAGCTCGGCCTCGGAGACGACCATGTTGCAGTGGGCTTGGTCGCCCGGCTTGTCGCAGAGAAGGGGGTGCCGGAGCTGATAGAGGCAGCTGAGCGGCTCGACAAGCGGTTCGTTGTCTTCATCATCGGCCCAAGAGACCCGGAGAAGGCAGACGCAGTGCCGGAGGACCTTCTGGTCCGTGCCGAGGAGGGCGGAGTCCGCTTCCTGGGGATGAGGAAGGATGTGGAGCGGATCTACCAGGGTCTGGACATCTTCGTGCTACCCAGTCACCGAGAAGGGTTCCCCAGGGCGGCCATGGAGGCGGCAGCCTCCGGATTGCCTGTCATTGCCACTGACATAAGGGGTTGCCGCCAGGTGGTGGAGGACGGGGTGAACGGCTTGCTCTTCCCGGTGCGTGATGTCGATGCACTGACCGGCGCGATCGCGCAGTTGGGGAGCGACGATCGGTTGAGGGCCGACATGTCGCAAGCGTCGGTCGACCGGGCGCGCGCCAACTTCGACGAACGCGAGATCGTCGCCAGGGTGATGCGCGCCTATGCGGACGTGGCGCTGCGTAAAGGCCGCTACCCCGAGCTGGTGTCTAGATGGGGCGGCCGGTGAGGCTCAGCCGTTGTCATCCGCAGGTGTGATCATGACCTGCACCCGATACCGCCGGCCATCGAGCTCGAAGTAGGCGGCCTCGTCGACGTCGTTGGTGGTGAGGGCGCGCAGTGTCCGGATGGTGACACCGGCCGGCACGGACTCCTCCGGGTCTATCCGGCGAATCTCGTCGTTGCTGAGCTCCGATCGATCGTGACGGGTGCCTGCTCCCGGTGACTGGGGGCTGCGAGGTGGATTGCCCGACGCCAGGAGAGGCCAGGTCCTCTTGAACAACTCCACCTCGAGCTCGAGCACGCGTCCGTAGAGGGAGTGGGCGGTGTCGTCGGGACGCACCTCGATCTCCTCTTGTGCCACGATGTCCCCGGTGTCCACGCCGCTGTCCATGAAGTGAAGGGTGGCACCAATGGGCGTCCCGTCGAGGATCGCCCAACTCGGGGTGTGCCACCCCCGGTTGTAGGGGAGGAACGCCGGATGAAGGTTGATGATGCCGATGCGGGGCAGGGCGAGAACTGCTTGAGGGACGATGTAGGGGAAATGGACCCCGATCACGTAGTCGAGATCGAGGGAGCGGAGCAGCTCGATCCCATCCGGCTCACGGAATTGTCGACCGACGAGGACGCGATCAGCGTCGAGGGCCGATAGTTCTCTCAGGGCGCCGGCATGAGTGGCACGGTCGGGTGAAGAGACCAACAGCGCCTCGGGCATCGCGTCCGACTCCACCAGGAATCCGAGACATTCGACGGCGATCTGCCGGTCTCCGGCGAAGGCGAATCGTGTCATTTGCCGGTGAAGTACTCCACGGTGGCCTGCCCTTCCTGGGTGACCCCGCTTCGACGCAAGGCGTTGGGGATGGTCATCGCCAGGATCTTCAGGTCCAACCACATGGTGCGGTTGTCCACGTACCAGACATCCATCTCCAGCCGCTCTGGCCACGGTGTCGTATTCCGGCCATTCACCTGGGCCCAACCGGTGAGGCCGGGCCGCAGTTCATGTCGTCGTGCCTGCCGATCCGAGTAGAGCGGCAGGTAATGCATCAGGAGCGGACGGGGGCCAACCAGGCTCATGTCTCCCTTGAGGACATTCCATAGCTCGGGGAGCTCATCGAGGCTGGTGCTCCTCAGCTTGGCCCCGAACGGGTGGAGCCTGCCCTCGTCGGACGTTCCGTCGGTCGGATCGGAGATGCTGGGGCTCATCGTGCGGAACTTGACGAGGGTGAAGGGCTCGCCATGGAGACCGGGTCGCTCCTGTTTGAATAGCACCGGGGTGCCTAGCTTCCATCTGACCAGGGCGGCGATCACGAGGAGCACCGGTGACAGGACGACCAATGTCACCGCGGACACGGTGAGGTCCAGGGCCCGTTTCACCGATGGAGAGCCATCCCGGCGAGCTCGGGCTCTTCTGCCAGCAACTCGGCCTCTTCGCGCTCCCGCCGCGCCTTACGGCTCTCGTTCCAGCCAAGACCGATCACCAGCGCGAGGAAGAAGGCCAACACCTGCCCCCGTTGACGGGCGATGATCCCGAGATTGCGGACCACGCTGAAGGCAATGGCGAAGGCAAGGGTATAGAGGGTGCAGAAGACCAGATAGGCGTTGCTTCGCCATCGACCCCAGTTGCGCATCATGCTGGGCAACTTCCATATGGTCAGCAGCAGGATCAGCGTCGTCTCGGCAGCGGCGAGCAGGTGTTGAATCTCGGTCGCCTCGAACACGAACGGTCGGAACAGGACCAGCACCACTGCAGCCGGCACATCGACCAGAGACCGCACCGGGTTGCCGCTGGCGATCGTCCCGTCCTCTGAGGTCCTCCGCGCGATCTCGGTCGTGAACGGGACGATGTCATCGGGATCGTTCAGCTCGAGACCGACGATGTCGGGGATCAGGTTCACCGCCAGGACCACGGCGGCGGCCGCAGCTCCAAAGGTGAGGAACTTGCGCGCCTTGGCCGGGAGGCCGGCCCCGACTCGGAGTTTGGAGACGATGACCGTAGCGACCAGGGCAAGGGCGAAGAGGGCGGCAATATGGATCCGGATCAGCCCGAAGACGCCGATGCTGACTCCCACCGGGATCACCCAGCGGAGCTCGAAAGACTCGAGCAGTCGGGAGATGCTGTAGGCGCCCACCCCCAGGAAGAGGATGACGATGGCGTCCTTGCCGATGCTCGAGGGCCAGAAGGCATAGGTCGGCAGGAAGAAGACGAGGAAGGCATACGGCTTGAGCTGGTGTGGCTGTGCCCAGCGACGGAAGGCGGCATAGAAACCGAGCTGACCGAGGTAGGAGACCATTGCATAGAGGACGAAGCCGCCCAAGAGCGACGGCGTGGCTATGGCGAAGAGGCCACCGGTCACCGCCTCGACCACCTGGGTGCCCAGTGAGCCACTACCGGTCAGAGCCGGGATGCTCCCGTTTCGCCAGTCCTCCGCCAACCTCACCGCAACGGTGTAGTAGCGGAGCGAGTCACCGGCGCCGTAGAGCACCATCACCATGTAGTAGCGAGCGAAGGTCCCGGCCATCTTGGCCAGGAACCCGACGATGACCCAGGTCACCAGCCACTTTGCATCGACCTCGCGACGCATGGACCGGGCCAAGGCCGACATCAACAGTGTCCCGATGGCGACGGTCAGGACGATGGTTGCTCCGGATGCCCCGAAAGCGACGAGAAGGCCGAATCCTGCCCCCACCGCCGCCACGAGCGCCCAGAGTGCTGACTCACTTCTCACAACAACTCCAGATCGCTGGTCGCGATGTCCCAGCAGCCTAGGTCAAATACATCGATGTCAACATCGGCGAGTGGCAGCGCCACCAGACGCAAGGCGTCGAGCCCCGGCACAGGGATCATGCCGCCGGCTACGGCCGACCTCCGCTCCGGTGATCCCTTGGCGAAGAATCCCGCCATGTACCGGGTGCGATTGGCTCGGCCCGCCCGGCGGACCTCGGCCGGTCCGGCGGTGCCGAGAAGGTCGCTGAGGACCAACTCTGCCCGCTGTCCCCTCACCCCGGGACGCAGCACCGCGCCGCCCCCCTCGGAGCCGACGATCCCGTACCGGACGGTGGGATGAGCGCCAAACCGCCATGCCTGGTACTCGAGGCTGCGGGGAGTCCTCAGCCCGCGCGGCGGGCGGTCCTGTACATCGACCGGCTGGAACGCGCCTGCGCTCGGGACCACGTCGGCCAGCGACGGTGCTGCGTTGCCGGATGCGGCTACCGCCCTTCCCAGTCGCGGCCTCACCAGGGCTCCAATATTCCCAACCTCTCGCCAACCCATCGACAGGTAGCCGGCACCGGAGCGAGCATTCGGGGTGTTGAACACCAGATGGACGCCCTGGTCGCGGGCAAGATCGAGCGCCTCCAGGGTGAGCCTGCGAAAGATTCCCTGACGCTCGAAGTCGGGATGGGTGGCGGTGTCGACCGGCCTCACACAGTCGATCACGGTTCCGCTCGGCGCGAGCAGCCTCCAACGCATCAATGCCCGGACGCCGGCGATTCGATCACCCGAGGTGGCGAGGAGGACGATCGACCTACCGAATGGGTTCACCTCGTGTTTCCAGGACCACTGCCTGCGCGTCCTCTTAAGGAGAGGCGTCTCCCCGAGGGCGGCTTTGAGCACCTCCAGGATCTGGTCCACATCTTCGGGTGTGGCCTCGCGGGTGCTCGTCTCAGACACCGAGCACCTCTTCATAGACCTTCTCGTACTCGGCGATCATCTGGGCGATGCCGTGGTTGCGTGAGACGAGATCGGCTCCGGCGGCACCCCACCGGGCGGCGGCCGGGGAGGAGAGGGCTTCCAGGACCCCGGCGGCCAGAGCGATCGGGTCTTTCGGCGGCACCAGTCGCCCGGTGACCCCGTCCACCACGACGGTAGGCACCCCCCCAACAGCCGTGGCGACCACGGGCTTCCCGAGGGACAGCGCCTCGAGCACCGCCAGGGGCAGGCCCTCGAAGTCGGCAGGATTGACCACGACGTCCGCGGCAGCCAAAAACGCACGCGCTTCCTCACGTCGCCCGAGGAATCGGATGTGATCGGAGACGCCTGCGCCGGCGGCCGACCCCCGCACCCTTGCCAGATCCCCTTGGTGTTTCTCTGCGCCAACCGAGGCCACCAGCACGTCGGGATCGGTGGCAGCGATACGGGCGGTGGCGGCGATCAGGTTCTCGTGGCCCTTGTGGGGGCGGATGTTGCCGACGTGAACGACGAGCTTCTGTCCGGGCCGGAGCCCCAACTCACTCTTCACCGCGGTCACTTCCTCCGGAGTCACCCCGAAGGTGATCCCATTCGGTATCACTCTCGGAGCAGGCCCCGGATAGCCCCTCAGACTCTCGGCCACTGCTTCCGAGACCGCGATCACGGCGGCATTGAGCCCGTAGGTGAGCTTGTTCAACGTGCGGGTCGGCTGACGATAGGACGTGGAGATGTTGTGCTCTGTGTAGACCACCGGGACCCTTCCCGAGATGCGGGCGAGGATCCCCGCCGAAGGGAGATGCGCGTGGATCAGGGCTGGTCGCCACGAGCCCACCAACCTGCGGAGGTTGCGGAATGCTGATGGCCCCATGCCTCGCTCGGTGCCCAGGCAATGGACCTCGATCCCCATCTGCCGGATCGGGTCGGTCAACTGGTTCTTCCAGGGCAGGACGTATGCGACCCGGTAGTCGAACCGACCGCGGTCCCAATGCTGGGCACCGTCACCGATCAGCCGCTCCGCGCCGCCGATCCCCAGACCTTTGATCAGGACCAGGACACGCACCCGGTCAGTCGGCAGCGACGACACCGGCTATCAACTCATCCAGGCCCTGGTCGAATGGCATTACGGCACGCCAGCCGAGCAGCTGCTCGGCGCGCTCGGCGGACACCCGGGCCGGCGGGACGTCACCCGGTCGCGGCTCGCCAAATGTCAACTCTGTAGGGAACCGCTCCACCACCTTCTCGGCCAGCTCCCGGACGCTCACGCTCTCCGGAGCCACGATGTTCATGGCCACCCCCGAGACGTCGGACTTGGCTGCGATGAGGAAAGCCTTGGCGATGTCCGAGGCGTGGGTGAACTGACGGCCCTGCGAGCCGTCACCCTGGATCGTGATCGGCTCGCCCTCGCGAGCGCGGTCGATGAAGATCCGGAACACCGAGTTGGGCCTGAGTCCGGACCCGAATGCCGTGCCGAGGCGCAAGGCCACCCCAGACAGGGATCTGAGCTCGGTTGCGCTGAGAAGTAGCGACTCTCCGGCCAGTTTGGTGATGCTGTACGGGTGATCGGGCATGGTCGGGTGCTCTTCGTCGAGTGGCTGATAACGGGGGTGGCCGTACACCTCCCAGGTCGAGGCGTACACGACGCGCAAGCCGTGCCGGACCGCGACCTCGGCGACGTTGGCCGTGCCCAAGACGTTCACCTCGGCGGCCAGGCTCGGCTGGTCGCCGGCGAGGTAGACATCGCCGATGGCCCCGACATGGGCGACGACATCCTGGTTCACCAGCGCCTGTTCGACCGAGATCGCGTCCGTCAGGTCACCCTGAGCGAAGCGAATCCCGTCCTCTTCGAACGGGGCGACGTCGAAGCCGGTGACATCCCAGCCCTCGTCACGAAACCGGCGCGCGATGTGCCGACCGAGAAAACCGGCAGCGCCGGTGACAACAACCCTCATGGAATCCCTCCTGAACCCCAAATCCCTGAGTCCCGTCGCGATGGTATCGCCCTCGCGGATCGAGCCCTCCCTACACCGACATATTCCCACGACCACGTGGAGCGTTCAATTCCCACTTTCGGCAGCACTGGTGTTGTGATAGATTTCACTTCTGGGAGGCACCGCCACGTCTTGAGCGGCGCCGTTGGAGGCATGCAGAGTGTTGGGTAATTCGAGGGGTGGGGCGGCTGTGTCGTGGCGTGAGTCGGCAGCCAATTCCGCGGCAAGAGTACGGGCGGACTTCGCGTTCGCAATCGTCGACGTGTTCATCATCGTGGCTGCCTATACGTTTGGCCTGGCCGTCAGAATGCTCGACCCGGGGGTGGACACCGGTCGTGAATTCTGGGTGGACCTGGCCATGGCGATGTCGGTCATCGTCATCGTCCATCTGGTGGCCAATGTGCTGGCCGGCGCCTACGGCCACGTCTGGGAGTACGCCAGCACCGACGAGGCCGTCCAGGTGGTGCTGGCCAACGTCGTCTCCGGTGCGGTCCTACTGACCCTGAGCTGGTTTGCCCGGCAATTCGGCATCGTCGTCCCGTACGCCGTGGTGGTGGTCGGCGCCGGTCTGACCCTCGCCGGGATGGGGTTGGTGCGCTTCCGGTCTCGAATGTTCTCGTTCCGTCGCACCGACACCGGGGACCGAATGCTCATCGTGGGGACCGATCGCGAGGCTGCGACGTTCGCTCGCCAGGCACCCGGTCTCAGCGGCGGTCGCCGCGTCGTCGGTTTTCTCGCCGATTCACCGGATCCCGAGGACAAGGTCCGCCGGCTGGCCGGGCTCCCCATCCTTGGCAGCCTGGACGAGATCGCCTCGGTCATCGAGGATCATGACATCTCCGAAGTCGTCGTCGTGGGCGCAGACGCCGCCCGGACACGCGAAGTCGTTGACCTATGCCTGGAGGTCGACGCCCGTCTGCGCATCCTCCCCGGTGCCGAGGATGTGATGGAGGATCGTCTTGGCGCCCTCGACGTCCGTGACATCCGGGTCGAGGACCTTCTGGTCCGACCTCAGGTCGCCACGGACCTGTCCGAGGTGGCGGAGCTGCTTCATGAGCGCCGGGTGCTCATCACTGGAGCCGGCGGTTCGATCGGCTCTGAGATCGTGGCACAGGTCCTCGGATTCTCCCCATCCATGGTGTTTGCGCTGGACCGCGACGAGACACTCCTCCACGATGCCCATCTCAAGTGGACGGGGAAGGTCGAGACGGTCCTCTGCGACTTGCGTGAGCCGGTCAAGGTGTTGCGGACCTTCGAGGAGATCAAGCCCGATGTCGTGTTCCATGCCGCTGCGCTGAAGCACGTCCCGGTCCTCGAGTCGTATCCAGAGGAGGCGGTGCTCACCAACATCATCGGGACCCGCAACGTGATCGAGGCAGGATCCCGGGTGGCGATGAGCCACTTCGTGCTCATTTCCACCGACAAAGCTGTCGACCCGTCCTCGGTGATGGGCGCTACCAAGCGGATCGCCGAGGTGATGGTGCAACTCGGCTCGGAGCGAAACGACGGTTGTGTCTACACCGCGGTTCGCTTCGGGAACGTCCTCGGCAGCCGGGGCAGCGTGATTCCCACATTCGTGGACCAGATTCAGGCGGGCGGCCCCGTGACCGTGACCGACGCCGACATGACCCGATACTTCATGACCACCAGCGAGGCCGTCGAGTTGGTGCTGCAAGCCTCGGCGTTGGCCGTGGGCTCCGAGGTGTTCGTCCTCGACATGGGGGAGCCGGTGCGCATCGTGGAGCTGGCACGCCGTCTGATCCGTCTCGCCGGTCTCACTCCCGAGTCGGGGATCCCGATCGTCTACACCGGCATTCGCCCGGGCGAGAAGCTCAACGAGCGGCTCTCGATCCATCCGATGAGCCCTACCCGGCACCCTCAGATCTCCGAAGCCAAATTGGATTATCCCAACCCGGCGATTTTCATGGAAACCGTGGCCGATCTCGAGACGGCGGCCCAGGCCGTGGACCGTTATCAGGTCCGGGGGCTGCTCAGCAACCTGATCGCCCACGATGTGCTCTGGGCGAATGGCCACATCATCGATACCAACACTGACAACGAGGCCGCTCCGGCCGAACCGGAGGAAACATGGAACTGAACCGTCTCAAGAGAATCCTCCGCGATCGGTGGATCGTCGTCCTGGTCATCGCCTGCATAGGCGCTCTGGGGGCGTGGGCGTTCACCGGGCTGGCCAACCAGCAGCGCCAGTCGCGTTTTCAGGCGGATCTGGTGCTGGCCTTCCAGCCGCTCGAGGGGCAGAGCTTCTCCGATCTGAGCGACGCGGTGGAGGAGAACTATGCCGCTGCACTGAGCGCCGCCTCGGAGCTGATCGCCGCCGACCCCAACTCCGGGATCACCGCCGACCCGGCCGCGGCACGCATCGTGTTCACCGCTCTTGGGACGACCAGGGATGAGGCAGCCGCAAAGGCAGATGCCCTGCTCGATGCGTTCCTCCTGATCGATCCCCTGCTGGGGGGCGAGTCGGTCGACGTCAGGATCGAGAAGGTCCAGACAGAAGCAGCTGATGTCGAGAGGCGTCTCAATGCGCTCAATGACGAGATCACACCTCCGCTCGATCCTGCCGCGCAACGTCAGGTAGATGTCCTCGAGCTCGAGATCGAGGGGCTTCGCGCCGCCATCCAGGAGTTGACCACCGCCGCGGCCGCCGCGCCGCCTGCAGAACGGGCCGACTTCGAGGCGAGACTGGCCACGGCCAAGACCGACCTGGAAGCCCGGATCGCCCTCCGGGCGGACCTTCCCGAGACCGAGCCAGGCACACCGAACGCTCTGCAACAGCTCGAGTTGAATGCCCTGCTGGCCCAGCAGACGCAGCTTCAGGCCGACTATCAGCGGCTGTATCTGCGCAAGCTCGGTTACACCGAGAACGCCCAGGCGGAGCCGGTCGACATCACCGACCTCAGTGCGGGGCCGGGCAGTGGCCTGGTCAACGCGGGGATCGGGCTCCTTGGTGGTCTGGCCGTGGCCCTGTTCGGGCTGATCTTCATCAACAACAGCCGGAAGACCATCTGGCTCCCCGAAGACCTGAGTGTCCCGATGCTGGCCGATGTCCCTGGACGTCGTACGACCGTCGGGGTCGGCCCCGCCTGGTACGACAACACCGGGGGCAGTCCGCGCAAGACGGCGATACAGGCGCTCCGCTCCGGAGTGGAGGCCCGGCTCGTGGGGACGCCGGGGGCGATCGCGGTGGCCGGTCATCGAATCGGCGCCCCTGCCGTGCAGGCCCTCGTCACCGACCTGGCGGTGTCCATCGCCAGCGCCGGGGCATCGGTTCTCCTGGTCGACGCCGATCTGGAGAGCGATGCTGCTCTGGCCGAGTACCAGATCGGCGGCCCGTCGCTGTCCGGCATCCTCAAGCTCAGCCCCGACTCGCTCCTGCTGGAGCGGGAGGTGGGCAACATCATCGGCGGCGCCTACATGATCAGGAGCAACCTTGCCGTGCTGCCCTCTGGCCCACCCCCGGCCACGCCGGCGGACGCATTGGCCGGACGTCAGTTCCGCGCTTTCGTCCAGGAGGCCTCGAAGCGCTTCGACTATGTCGTTGTCGCGGTGGGCGATGGCAGATCAACTGCCGCGCAGGTCGCCATGCAGCGGATCGGGCGCACTGTCGTCGTTCTCACCCCGGGACGCTCGACCGAGCCTCAACTCAGCACGCTCCTCTCCGACATCTCTGCCCGTCAGGTGGCCACTCTCGGCGCGATCTTCGTCCAGCGCTCGGAGGGCCCGGTGAAGGGCCGCGAGGAGTCTTCGGAAGCAGACAAGCCGATCCGGAGACCCGAAGCCCAGGCCGCCACTGCCACCGCTGCTTCCCCGTTGACCAGGCTGAGCAATTACCCGTTCTCGGTCGAGAAGCCGGACGGGGTGCTTCCTTCGGCGTCGCTGCGATCGCTGGCCGATCGGGTCGGCTCGCCCGCCCAGGACGCCGAGTTGGATCTCGTCCACGTCGACCGAGGTGACGATCAACTCGGGTCCGACCTGCTGGTGGCATTGAGCCACGCTTCCGCGGCCGAGGCATACGAGGCGGTGGCCGACTATCTGGTCACACGCGTCGAGGACATGCTCGTCGCAGTTCCGGGCCAGGACGGCTTCTCGGAGGGTCTCACCGGGGACCTCCATGACACGGGTTTCCTCCCGTTGCGCAATGCTGTGGATCATCACTCGGTGGGCACGTGGCTGGCCGAGGAGCTGCATCGGGAGGCCCCGGGCGCGACCTCGGATGGGATCGCCCGCGAGATGCAGCGCATTCTTGGCTTCGCCACTGGCGCGGATTCGGTCGCCTTCGACGATTGGCTCGCGACGAAGTTCTTCGAGCGACATCTGCGTCGCACCAACGGAGATCCCTTCATCTGGCATCTGACCAGCGAGGGTGGCACTGCCCAGCTGCTCGCCCACGCCACCCGGTTCGACCAGACGAGTGTCGAGATCGCTATCTCCGACGTGGCGCAGCCGCTGATCGAGCGTTATGAGAGGGACCTCAAGGCCTCACAAGTCTCCGGGTATGCAGAGCGCGCAAAAGGCATCGAACAACACCTCTCCGACGTCCGGAGCTTCGAGGCCGCCTTGGGGTGGTTGATCGGGATCGAGCAGGAGGGTTCGACCGCCGGCCTTCGCAGCCGGAACGGCAAGGGCACTCCGGTGTGGAACCCGGATTGGAACCTGGGCTTCAGGGAGAATCTCGCTCCGATCCAGCGTGCCGGGTTGTTGCCCTTCCCGGTCTTGACCGAAGAGGAGATGGAAACCTTCGTCGCCGTCGGCTGACGAACATGTCCTTCACCCGAACCACCGCCAAGGTCGTGTTCACCGCGGCCGACTGGCTACTCCCGAGACCCGCAGGCCCGCGCGTCCTCATCTATCACCAGGTCGGATCGAACCTGGGGCGGCAGATGGAGGTGACGGTCGAGGACTTCACCCGTCAACTCGACTGGCTCTCAGACAACTACGAGGTGGTTGCCTTCGAGGAGGCTTTGTCACGCTGGGAGGATCCTGACTCGGAGCGGCTCGTAGCGCTCACCTTCGACGATGGATACGCCGACGTCCACTCCACCGCCTATCCGCTGATGAAGGAGAGGGGTATCCCCTTCCTCATCTACCTGGCGACCGAGTCGATCGAGACCGGGAGCCCGCTCGGCCCGCCGGGCAAGGCGGCTCCGCTCAGCTGGGACCAGATCGTGGACATGCTGACCTCGGGCCTGGTCACCGTTGGCGCCCACACGCATCGTCATACCGATCTCCTTTCGATACCTGCCGAGGCGGTCGAGGAGGAACTGGAGACAGCGGACGGCCTCATCGAGCGCAGACTCGGCATCCGGCCGGCTCATTTCGCCTACCCCTGGGGTCACTGGTCTGCCGAGGCGGCCCTGCTCGTCGATAGCCGATACGAGACGGCGGCGATCGCAGCGACCAACAAGCCGAAGAGCCGGCTGGACAGACACAAGCTGCATCGTTACCCGGTCCAGCTTTCTGACGGTTTCCGCTTCTTCCCGGCCAGGCTTCGTGGCGGTTTGCGGGCCGAGGAGTTGGTTCGGCGCCGACTCGACGGTTATCGAGGCCCTTGACCCTTGGCTTGCTGTGGCGGACCTATCCCGTCATCTCGCGGAACGTCAGGTTGCGATCCCTCAGCTCCTCGTAGCCACCCTGATCGACGATCTCGCCGTCGGCGAGGAGGATCACACGATCGCAGCCCTGGACCGTGGTGAGCCGGTGCGCCACGGTGATGATCGTGCGCTCGCCCCTCAGCCCTTCTATCGCCCGGAGCAGCTCGGCTTCGGTGAGGTTGTCGAGGGAGGCCGTGCCCTCGTCGAAGATGAGCACTTGAGGCTTCCGGTAGAGGGCCCGGGCTATGGCAACTCGCTGACGCTGACCTCCTGAGAGTCTCACGCCGCGCTCGCCGACCGTCGTCTCCAGGCCCTGGGGCAAGGTATCGATGAAGTTCTCGAGACGGGCCAATTCGATCGCATCGGCCAGGGCGGTCTGGTCGATCTCGGAATCGGGGACACCAAAGGCGACGTTGCGACGGATGGTGTCGTCGAGCAGGTAAATCGACTGGGGGACGAGCCCGATCGCCGCTTGCCACCCCCGAATGTCGGTTTCCAGGTCTCTGCCATCGATCGTGATGCGCCCCGTCGTCGGATGGAGCAGACCCAGGATCAAGTCGAGCAAGGTCGATTTGCCCGCGCCGGTGGCACCGACGATCCCAACCGACTCACCGCGTTTAATGGTCAAATCCAGGTTTCGTATCACCTCGGTGCCGTCTTCGTAGGTGAAGTCCACCCCATCCAACTCGATGGCAGTGGTGAACTCGATCGGCTCGGCCTGCCCTGCCGGCACTTCCTCCGCCTCGGCATCGATCATCTGGATATTGGTGGCAATGGTCTCTGCCACAGATTGCCCGTACCGGATCCTGTTGACCGCAGCGACGATGCTCGACATGGCCGGCATCATCCGGAGGCCGGCGTACGCGAACAGGCCGAGGAAGGGCAGCGATGCGGCTGCGACCTGCTCCTCTCCCCCCCGGATGGCGACGAATCCGAGTACTGCCAACACCAGCAGGGTTTCGATGGTGAGGCTGGGGACCTGGGCCACGGTTGGGTATAGGTAGCTGGAACGCGCCAACCGCCTTCTCGTCCTGCGGAACTCGGAGTCGAAGAACCTCTCCCGGCCGAGCACCTTGACGTCCCGGATGCCGTGGAGGCTCTCCTGGAGGGACCCCAGGGACTCCTGCACGGACTTCTTGGTCACCTTCCCCAGCCGATTGAGGCTGGGCCGGACGATTCGGAGGACGATCAGTGTGACCGGGAGGAGCAAGCCGATCGTCAGCAACGTGGCCGTGGGCGCTGCGAACACCAGGACACCGAGCAGAAAAACGAGCATCGCCACGTCGGTCAGGCCGATGGCGATCGGAGTCAAGTAGTTGGTGACCACCTCGTTCGCAGCCCATGAGGCGTTCCTCATCAACTCCGAGCTGTTGTGGGCGATGTGGAACCGGTAGGGCATGGCGAGATACCCGGCGAACAGCCGGTTGGCCAGCCTGGCACCGGTGTTCTGTGTCACCCGGGATCGGACATAGGTCTCGAAGAGAGCCAACCCGGATTTGGCCACGAAGAACACTGCCATACCGATGGCGAGGGCGCGCAGCTGATCGGCCTGGGTGTCTCCGGGCAGCCATTCAGAGACGTCACCCACCAGCGGCAGCTCGATCGAGGACTCCTCGGCGGGGATCATGGTGTCGACCAGCACCGCGATCAGGATGGCGGCAACCGACTCCGCCGCGGCCAGGATCAACCCGAGGGAAGCCATGGCGAGCCATTTCGAGCCCTCGCCGCGCGGAATCAGGATCCTGATGACGCGAGGCACTGAGAGGGGCTGGTCCTGCATCATCTCAGGCTACGTCACCTGATCTCGAATGCATATGGCGCGTATGGATCACGTCGTCTCCTCCTTGCCGGTCAGGAAGTATCCGAGCGCGAGATACGTGATCCCGGCCAGGATTGCAGCGGCGAGCATCGCCGGGATGGTCGATTCCCAGAGACCAATGACCCGGGACGAGACGAGCACGACAACGGCGTGAACAACGAGGACCGTCCACGGCCGCTTGGCCAGCAGGTCCGATGCGCTGGGCCGGCAGTAGGGGAGGATCACCAACAGCCCGAGGCAGGCCCAGCCACCGATTATCGAGGCAGGGCGAGCTGCTCCCCCAACCGCGGCCACCCAGGCAGCCAACCCGGCCAGGGCGTAGGCGCCCGGGGCGAACAGCCGTGCCTCGATCGGTTGCATCGTGGCAACGGCCATCGGAATTGCGGCGCCCAACACTGCCCGCGCCATCTCGGTCTCGGGAACGGTCGCCCAGATGCCGAAGGCGCCGATGGCAAACATCGGGCCGAGGAGATGATGTGGAAGGTCGCGCGACCAGGTGGCCAGGGCGGTGCCGGCAACAAGGGTCACGGCGACCGTCAGGACCTGCAGCCAGAGTCGGTCGGGAAGCCCGCCTCGCAGGCTGACGATCACCGCCCCGGACGCCACGGTGAGCCAGCCGATGATTCTGAACGCGGTCGCCGACCGATTCAGCGCCCAGCCGCCTGCGGCAAGGACTGCGATGCCGGCCACGAGACCGAGACGTCTGGCCACAGCGAGATTGATTGCGATCAGGATTGCTGCAGAGAGCAGCAGCCCCCAGTCGGCCACCCGCTCCCTCGCGGTCTCGGGCACGAGCAGGAGAATGGCCAGCCCGACGACGCCGGCAACGATCCCCGCGAGGAACTCGGGGCGGGTGAGCAGGTCGAGAAGGGTGGCTACGGATTCCACCGGCGGCCGATCCTATGTGCTATTTCGAGATTCATTGCGATTCGTCCTCGTCGCTCACTGCGCGTCGTGTGGCCAATGCTCGAATGGCAGGGCCGAGCAACCGGCTTCGCCCGAGATTCCCGAAGCGCAGGGCGTTGACACGGGGGCGCAGCAAGTCGGTCCACTGCAGCTTCCATGGTTCGGCGACTCCTCCAAACTCGTAAGTTGATAGGCCTCGAGCCGCCGCGGCCTCGAGGACCCAGAGCTGGAGGACCTTGCCCGGTGATTGGCGGCTCCAGTACTCGTCATACCCGGCCTTGAGCGAGAAACGCCTCCCGTCGTAGTCGAGGTCGAGCTCGAAGGCGGCAATCCGTTCCCCAACCAGCAACGCACATATTCGAAGCCAGCCTCGATCGCGCGCGAGCTCGACCAGCTCACGGTAAAAGCGCTCGCTGTCGGGGCTGCTGGCGATCGCACTCCCCTCTCTGCCCTTCCATCCCGATGCCTCGACCCTCATGCATTCCTCGAGTGCGTTGGGCATGACTTCGTCCGCGTTGTCGAGATACACGACCTCGCCGAGCTCGGTCAGTCGTCTCTCCAGCCGCTTGACGTCCTTGATCAAGTGGCGGTCGAGTCGGGGGCTGACTGCATCCGCCCCGGTCAGCTCCATGAAAGGCGCCTCGCTGCGTCGGTCCACATGCCAGTTGGGATCCGGCGAGGAGGGGATCAACGCCGATCGACCGTCGAGCCGGAACAACCGAGTGACGGGGAGATGCCCCATCCAGCGATGGACCTCAGGCGCGGCATCGGCTCCGGGCTCGACTATCAGGTCGAATACGTCGCTGTGGGAGTTGGCCAGCGCCGAGTGTCTCGGCCCTCTCCGGGAAAGGGGGAGAACTGCCTTCGGCTCCCCGCCCTCGCTCCACACCGCCACCTCCAAATCCGACCCTGTGGGCAGGAAAGCCCTGCTCCAGATATCGAACCACTCGCTGCGCAGGAATGGGGTCGATCGTGGCCCGGAGCATCGATTCCACCACGGGGCGAGCTCCTCGAATACGGCCCGATCGCGTCTGATTTCAACGGTCCAGTTGGACATGCTCAACTGCCCTTGCTCCGGAGTCTCTCCCGAAGCCGATGGGTTGCCTCGATCGCGGCCAGTCCCGGTGACCGCCCCACGACGAACGTTCCCTCCAACAAATCCGTGGCGCCAAACCGGTATTTGTAGTCCTCGGCGCCCCTCAGGAAGTCGAAGACCGCGATTCCCTGTCGGGAGCACTCGTCGATCGCCTCCATGACCAACACCGACCCCAGGCTCAGCTGGCGATACTCGGGATCCCATCCGATCTGGTAATAGGCGAAGGTATCCCGCCACCGGAACCCATATAGGACACCCACGACGTCGTCGCCCCGGGCCGCCATCAGCAGCGCAGTGCCGCCTCCTTCGTCACCCCAATCCAGCATCCGCTCATGAAAGGCCCGTCGTTGCGGTGCGTCGAAGACAGGGTTGTCGCCCGTGTCGGAGCGCCGTAGTTCGTTGAGGTGATAGAGCATCTCGAGGTCCGCTGCTTCGACTTCGCCTGGTCCCTTCCAGGAGAACTCGATGCCTTCCCGGGCCAGTCGCCGCTGTGCGTTCCGCAACGTCTTGGCGAGCTTGCCCGACATCAAGTCGGGCGCATCCGAGATCATGACCCGAGGACAACGCTGCATCTCGACGAGACGTCCGTCGAGCGACTCGCCCATTTTCAGCGGTATACCCTTCAGCAGTATCGGACTCATCGTCCGAAGCCATCCTGCGAGCGCTGTTTCCGCTCCGTCGATAGCCAGCCACCCCGCGTGGTCGGTCCCGCTGCCCGATCCTGCGTTGGAGATGACCCGAATCTGCCAGGGAAGCCTGCCGGTGAGCCGCTCCTTTGTCTTGGCGAGGGCGAACAACCCGGTGAGTCGCGAGCCCTCCGACACCAGGGCTGCGGTGCCCGACGGGCGGTCTCCTACCGTCTCCCACCAGGAGACGATCCAATCTGGGGTCTGGAAGTAGCTGGCATCGGGCACGTCCGACGCCAGCCTCCGCCATGCACTGTGCAGCGTGGCATCGGTCACGAGTTGCTCGAGAGGAATCACTTCGAGACGAGACGCCACGGTCAACTCCGTCCTCTTGCCCGATGGATCGCCGGGTGCAGCCCGCTGAGGATGATCTCGAATCGCTCAGGGGTGGTGTTGCTGTTGACCCGCAGCCGGGAGGCCCGGAGCGGGTCGGTGCCGGGCTCGATCATCCGGTGGTCGAAGAGGAACGCCAATCGGTACCCAAGGTCGGCGAGCGTCTGCTCGGCATGCTGATCCCAATCGCCGTTGGGATAGGCAAACCACTGGGGAGCTTCTCCCAGAGCCTGCTCGAGGGCGGCGTGGGCCCGGGTGATCTCCGTCTCGATGGTTCCGGGCTCGCATCTATTGAGACATGGATGGGACCAGGTGTGGTTGCCGATCTCGATCCCACCACTCCGGAGAGTCTCTAGATCCTCGGTCTTCAGTTGTGGGTGTGGCGCGCGCGGGCGACCCGCAGACTGCTCCAGTGCCGCAACCGCCCGGATACGGTCGACATCGGGGATCTGCTTGAGGTACCGGACCAGTTCAGTCCCGTAAAGGCCCTCATGACCCTCGATCAACCCGCCTGCGTTGGCGAGATCCGACGCTGCAGACCACCAGAAGTCATCGTTCGTGGAGAGCACGCCTGGCACGATGAAGGCAACTGCAGGGAGCCCGCGCTCTGCCAGGATGGGCAGGCCCCGCTCCAACACGGAGCGATGCCCGTCATCGAAGGTGATGAGCACCGACCGGTCGGGCAGGCGGAGGTCGCCGTGCATCGACCGATCCAACTCGTGGATTGTGATCGGGCGGTAGTTGCGCGTCACCCGGTCCATGAGCCCGGCAAAGACCTCGGGATCGTCGACACCGTGGAATGCCAGCACCGCGGGCCTCGACCTGTTCACCTCGCGTGAGATGAGTTGAAGTGGGGACCAGCGAAGCAGCCAATCGATTTTGCTCAACTGTTGTCTCCCTGTCGGCGGTCGAGAATCGTGCGGTAGAGCGCCTCGAGCCGGTGCGCCGTGCCCCGCACCTCGTATCCGGCACGCACCACACGTGCTGCTTCGGCTCCTAGCCTGGCGGCGAGGGTCCGGTCCGTCGCGAGGTTGGTGATGGCCTCCGCCAGCGCTTCTGCATCGCGTTCGGAAATCACCAGCCCACTCTCGTTGTGCTCGACGATCTGGTTCATTGGTGGACGGTCGAACACGATGACCGGCAAACCCGATCCCATGCCCTCGATTAGTGAGACTCCCAGGCCTTCGTATAGGGAGGGAAAGACCATGAGGTCCGCCGCTCTCATCAGCCTGAAGACATCGGTTCGGACTCCGAGCCGGATCACCCGATCACCGATACGCAACTTCTCGATCTGGGCGTCGAGCGCGGGGGTTGACGAGCCCGGGCGACCCACCATCACGAGACGTGCATCTATCTCGCTGTGCGTGAGACGGGCGAAGGCGTCCAGGAGATAACGCTGGCCTTTCTGGGGCTCTTCTCTGCCCACAGCCAGGACGAGGAATTCTCCGGGATCCCCGATCAACTCACGGCGCACCTCCTGGCGCTCGCTGTCGGTGAGGACCGCCGAATCGAGGAGGTCGATGGAAACCCCGCGCGGGATCACCGTGATCCTGTCGCGCTCGATGCCGATGGTGTCCACCCATGACCTCGCCACTTCCTCGGTCAGAGCATGGAATGCGGTCACCCGCCGCATGGTGAGTCGATCGAGGGCACGGTAGATACGCAGCTTCCAGTCTTTGACAGCCCTGCTGTCGACAGTGCGGATCGACTCGTGGCTGATGTTGACCAGGCTCTCCAGCACGGGAGTCCGGGTGAGCCGCCCAACCACGCGTGAGATGAGCGAGGCGTCGAGGAGCGAGCAGTGGATGAGGTCAGGTTGGAGGCGTCGGACGAGTCGGAACAGCCTGGCGCCGGACACCGCGAGTGGTGTCGACTCATGGCCCCCGTTGAGGGCGGTCACGGGAGCCCGCACCACGGACTCCCACGAGATGCCAGGATCTCCACCGTAGAGATACGCAACCTGGTGGGTGATCGTCGGGTCCTGGAACTGTCCGAGATTGGTGACGAGTTGCTGCTCGGCTCCGCCCGAGATGCCGAGTGAGTTGATGACGTGCAGGACAATCCGCGGCTTTACGATCGTGATGCCCGCTCCTGTGAAGACGTGCCGAATTGAGTCATCTCGTCTGGGTGTGCCTGTGTCAGTTGGCCCAAGCGCGCCATGCCGCCCTCCCCTCGAACCCAACAGGATAGTGCGGGGCTGGCGGGACGACCATGCCCCAAACTGGCTCTTCCGACCCAGTTTGGGCGAAGTCGACCGTCGGTAAAGTGGGCAGGTTGTGGCTAGATGGACTACCGAGACCCGACGAGACCCCGGGGTCTACTCCGAGCTCTCGGGTTGGTGGGATGCCCAACCGGTCGCTCGAGAGGTGCCGTATCTGAACTCCCGGATTCTGTCCTGCTGGAACGAAGGCTTCGACGAGCCAGGTAGCAAGCGGAACGTCCTGCTGCTCAAGCACGACGGCGATGTGGTGGCAGGATTGCCCCTGTACAAGTCTCGAGGCCGTCTCCGCACTCCTTCCCGCGCCCATTCCGACTCGATCGACGTCGTCGCAGGCGATGACCCTGATGTCTGGGCGCAAATCCCCCGGTGGCTAGACGGTTTGTCGATAGCTCACCTCTATCGTCTTCGGCAGGATTCGCCGCTCATCGAGGCGGCTTCGGACCACGCCAGATGGTCGGTTCCTCTCGTCCTCCAAAGCCCATACGTCGACTTGGGCAACGGCATGGAACACGTTCGTGCTGGGCTCAGCAAGGAGTTTGCACGAACCCTTCGCCGCCGGCGTCGGAGGTTGGAGGAGTTGGGTGAGGTCAGGTACGTGGACCACCCTTCGGCCGCTGATGTTCAATCGGTTCTCAACCAGGGATTCCAGCTCGAAGCTCAGGGGTGGAAGGGCAAGGAAGGGGTGGCCGTCTTGAACCTTCCAACCCATGAGGCCTGGTACAGATCAGTCGCCGAGGTCGCCGAGGATCAGCGTTGGCTTCGGTTGAGCGCCCTCTATCTCAACGAGAGACTCATCGCATTCCGTTACGACCTTGAGTACCAGGGAAGGCGACACGGGTTGATATCGACCTACGACGAGGGCCCTGACGTGGCCCTGTCAACCGGCTCTCTGTTGCTCGAGTCGGCACTCGAGCAAAGCGTGGCTGATGGCGTTGACTCGTATGAGTTCGGGTATGGCGCTCACCCTTGGAAATACGACTGGACCTCCAAGGAGCGTCTGGTATATGACCTGCTGATCCTTGGTTCAGGCTTGCCTGGTCAGGTCGTCGCCGCGGCGAGGCGGTTCCATGGGGGGCTTCGGAGGCGTGCTCGATGACTCGTTGGACCACTGAAGTCCGACGAGACCGGGGGGTCTACACCGCACTTGCGGGCTGGTGGGACAACCAGCCTGTGACCCGAGAGCTTCCGTTCATGAATTCGCACATTCTGTCCTGCTGGGAGGATGGATTCGACGAGGCGGCCAGCCGACTCCACGTGAGGCTCCTGTATCGAGATGGTGACTTGGTGGCGGCCCTTCCCCTCTACCGATCCGCAGGCCGATTGCGCACACCATCGAGGGCGCACTCCTATTCCATTGACGTAGTGGCCGTCGATGACGACGAGGTGAGGGCGCACCTTCCCAAGTGGCTGGATGAGATCGCCATCGCCCATCTCTATCGGTTTCGTGAGGATTCACCACTGGTGGCCGCGGTCGCCGATCGGCCCCGCTGGTCGGTCCCATCGGTGCTGAGGTGCCCCTATGTGGACCTGAGCGGCGGATTGGACCAGGCCAGGTCGCACATGAGCACAGGGTTTCTGAAGGACTTGCGCCGTCGCCGCCGGCGCCTCGAGGAGCTTGGCGCCGTGACATACGTCGACCATGCTGCTCCGGCGGAGATCGAGTCGGTGCTCCAGGAAGGATGGCGCCTGGAGGTGGCAGGGTGGAAGGGACGGCAGGGGGTGGCCACACTGAGCGTCCCGACAACGGAGCGGTGGTATAGGTCCGTGGCTGAGACGGCCGAGGATCAGGGGTGGCTGCGACTCAGTTCCCTCTATCTCGACGATCGGATGCTCGCGTATTCATTCGACCTGGAATATGGGCAGCGACGCTTTGGCCTGAACTCCTCCTACGACGAGAGTGAGGATGTGGCGCGTCTGTCTCCTGGGAATCTCCTCTTCGAGTCGATTCTGGAGCAGAGCGCCGTTCGCGCTCTCAAGACCTACGAGCTGAGCTTTGCGGGAGGTGCGTGGAAGTATGACTGGACCTCGAGAGAGAGGCTGGTCTACGACTTGTTGATCTTCGGTTCCGGTCCCCTCGGTCGGGTTCTATCGCGTGCAAGACGGACGAAGGCCAGGAGGGTCGGTTGACACGTTGGACCACGGAGGTTCGCAATGACCGAAAGGTATTCATCGAGCTCGCTGATTGGTGGGACACCCAACCGGTCGTCGAAGAGAACCCGTTTCTGAACACTGCGATGCTTGGCTGTTGGGAGGACGGATTCGACGAGTCGGGCAGTCAGCTGAACGTGTTGTTGCTCCACCGCGATGGTGAGCTCGTGGCCGGCCTGCCGCTCTATCGAGCCGGCGGCAGGTATCGCTCTCTGGATCAGGAGCACGTCCAGTCTTTCGACGTCGTCACGGGTTCCGATGAAGAGGTGCTTGCCGAGATACCACGGTGGTTGGACCGGTTGGGGGTCGCTCATCTGTATCGAGTGCGCACGGACTCACCGATCATTGCGTCGCTCCCGTCGCACGGGCGCTGGTTCCTGCAGCGAACACTGAAAGGGCCCTTCGTCAGGCTCGATCAGGGTTTCGATCCCGTCCAGGAGGCCTCTCGTCGGAGAACCACACGCAGCCGGCATCGTCGCCGCCTGTCCGAGCTCGGCCAGGTCAAATTCGTCGACCACGTCGGCACTGAAGACGTCGACTCGATGTTGGACGAAGGGTTCCGGCTGGAGGCCGCCGGCTGGAAGGGCAAGCACGGTGTGTCCACTCTCGATATGCCTGGATATCACAAGTGGTTTCGATCGGTTGCCGGCGTTGCCGAAGCTCGGGGCTGGCTCAGGCTGAGCTCACTCCGATTGGATGAGCGACTTCTCGCCTTCCAGTTCGACCTCGTTTTCGATCGAACCCGCTATCTGTTGATCACTTGTTATGACGAGGCGCCCGACGTCGCATCGCTCTCGCCTGGCAGTCTCCTGATCGAGTCTGTTCTGGAGCAGAGTGCCCAAGCCGGGTTGCATCGTTACGAGCTGGGCAACGGCAATCAACCCTGGAAATACGACTGGACTTCCGAAGAGCGCGAGGTGCACGACCTGCTGATATTCGGTACCGGCCTTAGAGGCAGGTCGATGGCCGCGGCCCACAGGTTGCGGCGGGCGCTGGGCAAAGGCCGGTCGGGCGGTTAGCTTCAATCGAAGTGTCACGTCTGTATCTCTCCCCGCCAGATGTCGATCAGGACGACAGGGACGCCATCGTTCGCGCCTTCGACGGGGGATGGATCGCACCACTTGGCCCTGAGGTGGATGCCTTCGAGGCCGAGCTGGCTGCGGCGACCGATCGGCAGCACTGCGCCGCCTTGTCCAGCGGCACTGCTGCGCTCCACCTCGCAATGGAGGTGCTCGGAGTCGGGCCCGGGGACAGGGTGCTGGTCTCTTCCCTCACCTTCGCCGCCACCGCAAACGCGGTGCGCTACACCGGTGCCGAGCCGGTGTTCATCGACAGCGACGAAGCGACCTGGAACATGGATCCGGACCTTCTCGGCGAGGCCCTCGAGTCCGGGCCTTTCGCCGCCTGCCTGGCAGTCGACATCTATGGGCAGAGCGCCGATTACGGGAGGATCGTCCCTCTTTGCTCACAAGCCGGGGTCCCGTTGATCGAGGATGCGGCCGAGGCGCTGGGCGCCACGTACCAGGGGCGTCGCGCCGGCGCCTATGGGGCAATCGCCACCCTCTCGTTCAACGGGAACAAGATCATCACCACCAGCGGCGGGGGAGCGCTGGTGACCGATGATGGGGGCTGGGCCGATCGCGCACGCTGGCTCTCGACACAAGCCAGGGAGCCCGCCCCTCATTACGAGCACCGGGAGGTCGGCTACAACTATCGCCTCTCCAATCTGCTGGCCGCCCTGGGACGTTCTCAGCTAGCCGATCTGGATCGTCGTGTCGAGATGAGACGTCAACACAACGCCTTTTACCGCGAGGCGCTGTCCGACATGCCCGGGGTGAGTTTCATGCCGGAGATCCCGGGGGGGCAGTCGACGTTCTGGCTGACCTGTGTCGTCATCGATCCGCTGTTCGCCGGCACGGATCGTGAGCAGATTCGGATACATCTGGAGTCCCTCGACATCGAGGCCCGTCCGGTCTGGAAGCCGATGCACCTGCAACCGGTGTTCAGCGAGAACGACGTCTTCGGTGGATCGGTTTCGGCCCGCTTGTTCGAGAACGGGCTCTGCCTGCCCAGCGGCTCCACCCTGACCGAGGGTGACCGGGATCGGGTGGTGGCGGGCTTCAGAGCGGTCTTCGAGGGACGCTGACGATCTCCGGGTCCGTCGATGTAGCGTCACCGCCGATGAGCTTCTCCGCTCCCGCCGCCTACGACCGGTTCATGGGCAAGTACTCGTCGTTGCTAGCTCCGCAGCTCGCTGATCTGGCCGGGGTGCGCTCAGGGCACCGAGCCCTCGATGTCGGTTGCGGGCCGGGTGCCCTCACCTCGGAGCTGGTCAGACGACTCGGGTCGAGTGCGGTGTCGGCAGTCGACCCCTCCGAGCCGTTTGTTGCCGCGATCCGGGAGCGGTGCCCGGGAGTGGATGTGCGAAGTGCCACCGCCGAGGACCTGCCCTTCTCCGATCGGGTCTTCGACGTCTCCTTGGCTCAACTCGTCGTGCATTTCATGGAGAGCCCGGTGGCGGGACTCGGCGAGATGCGACGCGTGACCCGTCCGGACGGAGTCGTGGCGGCCTGCGTCTGGGATTTCGCAGGTGAGCAGGGACCGCTCGGCCCCTTCTGGCAAACAGCCCGTGAGCTCGACCCTGAGGTCGAGGGGGAGTGGCAGCTGCCCGGAGCCGGCCATGGCGATCTCGCAGAGCTCTTTGCAGAGGCGGGATTTCGTGCCGTTGAGGAGACCAGCCTCGAAGTCTCGGTCGAGCATCAGACCTTTGAGGAGTGGTGGGAGCCGTTCACACTCGGGGTAGGACCGGCAGGGATCCATGTCGCCTCGCTCGACTCGAAGGGGCGCGCGGAATTGCGTGAGGCCAATCGAGCCAACCTGCCTGTAGTCCCTTTCGTGGTGACAGCTCAGGCGTGGGCAGCAAGAGGCACGGTGTAGGTCGATGTAGCCTCGGCCCAATGAAGCCGGTGCTCACCGCCCAGGAGTATCAACGGGTCGACAAGGCCTATCGCGGGGATCTCGACCTGGCCATGGACCGAGCCGGGTTCGCGGTGGCAATCGCCGCAGCAAGGCGCGGAGCGGTCTACGGCCGCAGGGTCGTGGTGCTGACCGGGCCCGGCAACAACGGTGGCGATGGTTATGTCGCCGCCCGCTATCTCAAGCATCGAGGGGTCGATGTCCAGGTGCATGCACTCGCCATGCCCAAGGCCCCCGAGGCGATTCGGGCTGCTGCTCTGTCCGCCGCCTACGGCGTGCCTGTCGACGACCTCGGGCCGGTGGTCAGGGCAGACCTGGTGATCGATGCCCTCTTCGGCGGCGGCGTTAGGGGTGGTCTCCCGTCCGAGGTCCTGACGTGGATGGATACGAGCTCGCCGGTGATCGCGGTCGATTACCCGACCGGCCTCGACCCCGACACGGGACTGGTGGCCGACCGGGCCTTCAGGGCAATCGAGACCGTCACCTTCCAGACTCTCAAGACAGGGCACGTCTGCGGCGACGGCCCGGACTACTGCGGTGAGATGACGGTTGTCGACATCGGGATCGAAGGCGGTGAGCCATCGATGTGGGTCGCCGAAGAGCAGGATGCCCCCCGACCGACCCGGCCCCGCGATGCCCACAAATGGTCGGCCGGCGCAGTGCTCGTGGTCGGTGGCTCCACCGGTATGGTGGGAGCGTCGGTGCTGGCTGGGAGGTCGGCGCTGACCTTCGGAGCCGGATCGGTCGTGGTTGCCTCACCACGAGCCGATCTCGTCACCTCCGCCGCGCCCCAATTGCTCGCCAGGCCAATCGAAGAGGGCGAAGCCGACCTCGACCGGTTCGATGTCGTGATAGTCGGGCCCGGACTTGCCGGGCCCGACATCGAGGCTGCACTCCCCGTCGTCCGCAAGGCCTCCCGGGTCGTTCTCGACGCCGGGGGTCTCGATTCGTCGGTGGTGGACGCAGCCCGCGACGGCGGCTCCGAGGTAATCGTCACCCCTCATGCCCGCGAGTTCGAGAGGATCGCCGGGGTGGGAGCCGGCGCCTACGCAGCCCGCGCCTACGCCGGGAAGGCCGGGGTGACCGTGGTCCTCAAGGGCAATCCGACGACGGTCACCGATGGGTCGTTGCCGGTGTTGGTTCGCACCGGTGGGCCGGAGTTGGCCAGCATCGGCACTGGCGATGTGCTCGCCGGGATGATCGGCGCCCTGTGGGCCCGTGGGCTCGACGCCCGCACCGCTGCCGTCTCGGCGGCGTACTGGCACGGCGTGGCCGGTGCCGACCTCGCCTGCTCGGGCACGGTCACCGCCGATGCCCTGGCCGACCATATCGGGAGGTTCGCCCGGGGGGAGGACTCCGAAGGGGGGAGATGAGACCCACCTACGCAGAGATCGATCTCGGTGCCATCCGGCACAACGTGGCGGCCTTCATCGAGCTGATCGCCCCATCCGAGGTCTGCGTCGTGGTCAAGGCTGACGCTTACGGCCACGGGGATGCACCGGTCGGGGAGGCGGCTCTCGACGCCGGGGCGTCATGGCTGGCCGTCGCCCTGGTCGAGGAGGGGATCCGTCTTCGTGAGTCCGGGATCGAAGCGCCGATCCTCGTCCTCTCCGAGCCGGAGCCCCGCTCCGCGCCCGACATGGCCGCCTGGGGTCTCACGCCAACCGTGTACTCCCTGGCCTTCGTCGAGGCGCTGGCCGCCACGGGGTCCTCCTTTCAGCTCCACGTGAAGGTCGACACCGGGATGCATCGAGTCGGGGTCGCCCCACGGATGCTCCACGACCTGGCGACCGAGATCGTCAAGTCCCCCTCTCTCGAGATCGCCGCCCTGTGGACCCACTTCCCCGTGGCGGACGAGGACCCCGAATTCACCCGGCATCAGATCGAGCTGTTCGATGAAGCGGTCACCCGATACGAAGTCCCGATGATCCACATGGCGAACACCGCCGGTGCCGTACTGTTCCCTGAGTCGAGGCGTTCGATGTGCCGGGTCGGGCTGGGTGTCTACGGGCTGCATCCTTGTGCTGAGACCAGGAGCGTCATCGGGCTTCGCACTGCGATGAAGATCGTCAGCCATGTGTCACACATCCAGCATCTCGAGGCGGGTGCCCGTCCCAGTTACGGCCGGATCAAGCCGCTTTCAGCGGCTGCAGTGGTCGCGACCGTGCCGATCGGGTACGCCGACGGGTACCCGAGACGTCTCTCCCAGGACGGCTGGGCGCTGATCGGCGGTGAGAGGCATCGGTTGGCCGGCACCGTGACCATGGACCAGATCGTTCTCGATGTCGGTGAGGCCGATGTTGGGGTCGGGGACGAAGTGGTGCTGCTCGGTAGGCAAAGCGATGAAGAGGTGACCGCCGACCACTGGGCCACACTCCTCGGCACCATCTCGTACGAGGTGGTTTGCGGGATCGGTCCCAGAGTGCCCAGGAGATATCTCGAGTGAACGACACGATCACTGCAGTGGCGGGTGTGACCGTCGGCCATTGGGCGGATCCCGAGGCCGGCACAGGCTGCACGGTGGTGGTCTTCCCGGAGCCCAATGTCGCCTCCGCCGAGGTCAGGGGCGCCGCCCCGGGATCTCGCGAGACCGCCCTGCTCGAGCACGGGATGAGGGTCGAGCAGATCCAGGCGATCCTTCTCACCGGGGGCAGCGCCTTTGGGCTGGCCGCCGCTGATGGAGTCGTCCGCGGCCTGGAAGCGGACGGGAGGGGTCACGTCACGCCGGTGGCACGGGTCCCGATAGTGCCTGCGGCCGTCGTCTTTGATCTTCGGCCCGACGGCGACGGCGTCAGACCGGGCCCGGACCACGGCGAGCTCGCCTACAGGTCGGCCAACCCGGATCCGGTGCATGCCGGCCTGGTCGGCGCGGGGACCGGAACCACAGTGGCCAAGTGGCGCGGATCCGAGCATGAGCGGCCGGGGGGCCTTGCATCCGCCATCCGTCCCGCCGGTGACGCCGTGGTGGGCGCCCTCGTGGTGCTCAATGCAGTGGGAGACGTCTTCACGCTGTCGGGTGAGTCGTTGACCGGCGGAGATCACGAGCCGGGACCTCCGAATCTGACCCCAAACGCGATGGTCAACACCACTCTCGTTGTCATCGCCACCGACGCATCCCTGACCCGCGCCGAGCTGAGCAGGCTTGCCGTCAGGTCGCATGATTCCCTGGCTGCCTGTATCCGGCCGGTTCACACCCGGTTCGACGGGGACATCGTGTTCGCCGTCTCCTGTGGGCCGGTTCCCGGTGATGTAGAAACGCTGGCCGAGGCCGCCTTCGGGGCCACCGCTGCCGCAGTCGAGAGGGCGATTCGCGCCTCGCGCCTGTGACCTGTTTGCCACAATGGTCCGAAGTGACCGACAGCATCCAGCTTCTCGAGGACCTGAAGGCGCGCGCCCTCGTCTGCACCCGTTGCACTCTTGCCGCTACCCGGACCCAGGTCGTCTTCGGAGTCGGCGACCCGCAGGCCCGGCTCATGCTCGTTGGTGAGGCACCGGGTAAGAACGAGGACCTGCAGGGGGAGCCTTTCGTTGGAGCGGCCGGCCGGCTTCTCGACACCTTGCTCGGAGGGATCGGCATCCGGCGCCCGGAGGTCTACATCGCCAATGTCTTGAAATGCCGGCCCCCGGGAAACCGGGACCCACGCCCCGACGAGATCGATTCGTGCAAGGGCTACCTACGGGAGCAGATCCGGCTGATCTCTCCCGAGGTGGTAATGACTCTGGGCAATTTCGCCACCAAGCTCCTGCTCAACACCGAAGTCGGGATAACCCGGCTCCGCGGGCGGCCCCATCGCTGGTGGCTGGACGCCTTGCTGGTCCCGACCTTTCATCCGGCAGCTGCCCTGCGCGGCGGTGATCGGATCACCGATCAGATGCGCGAGGACTTCACCCTGGTCAGGTCGTTGCTCGACACTCCTCGGGAGGATGAGCCAGGGTTGGTGGATGAGCCGGCCGACCCTGCTCAAATGGAGCTGTTCGGATGATCGAGACCCGCTGCCCCACCGAAGCAGACACGCGTGCCGTTGCCGGCAGGCTGGCTGCATCGCTTCGTCCCGGGGACGTGATCGTCCTCGCCGGTGGTCTCGGATCGGGAAAGACACTCTTCACGGGGGGTCTCGCCGTTGGCCTCGGAGTGGAGGAGCCGGTGGTCAGCCCATCGTTCGTCCTGGTCCGCCGCTACAGGTCAGGGTTCCTGCCCCTGGTCCATGTCGACGTCTATCGGTTGCACTCCTTCAACGAGTTCGAAGATCTCGACGTTTTCGAGCTTGCCGCCGATGGCGTCCTGGTCATCGAATGGGGCGACGCGCTCGAGGGGGCCATTCCCGAAGACCATCTCAGGGTCGACTTCGCCGTCGAGCCAGACAACACCAGGATCCTCCGCCTGGTGCCGGGCGGATCATGGGTGGATCGCGACCTGGGGATGGTGGCTTGAAACTGCTCGCTATCGAGACCGCAACACCGGGTGCCTCCGTTGCCCTGGTGGAGGACGCCACCACCCTGGCTGCCGCGTCCCGCATCGACCCGGTCGGCCATGCCACCTTCCTGGTCCCGGCTATCGATTTCTGCTTCGACCAGGTGGGATGGTCCCCTTCTGATCTGGACGCTGTGGCGGTCGACATCGGCCCTGGCCTGTACACCGGGATCCGGGTCGGGGTGGCGACCGCCCAGGGTATTGCCGCGGCTTTCGGCATCCCGATCATCCCGGCGGTGTCGGTCGACGCGCTTGCTCTGGAGGCCCGCACCGGGCACCGACTGATCTGGGCGGTGGTGGACGTTCGCCGCGGTGAGTACGCCGTGGCCAGGTACCGGCCGGTCCCCGGCGGTGTGGTCAGAGAGTCCGATCCTGAGCTGGCCAGGCCCGAGGTGCTGCGGGCGCTGCTCGACAGCGCCGCTGACGAGAGCCTCGTTGTCGGAGACACCGGGGCGCTGCCCGAAGGCCTCCTCAGGGGTCTTCATCGGGTCAAGCTGGGACGGCCCCGATATCCGTACGCGGTCGCCCTCGCGGAGGTGGCACGTGGCAAGTACGAGAAGGATGAGTTCCCGCCTCCCAGCGAGATCCGCCCGCTGTATCTGCGGGAGGCCGATGTCACGATCAACTGGGCGAAGTTGCGACAGGAGGGGCCATGGGGAGCGGCTTGATGGAGCTCGTCCTGCGCCCGCTGACCACGGACGACGTGCCCACGCTGGTCGGGCTTGAGAAGGCCAATCAGGTCGCCCCTTGGACCGAGGGAATCTTCCGCGATGAGCTGGCCGCCGACAACCGCATCTACCTGGCTGCCGAGGCCGACGGGTTGGTCGGTTTCGCCGGGGTCATGGTGGTGGGTGACGAGGCCCATGTGACCAATCTGCTTGTCTCTCCCGAAGCCAGGGGACGCGGTATCGGTCTTCGGTTGATGGCCGGTCTCGTCGAGGCCGCCATCGACGCCGGGGCCTGCCATCTGACACTCGAGGTCCGGTCGACGAACGAGGCCGCGCGGCGTCTCTATGCCCGCCTCGGCCTGGCGCCGGTCGGGATCAGGAAGGGCTACTACGGCGACGACGATGCACTGATCCTGTGGGCTCATGACATCGACTCGGCCGCCTTCCGGGAGAAGCTGGAGCAGCTGCGATGAACCCGCTGGTCCTCGCATTCGAGACCTCCTGCGACGAGACCGCGGTGGCAGTGGTGCAGGGGACCACGCCTCTCTCCAATGTCCTCTCTTCCCAGGTCGATCTGCACGCCCGCTTCGGCGGAGTGGTCCCCGAGGTTGCTGCCCGGGCCCACGTCGAGTCGATCCGAGCCCTCACCCACCATGCTCTCAACGAGGCGGGTGTCCACCCCGCCGATCTCGACGGGGTCGCCGCCACCGCCGGGCCGGGCCTCGTCGGCGCCTTGCTCGTCGGTCACTCGTTTGCCAAGGCGACGGCCTGGGCGCGCCAGCTCCCGTTCGTCGGGATCGACCACATGGAAGGCCACTTGATGGCGCCCCGCCTCCAATTCGAGGAGTTCGAGCCGCCGGTGGTGGGGCTTCTCGCCTCGGGCGGCCATTCCCAGATCGTCTATGTCAGGGACTGGGGTGAGTACGAGACTCTCGGCTCGACCATCGACGACGCCGCCGGGGAGGCCTTCGACAAGCTGGCCAGGGTGATGGGTCTCGGGTTCCCGGGTGGCCCCGCCATCGACGCTGCATCGGAAGGGGGCGACCCGACCACGGTCGTGTTCCCGAGGGCGTTGCCCGACCGCCCATACCATTTCTCCTTCTCGGGCCTCAAGACCTCGGTGGTCAGCTTCATCGAGAAGGCCAGGGATAGCGGCGACCTGCCCTCGTTGGCGGATGTGGCCGCCTCGGTGCAGGAGGCGATCGTCGACGTGCTCGTGACCAAGACGTTCAATGCAGTCGATCAGACCGGGGCCCGGATTGTCGGCGGGGGAGGCGGTGTGCTCGCCAACCGCCGTCTCAGGGAGCGGTTCGCCGACGAGGCGGACAAGCGTGGCATAGCGGTGGCCCTGCCCGACCCCATCCTGTGCACCGACAACGCCGCGATGATCGGTGTCGCGGGCGCCTACTGGCTCTCGCAGGGCCGGATCACCGACTGGGCCGAGAGCGTCGACCCCGGGCTCATCCTCGGGCAGGACCCCGCCTGAACCCTGAGTCGAGTCGACTCAGGTTTCCCATTTAGCACTCACGCGGTGGGAGTGCTAACGTTGCCTTAGCACTCGAAGTATCCGAGTGCTAACACGTGGAATGGGCCGGGAAGCCGGCCCCCCACAAAGCACTGCAACGAGGTTCAAGGAGGAGCCAGAGTATGAAGCTTCAACCGCTCGGTGACCGGGTGGTGGTACGACCCACGGAGGAGGCGGAAGCCCGCACTCCCTCAGGGCTCGTAATCCCCGACACCGCCAAGGAGAAGCCGCAGATCGGCGAAGTGACCGCCGTAGGACCCGGCGCCCGTGACGAAGACGGCGACCGTATCGCGATGGATGTCTCCGTCGGCGACAAGGTCCTCTATTCGAAATTCGCCGGCACGGAAGTCAAGCTCGACGGGAACGAGTATCTCGTCCTGTCCGAGCGTGACCTTCTCGCCATCGTCAACTGAGGAGCTGAATAGAACATGGCAGCAAAGGAACTTCACTTCAATGAAGAGGCCCGCCGTGGCCTGGAGGCCGGCGTGAACAAGCTCGCCGACACGGTAAAGGTCACACTCGGCCCCAAGGGTCGTAACGTCGTCCTGGAGAAGAAGTGGGGCGCACCCACCATCACCAATGACGGCGTGACCATCGCCAAGGAAATCGAGCTCGACGACCCATTTGAGAACATGGGTGCCCAGCTCGCCAAGGAAGTAGCCACCAAGACCAATGACGTCGCCGGTGACGGCACCACCACCGCCACGGTGCTGGCGCAGGCCATGGTGAAGGAAGGCCTCCGCAACGTGGCTGCCGGCGCCAATCCCATGGACCTCAAACGGGGCATCGAAGCCGCCGTCGAAAAGGTCGTGGAGGCAATCGGCGAGATGGCTCGTGACATCGAGACCAGCGACGAGATCGCCAACGTCGCCTCGATCTCGGCCAACAACGACCCCACCATCGGCAAGGTCATCGCCGAGGCGATGGACAAGGTCGGCAAGGACGGGGTCATCACGGTCGAAGAGGGCCAGACCTTCGGGCTCGAGCTCGAGTTCACCGAGGGCATGCAGTTCGACAAGGGCTTCATCAACTTCTACTTCATAACCGATCCGGATCGCCAGGAGGCGGTGCTCGAGGATCCATACATCCTCATCGCCAACCAGAAGATCAGCTCTGTGAACGATCTGGTCCCGGTTCTCGAGAAGGTGATGCAGTCCGGCAAGAGCGTGCTCGTGATCGCAGAGGACGTCGAGGGAGAGGCTCTGGCCACTCTCGTCGTCAACAAGATCCGTGGCACCTTCTCGTCGGTGGCAGTCAAGGCTCCCGGGTTCGGCGAGCGACGCAAGGCCATGCTGCAGGACATTGCCATCCTCACCGGTGGCACCGTCATCGCCGAAGAGGTCGGGCTCAAGTTGGAGAATGTGACCCTCGACATGCTGGGCCGTGCTCGCAAGGTCGTCGTGTCCAAGGACAACACCACGGTCATCGATGGCGCTGGATCGGAATCCGACGTCAAGGCTCGGATCAAGCAGATCGAGCGTGAGATCGAGAACACCGACTCCGACTGGGATCGCGAGAAGCTCCAGGAGCGTCTCGCCAAGCTGTCCGGCGGTGTGGTCGTGATCAAGGTCGGCGCAGCCACCGAGGTCGAGCTGAAGGAGAAGAAGCACCGCATCGAGGATGCCGTCTCGGCGACCCGTGCCGCGGTGGAGGAAGGCATCGTGCCCGGCGGGGGAGTTGCCCTGCTTCGGGCTCAGACCGCCATCGACAAGGTGCGCGGCGGGAGCGATGACGAGAAGACCGGTCGGTCGATCGTGCGCAAGGCGATCGAGGAGCCTCTCCGTCAGATCGCGGTCAATGCCGGCTTCGAGGGCGGCGTAGTCGTCGAGCACGTGCGGAACGCCGAGGGCAACGTCGGCTTCAACGCCGCCTCCGGCGAGTACCAGGACCTGGTCGTAGCCGGCGTCATCGACCCGGCCAAGGTGACCCGTTCGACGCTGCAGAACGCAGCCTCGATCGCGGCCCTGCTCCTCACCACCGAGGCCCTCGTGGCCGAGGAGAAGGAGCCGGCCCCGGCCATGCCGGGTGGCGGCCACGATCACGGCGGCGGGATGGACTTCTAGAAGTCGATCCAGGATCGAAGAGAAAGGCCCCCGAGAGGGGGCCCTTTCTCATGTCTCAGGTGAGCCCCAACTCCCCGGCCAGGCGGTCCAGGTAGGGGATGGTCTGCTCGGGCCCCTGGGATCGGAGGTTGAAGACGACGCGGTCGACCCCTGCATCGTCGAGGGCCTCGAGACTCTCGACCTTTGCCCCGTAGGCGGTGATCTCGAACGCTCCCGGGTCACGTCCCGCGTCGGCCACGGCCTGGCGGGCCCGTGTCACCTCACCGACGACATCCATTCGGGTGACGAGTGGCATCCAACCATCGCACAGCTCGATCATGTCGGCGATGGACTTCGGCCCGGCCGCGGCGCCCATCAGGATGGGAGGGTGAGGCTTTTGCGCCGGCTTGGGCCATGCCCAGGCTGGTTCGAGGGTCAGCAGATCGCCTTCGAAGGCGGCGACGTCATCGGTCCACAGCGCCTTCATCATCAACACCTTCTCCCGCAACAGGTCACGCCGTCTGCCGAATTCCACTCCGTGCTGGGCCATCTCCTCCTTGTTCCAGCCATAGCCGATCCCGAGCAGGACCCGCCCACCGGAGAGGGCATCGAGAGAAGCAACCTCTTTGGCGGTCCAGATCGGGTCGCGCTGTGCCACCAGCGTCACCCCCGTCCCCAACCGCAACTTCGATGTCACGGCGGCGGCGTACGAGAGCGCGATGAAGGCATCGTGCGACCGCCAATAGTGCTCCGGAAGAGGCGGGGCGCCCTTCTGACCTCCCCAAGGACTCACCCGTGACGACGGGATGTGCGAGTGCTCCGGGAACCACAGCGACTCGAAGCCTCGCGCCTCGACCTCGCGGGCCAGATGGTCGGGGCGAATTGCCGTATCAGTTGGAAAGATGAAGACTCCGAATTCCATCCACCCGACGCTAGGCGATGACCCTCAAAGAATTCATCCAGGAAGAGATCGCACGGAGCGGGCCGCTCCCCTTCGAGGAGTTCATGCGGCTGTCCCTCTATCACCCCGACGGGGGTTTCTTCGCCAGCGGTCCGCTCCGTTCGGACAAGGGCGGGGACTTCCTCACCTCGCCTGAGGTCAGCCCGTTGTTCGGGGAGATGCTCGCCGTGTACGTCGAGCGAGAGCGAAGGCGGATCGGAGAGCCGTTCGAATTGGTCGAGGTAGGGGCCGGCTCCGGGTCGCTGCTTCGCCCTCTTCTCGGGTCGATCCAGGTCGCGGCGATGGCGGTGGAGGCTTCTCCGGCGGCACGGCAGGAGCTGAGTGCCCTGCTTCCCTCCGACCGTGTCACTGCGACGCTGCCGGAGCGGCTCCGCGGTGTGGTCATCGCCAACGAGTTGATCGACAACCTGCCGATGGCACTTGCCCAGAGGGTCGGAGGCTCGTGGCGTGAGCGGTGGGTGGCAGTCGAGGGAGACGGGTTCGGGTTCGTGGATGCCGACCCGCGCCCCGAGGTCATCTCCTGGCTCGGCTCATATGCGGGTGATGTGTCCGACGGGGGCTGGGTGGAGGTCCAGCTCGAGGCCGCGACCTGGCTCCGCAATCTCCTCGGCAGGCTCGAATCCGGCTCGATCCTCATCTTCGATTACGGGGAGACTGCCGAGAACCTGTTGCCGAGACGTCAGGACGGCACGCTCCGCACCTATCGGGCGCATCATCTCGGTCCCCACCCGCTGGACGAGCCCGGGGAGACGGACGTCACCGCCGACGTGAACTTCACGGCGCTGGTGGCTGTGGTCGAGTTGGCCGGTGCCGAGGTGGAATTGCATCGTCAGGACGACTTCCTCACCGAGATGGGGCTGCGGGACCGACTCTCCGGGCTGAGACATGCCGAGCTGGAGGCGGCCAGATCAGGTGACGACATGAGGCGTCTCCATCTCCGTACCTCGAAGACCGAGGCCGAGACCCTGCTCCACCCCCGTGGCCTCGGCGACTTCCGGGTGCTGATCGCCCGCAAGTGACGGGAACCGCCGCAGTCCGGCATGCGTCCTATCTTTGATGACGAAAACCACGCGCACCGCCGTCCTTCTGGCGATTGCCCTTGCCGTCGTCGCATGCGGCGATGGCTCGGAGCCATCGTCCGACGGCGGGACGACCACGACACTCGCCGGCACCACCAGCACGGAAGGCGACACGATGCCCCAACTCGACCCGGACCAAGACGCCCTCGTCGTAGCAGCGAAGACCGACCTGGCCCAGCGTCTTCGGGTCGCGCCTGAGGATCTGAAACTGGTCTCGTTCAAGGATGTGACCTGGCCCGATGGGAGCCTCGGCTGTCCCCAGCCCGGGATGTCCTACACCCAGGCGCTGGTGGAGGGCTACCAGATCGCCCTCGGCCACCAAGATCGTCTTTACGACTATCACGGCGCCAACGGCGACGAGCCGTTCCTCTGCAAGTCCGACGAGAAGGACGGGGGCTACGGGTTCGTCCCGCCGCCCGGTTTCAACGACTGAACGCGAAGAAGGGGGCACCGAGCGGGTGCCCCCCTTCTTCATCGATTCCTACCGGTTGTCCACCTCGACCAGGGTCATGCCGAGTGGGCCTGACCCGTCGCTGTGCAGCACGGCTCCTAGATGCCACTGACCGGCGGTGGCGCCGGTCCAGCTGACATCGACCGACCCGACCGTCCCGCTCACAGCAGACGTGGGCGCGGCGTCGATCACGAGGTTGCCACCCGGTGTCGCCGAGATGGTCCAGCTGTACATCGTGTAATCGGAATCGCCCCCTGGTGCCGACCAGCCATGGACGTAGACCTTCCATGTGCCGTCGGCCGGGTTCTCGATGTTGATCTCCTCATCCGTCCCACCATTGGTGGAAGTGGCAAACAGCGCACCACTTGGGTCGAACACGAAGACGTCGAGGTCGGCATCGGCCTCGGTCGCCTCGGGCGGGATGGCGATCCGGAAGAACGCCGCTCCGCTCAGAAGGAACGGATGAGCATCGGAGAACCCGTCGTTGGGGTCGAAGTTCTGATCCGGGTCCTGCAGAACGTTGTCCACAGTCGCCGTGGCCGGGATCAGCCCATGCGCAGTCGCCGTGTAGGTCCCTGTGTAGCCGAAGCTGACCGGGATTCCGGCACTGCCGGCCTCACCGGTCCCGCTCACAGACGCAGGGAATTCGACCAGCGAGGCCTTCACCGCGATCGGGCTGCGCACGTCGGCCTTCCCCGATTCCCAGGTCAGGGCACCGAATCTCCACTCCCCGATCGGCGCCTTCCTGTTCGTGAAGGTGATCTCGAAGGTCGCCGACTCTCCGGGGGCGAGGGTGAGCTTGTTCGGGGTGACCTTCACGTCGTATCCCTTGGGCTTGTCGACATCGGCCCGGTAGGTGCTCGTCTTGTTGGAGACGTTGGTCACCGTGCGGGTCACCGTCTTCACCCCGGGGATCTCACTCACCCCGATCGAGGGCACGTTGAGGTTCTCCGCGGTGATGGGGATGCCCTGGCTCTCCAGGTAGGCGCAGGTCCCGGCGGCGTCGGCGAACACCTCCGGCCCTTCTTCACAGAGGAAGCCGAGGTACTCGAAGAACCCGGCGTCGTAGACCAGACCCGGGTTGAACATCGAACCGAGCGTCGTCGTCTTCCCGGATGGGTCGACATGGCCTGCGCCGAAGTCGAACGGGTTGGCCCTGGTCTGCCCGTCCTCCTTGCGGACGTCCTGTCGGGCGCTCGTCATCAACGCAGACTTGGCCATGGCTGCCGACCAATCGGGATGCGCCTGCTTGAGCAGGGCGAACAAGCCGGCCACATGCGGGCTCGACATCGAGGTCCCGGAGATGGACTGGAACAGTTGCCCTGGTGCACCCAGGATCGGGGTCGGGGTGTTCCCGGCCATGATGTTGACCCCCGGGGCGGTCACGTCGGGCTTGATCAGATCGGCGAAGAAGTTGGGCCCTCTCGAGGAGAAGTCGGCCATCTTGTTGCCCTTCTGCTTCTGCTGTTTCCCGGCCGTGATCTCCACGGTGGCCTCGTCGCCCTTCTCGGCGATGTAGGCCTTGAGGGCCAGCCCGTCACTGTTGGTCACGAGCGCCGATGGCACGTAGTGGTTGTCGGTGACCAGGGCCTGAATGTCGTTGACGTTGTACTGGACCATCCCGACACCACCCTGTTCTGAAACGGCCAGGCTCTTCTCGACCCGGGCGACACCGCCGCGGAGACAGAGCACGACCGCGCCGGTGACGGCGGGGGTGAAGGTGACATTCGGGTCACACAACTCGTTGCCATGATCGGCGGCGTCCACGAACGGGAACTGGCCTCCCGTCCCGGGTGTGATCGAGGCGCCCTGGTAGATGCCTTTGTCCTTCTGCGACCAATGCGACCACCGGCTCTTCCATTTGGTGGAGTCACCGGTCTTGATCTGGGCCAGGTAGGTCTTCGCCTGCTCGCTGGCGCCAACCGAGGTGAGCCAGGGCACATGAGCCGGGCTGCCCACGGTCTCGGCACCAGGCCCGCTGTTGCCGGCCGAAGTGGCGACGAAGACGCCGGCGTCGGCGGCGACAAGGAAGGCGAGATCATCGGCGCTGACTGCACCGGCGCCACCGCCGACCGAGTAGTTGATCACGTCGACACCGTCGGCGACTGCCTGATCGATGGCAGCGGCCAGGTCGGAGGTGAACCCGCCGAGCTCACCGAGACCCTTGTAGGCGATGACATGGGCCCGTGGGGCGATCCCGGAAACGGTCCCACGAGGGATCCCGAAGATCGACGCGGCCACCCCGGCGTTTCCGGCAGCGGTCGAGGCGGTGTGGGTGCCGTGACCGTCGTCGTCACGGGCAGAGTCATACTCGTGGGGCTCGGCTCCGATGATCGCCCGGTAGGTGTCCAGCATCTGGTAGGCGCCGACCAGCTTGCCGTTGCAGGTGAAGGGGACGTCGCTCGCATTGTGTGCCGTGTTGCCGAACTCACAAGGCAAACCGGGGAGAGGGTTGGTGTAACTCCCGTCGTCGGCGAAGCTCGGGTGCTCCGGCCAGACCCCGGTATCGATGACGCCGACGACCACGCCCTCACCGTCGTAGCCACTGGCGTAGGCACCACCGCGGTCGGTGAGCCCGAGGAACCTGGGGCTGGAGCTGGTGGTCTTGTGTTGCAGTTCATCGGGGAGGACGAGGGCGACACCTGAGCTGCTCGCCACCTTGATGGCCTGGGCATGTGACAGGGTGGCCGAGAAGCCATTCAGTGCATTGACGTAGTCGTTGACCTTCTCGTCGGTGCTGACCCCGGCCTCTGCAAGTGCCTCGTCATGGCTCTCCTCGAGGACTTCGGCCTGTTGCTCGGCCTCATTGCCTTCGAGGTTCTCCGCACCCACGGTTGCAACCAGTGGGTCGGCCTCCATGACCACGATGTAGCTGTTGAACTCGCTGCGCTCCGGCTCGGGCGCCGGGTTCGGGTCGTCGTCGGCGCCGATCGCCGGGACGGCGGACGTCACTGCTGTGGCCAGGACGGCCACGACGATGAGAAGCTTCCTCCTCACTTGTCCTCCTACTTGTCGGGCCTCCACGACCGACCGCAAGAGGTCGGGCCACCACACTTCTTCGGACCATACACCACTGTCCGTGGCGATGTCACGCCGACGAGAACCTGTTCACTATCGCGCCGGCCTGAATACCATCTGCGGATGAACAACTTGAAGACGGTCGCCCTGCTCGCCTTCATGACCACGTTGTTGTGGCTGGTGGCCTATGCCCTGTTCCCGAACGGCGGGTTCATCATCGGCTTCGCCATCGCCGTTGGCTTCAACCTTCTCGCCTACTTCTTCTCCGACAAGCTCGCCCTGGCCGCCAGCCGTGCCCGGCCGGTCACGGAGGAGGAGTTGCCCCAGGTCTACGCCATCGTTCGGCGTCTGGCACTGCAGAAGAACATGCCCGAGCCGCGCATCTACATCATCGACTCGGCTCAACCCAACGCCTTCGCCACCGGCCGATCACCGAAGAAGGCAGCGGTCGCCGTCACCACCGGGATCCTCGAGCTACTCACGGTTGACGAGTTGGAGGGAGTCCTCGCCCACGAGCTGGCCCATGTCAGCAACCGGGACATCCTGATCAGCTCGATCGCAGCCATGATCGCCGCCGCCCTGACCATGCTGGCCCGCATGGCCTTCTGGTTCGGGGGCGGGGACAACCGGGACAACCCGCTCGGCGCGATCGGGGCGATCCTCGCCCTGATCGTGGCACCGATCGCGGCCATGTTGATCCGGATGGCCATATCGAGAACCCGGGAGTTCCAGGCCGACGAGACCGGCGCCGAGACCACCGGGCGGCCGATGATGCTGGCCAGTGCCCTGGAGAAGATCTCCGCAGGCACCGCTCGCATCCCCATGAACGTCAATCCGGCCACTGCCCAGTTGTTCATCGACAACCCGATGAAAGCGGTCCGGGGTCAGGGGATGATGAAGCTGCTCAGCACCCATCCTCCGACCGAGGAGCGCATCCAGCGTCTCACCGAGATGGCGCAAGGTGTGAGGTAGGACGGGCTTTGGTACAAGGCCTGACGGCCTCTAACATTGCGCATCCCGAACCGAGCGTCTTTCGGCGTGCGGTCTCGGCGTGCCGGGATGCCCGAGCGGCCAAAGGGAGCAGACTGTAAATCTGCCGGCTTACGCCTACGGAGGTTCAAATCCTTCTCCCGGCACGGGCGCCAGGCGCCTGACAACCCAGCCCCCTTAGCTCAGTCGGTAGAGCGCTTCCATGGTAAGGAAGAGGTCTTCGGTTCAAATCCGGAAGGGGGCTCCGGCGAGCGGCACCGACCGCTGGCCAGACGAGGCGGCGTAGCTCAGTAGGTGAGAGCGCTCGACTCATAATCGAGAGGTCGGCAGTTCGAGTCTGCCCGCCGCTACATCAGGACCGTGGCGTAGGCTGCGGCAGCCGAAAAAACCGAGAAAAGAACAGGAGCCGGACGATGGCGAAGGCGAAGTTTGAGCGTACGAAGCCTCATGTGAATGTGGGGACGATGGGTCATATTGATCATGGGAAGACGACGTTGACGGCTGCGATTACTCGGGTGCTCTCGGAGCGGGT
>Ga0105100_10000051_pt1 | contig 59600 bp, 60 predicted proteins | sample PPLLak12cMay2015_2_FD_87033 | JGI IMG/M metagenome (GOLD analysis project Ga0105100, IMG submission 87033) | Freshwater sediment microbial communities from Prairie Pothole Lake near Jamestown, North Dakota, USA - PPLs Lake P8 Core (1) Depth... | ecosystem: Environmental > Aquatic > Freshwater >... | reverse complement strand
GCCGACATGGTCTGACCCGAACGGCACGCTCCGGTCGCCTGACGTACGCTTCGTTCCCGTGAGCGACGGACCCGTGATCGCGTCCCAGGAAGACCTCGCGGTCGTCGAGCGCCTGCGCGCCGGCGACGAGACCGCGTTCATGATGCTCGTCGAGCGGCACCAGGCCGCCATGCTGCGGATCGCCCAGATGTACGTCTCGTCGCGCGCCGTGGCCGAGGAGGTCGTGCAGGAGGCCTGGCTCGGCATCGTGAAGGGGCTCGATCGGTTCGAGGGTCGGTCGTCACTCCGAACGTGGATGTACCGGATCGTCGCGAACGTCGGGAAGACCCGCGGACGCGCCGAGGGCCGGAGCACCCCGTTCTCGTCGCTGGCCGGCGACGACGATGCGGAGGCCGGTGTGGATCCCTCGTGGTTCCGAGACGCGAGCGGACGCTACCCCGGCGAGTGGGCCACACCGCCCGTGCCGTGGAGCGCCGTTCCGGAGGACCGGCTGCTCGGGATGGAGACGCTCGGCCGCATCGGGCGGGCGATCGACTCGCTGCCACCGATGCAGGCCGAGGTCATCCGCCTGCGCGACGTCCTGGGGTGGACCTCCGAGGAGGTCCGTAACGCCCTCGACCTCTCGGAGACCAATCAGCGGGTGCTCCTGCATCGCGCCCGCTCGCGCGTGCGCCGCGAGCTGCACGACTACCTGACGAGCGGAACGGAGGCGGTGTGAGCGGGCGGTCCCTGACGTGTCACGAGGTGGTCGGGCTCGTCACCGACTACCTCGAGGACGCCCTGACCCCGGAGGACCGCCGCCGCGTCGAGGAGCACCTGGCGGAGTGCGACGGGTGCTCGACCTACCTCGAGCAGATGCGTGAGACGATCCGCCTCACGGGCATGATCCGCGAGGAGCAGATCCCGGAGGAGGAGAAGCACCGCCTGCTCGAGGCCTTCCGCGGCTGGACCCGCTGATCGGGTTCACCAGTCGGGCCGGAGCGACATCCCGCTCCCCCCTCGAGGGCTCCGCACGCCCAGCACCTGGTGGACCTGGGTCCTGCCCGCCTCGAAGTTCAGCGCCGAGGCGGCCATGTACAGGCGCCAGATCCTCGCGCGGGGCGCCCCCGCCTCGGCCACGGCCTCGTCCCAGCTGTCCTCGAGGTTCCGCACCCAGGCGCGGAGCGTGAGCGCGTAGTGCTCGCGGAGGCTCTCGACGTGCCGGACCTCGAACCCCGCGGCCTGCATCGTCGAGACGACCGCGCCGACCTCGTGGAGCTCGCCGTCGGGGAACACGTAGCGGTCGACGAAGCTGTTCCGCCGTAGTCGCGCCCGGGTCATCGGCGGCCTGCGTCCCGGCCGCCTCTGGCGCGTCGCGGGACGGCTGATGCCGTGGTTCAGCATGCGGCACTCCGGCCGCAGGAGGCGGTACGCCCGGCGGAAGTACAGGCCCATGTTCCGCAGGCCGACGTGCTCGAACATCCCGATCGAGCTGATCGCGTCGAACGGCCCGTCGCGCACGTCGCGGTAGTCCTGGAGACGGATCTCGACGCGGTCGGCGAGCCCCTCCTCGGCCACCGCCTTCTGAGCCCAGTCCGCCTGCGCGCGCGAGAGGGTCACGCCGACCGCCCGCACCCCGTGGTGGCGGGCCGCGTGCATCGCCATCCCGCCCCAACCGCAGCCGACGTCGAGGAGCCGCATCCCCTCCCCGAGACTCAGCTTGCGGCAGATGAGCTCGTACTTCGCGGCCTGCGCCTCCTCGAGCGTGTCCCCAGGCGAGGCCCAGACGCCACACGAGTAGGTCATCGATGGCCCGAGCACCAGCTCATAGAAGCGGTTCGAGACGTCGTAGTGGTGGGCGATCGCCTCGGCGTCCCGCCGCTTCGAGTGGCGACGCCCGCGCAGGCGTGCCTCCTCGGCCGGCGGCGGCAGCCGTCGCAGACCGTCGGCGCCGACGATCCCGGCCAGCTCGGCGAGCGCCCGCGGCCCGAGCCGAACCGAGGGCAGCCGCTCGCGCATCGACGAGAGCGCCGCGTAGATGTCGCCCTGGACATCGATCTCCCCCGCGACGTACGCGCGCCCCAGCCCGAGTTCGCCGGGCGCCGTCACGATCCGGCGGATCGCGTCCGGCGAGCGGATCGTCATCGTCGCCGGGGCTTCGTCGGGCCCGATGCGGCCGCCGTCGTACGTCTCGACGGCGATCGGCAGGTTCGGGCCGAGGACGGCGGCCAGCGCGTCGGCCACCGGAGTCGATCGCCGAAGAACCATCGCTCCACCTCCCGCGTGGTGCGTCCATTCCGCCACCACGGCGCGGTTCGCGCAACCCGGCCCGATATCGTGGGCGGATGCCGCTACAGAACCGGGTCACCCCGATGGGCGAGCTGATCGCGCATCCGGCGCGCGGGCTCGTGTACGGCAACCGCGGCTGCCTCCACGACGACCACGGCCGGATCCGACGCCGGTACGCCGTGAAGCGGTGGATCGCCTGCCGGCTGGAGTTCCGCGGCTGGCACCGCGGCCCGTTGCTGCAGCCCGGCCGGTTCACCGAGCTCTTCTTCCTCGACGAGGCGACGGCGCTCGCGGCCGGCCACCGCCCGTGCGCCCTCTGCCGACGCGACGACCATCGCGCGCTCGTCGACCTCTGGGCCGAGCTCCACCCCGGCGAGTATGGGGTGGACGCCATCGACGCGCGCCTGCACGCCGAGCGCGTCGACGTTCGGACCGGCGAGCGCCGGCTCCACCGGACCGACGTCGGCGACCTGCCCGACGGCGCTTTCGTGCTGCACGACGCGGAGCCGCGCCTCGTGCTCGGCGAGCGCCTGCTGCGGTGGACGCCCGCGGGCTACGACGCCGCGGTGCCCAGGCCGGACCGTGGTGCCGCGACCGTCATCACGCCGCCGTCGCTCGCGGAGCTCCTACGGACGGACCGGGAGCCGCTCGTCCCGTTCCTGCACCCCTCGGCGCTCGAGCTCATCGCCCGGTCCACACCGGGACGGTCCACGCGGTGACGCCTAGGCCGCCCGTCACGTCCGAGGCGGTCGTGACGCGGACGTAGTAGTAGCGCGAGGTGCTCGACGCCACGACGACCGAGATGACGTGGGTGGCTCCCAACCTCCCCGCGACCGACGCCGAGTACTCCTTCCTCGTCGAGATCGCCGGAGCGAGGGGGAGCCGCGCGCCGTTCCGGGTAGCGATCCGAGAGGCGGTGCTCGAGATCATCGCCACACCGGGCTGAGCGCCATCCGGGGGACCGCCTGGCTACGAACCAGGCTTCATCACCCTCAGGTAGAGGATCGCGGCGATCGGGACCATCGTCACCGAGCCCGAGATCATCGTGCGGCGCGCCGCCGCACCGTAGTCGGCCGGATCGGCACTCGCAGACGCGAGCTCCACCTGACGCCGCAGCGCCGGCCCGAACCACGCACCGGCGATCACGCCGAGCGCGACGTACAGGCCGATCGCCGCGGCGATCCGGAACGTCGAGAACCCGAGGTCGCCGTCGAGGACCATGAGGATCCCGGTGATCGGCAGGACGACGAACGCGGGGTTCGCGAGCCGCCGGTCGATCGCGCGGACCCCGCGCAGGATCTCGGCCTCGCGAGCCGGGTCGGTGCCCGAGCGCCGCAGCCACACGAAGTAGGTCACGTTCGAGCCGACGGCGACGATCGCGGCGAGGATGTGCACGAGCTTCAGCCACAGGTACGTGTCCACGCCTCTCCCTCCCCGGAACGCGAAGCGATGACGCGAGCGAGGCGTCACCACCGGGGTCAAACGGCCCTCAGGCCGTCGAGGCGGACGCGGCCTTCTCCAGGCCGAGCTCGCGGATCGAGATCTCGCGCATCCGGAACTTCTGGATCTTGCCGGTGACGGTCATCGGGAACTCGTCGACGACGAGGATGTAGCGGGGGATCTTGTACGTCGCGATCTTGCCCTTGCAGTAGATCCGCAGATCCTCGCCCGAGACCTCGGCCCCCTCCTTGAGGCGGACCCAGGCGCAGATCTCCTCGCCGTACCTCTCGTCGGGGACGCCGATCACCTGGACGTCGGCCACGGCGGGGTGCGTGTAGAGGAACTCCTCGATCTCGCGCGGGTAGATGTTCTCGCCCCCGCGGATCACCATGTCCTTGATCCGGCCGACGATGTTCACGTAGTCGTCCTCGCGCATCACGGCCAGGTCGCCGGTGTGCATCCACCGCGCTCGGTCGACGGCCTCGCGGGTCGCGTTCGGGTCGTTCCAGTACCCGAGCATCACGAGGTAGCCGCGCGTGCAGAGCTCGCCCGGCTGACCTCGCGGGACCGTGCGCCCCCACGCCGGGTCGACGATCTTCGCCTCGACGTGCGGGTGGATCGCGCCGACCGTCGAGACACGCAGGTCCAGGTCGTCGTCGGGGAGCGACTGGAAGGACACCGGGGAGGTCTCGGTCATCCCGTAGCAGATCGTGACCTCGGTCATGTGCATGCGGTCGACGACCTGCTTCATCACCTCGACCGGGCACGGCGAGCCCGCCATGATGCCGGTCCGAAGGCTCGTCAGGTCGAACGTGTGGAAGTCCCCGTGGTCCAGCTCGGCGATGAACATCGTCGGGACCCCGTACAGGGCCGTGCACCGCTCCTCCTGCACGGCCTCCAGACACGCGCCGGCGTCGAAGGACTCGGACGGGATGACGACGCAGGACCCGTGCGTCAGCGCCGCGAGATTGCCCATCACCATCCCGAAGCAGTGGTAGAAGGGCACGGGCACGCAGATCCGGTCGCTCGGGTCAAGGCGCTCGCGCTCACCGACGAAGAACCCGTTGTTCAGGATGTTGTGGTGCGAGAGGGTCGCGCCCTTCGGCTGACCGGTCGTGCCGCTCGTGTACTGGATGTTGATCGGGTCGTCGAAGTCAAGGGTTGCCTCGCGCTCGCGCAGGTCCTCGAGCGGCGTCTCGTCGGCCCGCGCGAGGAACGCGTCCCAGGCCGTCGCCCACGGCTCGGGCCCCTCGCCGAGCAGCACAACGTGCCGCAGCCCCGGGAGGTCCGGCCGCACCTGCTCGAGCATCGCGACGTAGTCGGTCGAGCGGAACGCGCGCGCCGAGACCAGCACCGACACGCCCGCCCTGTCCAGGATGAAGCCGAGCTCCTGCGTCTTGTACGCCGGGTTCACGTTCACGAGGATCGCGCCGGCCTTCGCGGCCCCGTACTGCGTGATCACCCACTCGGCGCGGTTCGGGCTCCAGATGCCCACCCGGTCGCCGGCACGGACGCCGAGCGCCATCAGGGCGCGCGCCACGCGCTCGGCCTCGGCGTGGAGCTCGGCGTACGTGTACTGCAGGCCCTGGTGTCGCGAGACGAGCGCCTCGAGCTCGCCGTGCAGGCCTCGCGCGTGATCCAGTTCCTGCCCGATCGTCCGCGCGAGGAGCGGTCGCTCGGACGGGCCCGAGACGTACGAGACGTCGCTCACGCCGGCATCGTGGCCGCGCCGGCGCCGCGCGAGCGAGGCCGAAGGACCCTCCGCGGCGGGGGCTACTCGGCCTCGAGCCGGCGGCGCGCCTCCGCGAGCTCGGCCATCTTGTCCTCGCCGACGGCCGGGAACTCGAGCCCGAGGCCGTCGAGCGTGTCGATGAGCACGCCCGCGACGAGCGCGCGCATCACGAACTTGTGGTCGGCGGGGATCACGTACCAGGGTGCCCACGGCGTCGAGGTCGCCGAGATCGCGTCCTCGTACGCGCGCTGGTAGTCGTCCCAGAACGCGCGCTCGTCCACGTCGCCAACCGAGAACTTCCAGCGTTTGTCCGGCTCATCCAGCCGTGCGAGGAACCGCTCCTTCTGCTCGCGCTTCGAGACGTGGAGGAAGAACTTCACGACCTTCGTGCCGTTGCGGTCCAGGTGGCGCTCGAGCGCGTTGATGCTCTCGTACCGCTGCTTCCACAGGCGCTTGCCGCCAGGCCGGTCCGGGAGCCGCTGGGCGTCGAGGAACTCCGGGTGCACCCGCACCACGAGCACCTCCTCGTAGTACGAGCGGTTGAACACGCCGATGCGACCGCGCTCGGGCAGCCGCGTAACGCACCGCCACAGGAAGTCGTGGTCCAGCTCCTCGGCCGAGGGCTGCTTGAAGCTCGAGACGTGCACGCCCTGCGGGTTCACACCCGAGAAGACGTGCTCGATCGTCCCGTCCTTGCCGGCCGCGTCCATCGCCTGGAAGATCACGAGCAGCGCGTAGCGGTCGCTCGCCCACAACCGCTCCTGCGCGTCCGAGAGCCGCTCGACGAGCCCGCCGAGGTGCTCGCGCGCGTCGTCCTCGCGCCCGTCCCGCAGGAGCGCCTTCAGCGTCGGGCCGCCCTTCCACCCGGGGTCGCGGTCCTCGAGCCGCGCCCGCGTGTCCGGCTCGACCCGCAGCCGCTCGTGCACGTCCTTCGACAGCACGCCCATCTCACACCTCCGGAAGCGATGACAGGTCGGGCCCGCGGCCATCGAGCCCGAGCAGCCAGTTCCGCACGTTCTCGCCCAGGTGCGGCACGAAGTAGCCGCCCTCCTGGAGCACGATCGTCGAGCGCCCGAGCGCCGCCACTCGGTGGCCGGCCTCGTGGTAGGCCTCGGTCGTCAGCGCCAGGTCGCAGATCGGGTCTCGGCCGTACGTGTCGATCCCGAGCGACACGACGAGCGTCGAGCCGCCGAACGCCGCGATCGCCTCGAGCCCTCGGTCCAGGTTCGCCAGGTACTCCTCGTTCGAGCAGCCGAGGGCTAGCGGCAGGTTCAGGGTCGTCCCCTCCCCCGCTCCGGCGCCGGTCTCCTCGGCGAACCCGGCGAAGTACGGGTACGCCCGGTCCGGGTCGCCGTGGAGCGAGACGTACAGCACGTCGCCTCGCGCGTAGAAGAGCTGCTGGGTACCGTTGCCGTGGTGGTAGTCGACGTCGAGGATCGCGACCGGCTCGCCGGTGCGCCGGACCAGCTCCTCCGCCACGATCGCGGCGTTGTTGAAGAAGCAGTAGCCGCCGAACATCGCGCGGGCGGCGTGGTGGCCGGGCGGCCGGCACAGACCGTACACCGAGCGCTCCCCGCCGAGGACGAGATCCATCGCGGTGAGCGCGACGTCGACCGCGTCCCGCGCCGCCGCGTACGTGCCCTCGACCATCGGCGTCGCGGTGTCGAAGCACCACATCCCGATCGAGGCACGAGGCGTGCGCGGCACGCGACCCGCGCCCATGCCCTCGCGGAGGGCCGGGAGCGGGAACGTGTCCGGGAAGATCTCGACCGCGGTCTCTCCGGCGGCGATCCACTCCCGCCAGGCGCCCTCCAGGTATCCGAGCATCGCCGGGTCGTGGACCGCCGTGATCGGGTCGGTGCCGTGCTCGATCGGGGTCTCGAACGCGAACCCGCCGTCGGCCTCGAGCGCGCGGCGGATCGCCTCGGCCCGCTCGGGGGTCTCGTAGATGCCGATCGCCTCGCCGTCGGCCATCTCGTGTTTCGGCTCGTGCCGCAGGTGCTCCGGGCTGTAGACGGCGCGCATCCTGGCTCCTCCTCGAACGGGTGCGGACGGCTCGGATGCTATCCCGGCGGGGTCGCGTCGACCTCGGCGTCCTCGAGCAGCGAGCGCAGGGCGCGCAGGGCGCGCCCACGGTGGCTGATCCGGTGCTTCTCGGCCGGCTCGAGCTCGGCCATCGTGCGGTCCCAGCCCTCGGGGACGAACAGCGGGTCGTAGCCGAACCCCCCGCCCCCCCGCTCGCTGGTCTCGAGCGTGCCCTCGCACGCTCCCTCGGCGTGCACCTCGCGACCGTCCGGCCAGGCGATCGCCGCGACGCACCGGAACCGTCCGCTGCGCCCCGAGCCCGGCACGCCCTTCAGCGCGGCGAGGAGCTGGCGCCGGTTCGCCGCGTCGGTCGCGTCCGCGCCGGCGTACCGCGCCGAGCGCGGGCCTGGCGCGCCGCCGAGCGCGTCCACCTCGAGCCCCGAGTCGTCGGCCAGGGCCGGCACGCCGAGCGCCGCCGCGACCGCGCGCGCCTTCTCGAGGGCGTTGTGCAGGTACGCCTCGTGCGGCTCCTCGACGTCGGGCCACGGGCCCTCGTGCGTCTCGGCGGTCATCCACTCGACTGGCCAGTCCGCGCAGATCGCCCGGATCTCGCGGAGCTTGTGGGCGTTCCCGGAGGCGATCGCGAGCCGTTCGGGGAAGGCCATCTCAGCCCAGGGCGGCGCGCTGGACCTTCGTGAGCCTCCGGATGCCGGCGCTCGCCAGGTCGAGGATCCGGTCGAGGTCCTCGCGACCGAACGGCTCGCCCTCGGCCGTGCCCTGGATCTCGACGAGCCGGCCCGACCCGGTCATCACGACGTTGAAGTCGACCTCGGCCGCGGCGTCCTCCTCGTACGTCGGGTCGAGCACCGGACGGCCGTCGACGATCGCGACGCTGACCGCGGCGACCGAGTCCGTGAGGACCTCCTGCTTCACGACGCCGCGCTCCTTCAGCGCGCGGACCGCCTGCGCGAGCGCGATCCAGCCGGCGGTGATCGATGCGCACCGCGTCCCGGCGTCGGCGAGCAGCACGTCACAGTCCACCATCACCGTGCGCTCGCCGAGCTTCGACAGGTCGGTCACGGCGCGCAGCGAGCGGCCGATCAGCCGCTGGATCTCCTGCGTCCGGCCGCCGGGGCGGCCGCGGTTCACCTCTCGGCCGGTGCGCTCGGACGTGGCGCGTGGGAGCATCGCATACTCGCCGGTGACCCACCCCTTGCCCGTGCCGCGGAGCCATCGGGCCGGCTCGTCCTCGATCGACGCGGCCACGAGCACCCGGGTGCGGCCCTGACGGAACAGGATCGAGCCCTCGGCCCAGTCCTGGTATCCCAGCTCGTACTCGACCGGGCGCAAGGCATCGTGGGCGCGTCCGTCGGGTCGGCCGCTCAACCGCCGACCTCGATCGCCATCCCCTCGACCGCCACGTCGAGCGGAGCCGTGAACTCCTCGGCCGCCTGGCCGCGCGAGACCTCTCGGTCCAGGGTCGGCCAGATGTGCGTGAGGACCAGACGTCCGGCCCCGGCCTCTCGAGCGTGCTCCGCGGCCTGCCGTGCGGACATGTGGAACGGCAGGAGATCGTCGCGGTCCTGCCAGGTGGCCTCGGCGAGGAACACGTCGGCCTCGCGTGCGAGCGTCTCGACGTGATGCGTCGGACCCGTGTCGCCGGTGTAGGCGAACACCTGACCGTCGGCCTCGAAGCGGTAGCCGAGCGCCGGCAGCCCGAGGTGCTCCATCGGCTCGGTCTTCACGCGGAAGGGCCCGAGCTCGAACCCGTCGCCGGGCGGGACGTCGCGGAACTCGAACGCCGTGCGCATCGCGACCTGGCTGTCGATCGACACGACGTCGGCGAGCTTGCGCGCGAAGTCGAGCGGGACGAACACGGGGAGCCCCGGCTTGCCAAGCTCCCCGTAGAACAGGGCGTAGAACGTGGGGTACAGGTCCACGAAATGGTCGGGGTGCTCGTGGGTGATCGCGATCGCGTGGATGTCGGGCAGCTCGATGTGCAGCTGGAGGTTCGCGAGCGTCCCCGTGCCGGCGTCCAGGTACAGGTTGAACCCGTCGTGCTGCAGCAGGTACCCGCTCGTCGCCGTCCCGTCGTTCGGCCAGGTGCCGCTCGACCCAAGGACCGTCAGCCTCAACCCACGCCTCCCAGCTCCACGCGCCGCACGTGGAGATCGCCGATCTCCGGACCGAGGAACCGCTCGGCGAGCGCCTGGAAGAGCGCCGGATCCCCCGTACAGAGGAACTCGTGGGCGGGATGTCCGGCGGCATCCCCGCGGGCGAGCCCCTCGCGCAGCAGCGTAGCGTACACGTCCTTGGCCGTTTCCTCCGCGGAGGACACGAGCACGACGTCGGGCCCGCTCTCGAGCTGGATCAGCCCCGAGAGCAGCGGGTAGTGGGTGCAGCCGAGGATCAGCGTGTCGATCCCCCGCCGGCGCAGCGGGGCGAGGTACTCGGCGACCGCCTCCCGGACGCGCTCGCTCGTGGTGTCGCCGGCCTCGACGAGGTCCACGAGGGCCGGGCAGGCCTCCGAGTACAGCTCGGCGTGGGCGTGGTGCTCGCGGATCGCCCGGTCGTAGGCGCCGCTCTTCACCGTGGCCTCCGTGCCGATCATCCCGATCACGTGGTTGCGGGTGGCGCGGACCGCGCCGCGCACGCCCGGGTCGACGACGCCGACGACCGGGATCCCTGCGGTCTGCGCCACGTCCTCGATCGCGCTCACCTCGACCGAGTTGCACGCGACGACGATCATCTTCACGTCTCGGCGGACCAGCTCCTCGGCGATCTGGAGGGCGAACGCGCGGATCTCCTCGACCGGCCGAGGCCCGTACGGCGAGCGCGCCGTGTCGCCCAGGTAGACGAGCGGCTCGTCCGGGAGCAGGTCCAAGATCGCACGGACGACCGTGAGGCCGCCGACGCCCGAGTCGAAGACGCCGATCGCGCGGTCGTCGCTCACGGGCTCACCACCACAGCGACCCCTCGACGCCCTTCTCGGCGCGCTCGAGGTCTGGGACCCAGGCCTCCGTCGACAGGTACTTCCAGCCGCCGTCGGCGAGCAGGCACACGACGTCGCCCTCGTCGATCTCTCGGGCGATGCGTTGGGCGACGTGGACCACGGCGCCGGAGGAGATCCCCGCGAAGATACCCTCCCTCGCCGTGAGCTCGCGCGTCGCGCGCAGCGCGTCGGCCGAGTTCACGAGGAACTTCCGGTCCACGACGCTCGGGTCGAAGATCGGCGGTACGAACCCCTCGTCGAGCGAGCGCAGCCCGTAGACGAGGTCGCCGAGCTCCGGCTCCGCGGCCACGACCCTGATGTCCGGGTTGTGGCGGTGCAGCGCCCGTCCGGTGCCGGTGAGCGTGCCTCCGGTGCCGAGGCCGGCGACGAAGTGGGTGAGCTCGGGCAGGTCCTCGAGGATCTCGACCGCCGTGCCCTCCTCGTGGGCGAGCGGGTTCGCCGGGTTCCCGTACTGGAACGGCATGAAGTACCGCTCGTCCCGCGCGAGGGCCCTCGCGACCTCGATCGCGCCGTTCGTCCCCTTGTCGCCGGGCGAGTAGACGATCTCGGCGCCGAAGAGCTCGAGCAGGCGGATCCGCTCGTCGCTCGAGTTGTCGGGGATCACGACCGTGAGCCGGTACCCCTTGAGTCGGGCGACCATCGCGAGCGCGATGCCCGTGTTCCCCGAGGACGGCTCGAGGATGATCCGGTCGTTCGTCAGCTCGCCCGAGGCCTCGGCGACCTCGACCATCTTCTTCGCGATCCGGTCCTTCGTGGAGCCCGTCGGGTTCGCGCCCTCGAGCTTGGCCCACAGCCGCACGCGCGGCCGCGGCGACATGCGGGGCATGCCGACGAGCGGGGTGTGGCCGATCGCGTCGAAGACGTCCTGGTAGCGCACGGGAAGCGATTATCCCAGCACGACCGACCGCCCCCGTCCGGGACTCAGCCGCCGGCGACGGCGGGCAGGATCGAGACGGTGTCGCCGTCCTCCAGCTCGGTCTCGAGCGACCCGAGGTAGCGGACGTCCTCGTCGTTCACGTACACGTTCACGAACCGATGCAGGCCGCCGTCGTCGGTGAGCACGTTCTTCGTGATCCCCGGGAACGAGGTCTCGAGGTTGGACAGGAGCTCACGCAGCGTGGCGCCGTCGGCGTCCACCCTCGCCTCGCCGCCCGCGTGCTTGCGCAGGATCGTCGGCAGCTTCACCTTCACGGACATCGTCGGTCGGTCTCCTCACTCGGCGCGGCTCGGGATGCCGCAGAACTGGTCGTAGTCGATGAGCTCGGTGACGGTGGGCTCCTTGCCGCAGACGGGGCAGTCGGCGTCCCATCGGAGATTCACCGTCATGAAGTCCATCGTCAGGGCGTCGAAGATCAGCAGGCGCCCCGCGAGCGTCTCCCCGAGGCCGGCCGCAAGCTTGATCGCCTCGGTCGCCTGGATCGTGCCGACGATGCCCGGGAGCACGCCGAACACGCCGCCCTCGGCACAGCTCGGGACCGTGCCGGGGGGCGGCGGCTGCGGGAACAGGCACCGGTAGCAGGGCGTCTCCTGCCCCGGCAGGAACACCGTCGCCTGCCCCTCGAACTGGTAGATCGAGCCGTGGACGAGCGGCACGCCGAGCATCTGCGTCGCGTCGTTCACGAGGTAGCGGACGGGGAAGTTGTCGGTGCCGTCGACCACGATGTCCCAGGGCCCGAGGATCTCGAAGGCGTTGTCGCTCGACAGGATCGTCTCGTACGTCACGACCTCGACGTTCGGGTTGATCCGGAGCAGCGTGTCCCGCGCGGACTCCACCTTCGGCCGGCCGACGTCGTCGGTGCCATGAGCGATCTGCCGCTGCAGGTTCGACAGGTCGACCGTGTCGAAGTCCACGAGGCCGATCGTCCCGACCCCGGCGGCCGCCAGGTACATCGAGACCGGCGACCCGAGCCCACCCGTCCCGATGCACAGGACCTTGGCGTCCAGCAGCTTGCGCTGTCCCTCGGCGCCGACGCCCGGCAGGATGATGTGCCGCGCGTAGCGCTGGACCTCCTCGACGGTGAACTCGCGGGTCATGCGGTGGCCAGCTCTTCCTCGGCGACCTCGCCCTCGACGATCCGGAACGCGCGGAGCACGGGGTGCTCGCGGTCGGACAGCGACATCACCAGGTAGATGGCCTCAGGATAGAACGCGAGCTTGCGGTCCGTCTCCGAGGGGAACGCCTCCGAGTGCGTGTGCGTGTGGAAGATGCCGAGCAGCTCGAGCCCCTCGTCGTCCATCTGGTCGAACGCGTGCAGCTGCTCCTTCGGGTCGAGACGGTACGACGCCGGGCTCGCATCGACGTTCCGCATCGGGAAGAAGCGCACGGGGGCTCCGTCACGGCCCGCCAGCAGCCCGCAGGCCTCGTTCGGGAACTCCCGGAGGCCGTGCTCCGCCATCTCCTTGACCAGGACGTCGTCGATCTGCATCTGCAACTGCGATAAACGCTACCAGCGAGGTCGTATTCCCTGAACGGCGATTCAGCGGGGGAGCCGCCCCGAGACCTCGATCCGGCCCGGCGGGCCGTCGACGACCTCCCCGATCCGCGCGGACGGGACCCCTCTCGCCCGCAGCGCCTCCGCGAGCCGCCCGCCGTCGGCGACCGCGACGAGCAGCCCACCCGAGGTCTGCGCGTCGGCGAGCACCATCCGCTCGGGCTCCTCGAGCGAGCCCCAGTCCACGTGCGGGGCCACGAACGCGTGGTTGCGGCCCGTGCCGCCCGGCACCACGCCCTCCCCGGCGAGGTCGAGCACGCCGTCGATCACGGGCACCGCCGACGCGTCGAGACGCGCCGCGACGCCGGACTCCGCGAGCATCCGGTGGAGGTGCCCCAGCAAGCCGAAACCCGTCACGTCGGTGGCGGCGATCGCCCCGGCCTCGAGCATCGCCTGGGCGGCGCGGTCGTTCAGCGTCGTCATGAGCTCGACCGCCCTCGCGACGAGGCCCTCGTCCGCGACCCCACGCTTCACCGCGGTCGAAACGATGCCGAGGCCGATCGGCTTCGTCAGGAACAAGCCGTCGCCCGTCCTTGCGGCCGAGTTCCGCACGATCCGCCCGGGGTCCACGAGGCCGATCGCCACCATCCCGTACTTGGGCTCGGGATCCGTGATCGAGTGCCCGCCGAGCACCGCCACGCCGGCCGCCGCCGCGACGTCGATCCCGCCCTGCAGGACGCGGCCGAGCATCTCGAGCGGCAGGTCGTCGACCGGCCAGTTCACGACGTTGAGCGCGAGCAGCGGTCGTCCGCCCATCGCGTAGACGTCGGACAGGGCGTTCGTCGCCGCGATCCGCCCCCAGTCGTACGGGTCGTCCACGATCGGGGTGAAGAAGTCGAGGGTCGCGATCACCGCCTGCCCGCCCGGGAGTTGGACCACGGCCGCGTCGTCGCCCGTGTCGCCCCCGACGAGCACCCCGGCGGCGGGCGGGGGAAGCTCCAGCGTGGACAGGAGCGACGCGAGATCGCTCGGGCCGAGCTTGCATCCGCAGCCCGCGCCGTGGCTGAAGCTCGTCAGGCGTCGCTCCGCGAGCATGCGGAGAGGATGCCACACTGCTCGGGATGAGGGCTGCCGTGCTCGGACACGTCGAGTGGATGACGTTCGGCCTCGTCGACCGTCTGCCCGGGTCCGGGGAGATCGCCCACTCGCTCGAGTGGTGGGAGGAGCCGGCCGGCGGCGGCACGGTCGCCGCCGTCCAGCTGCAGCGGCTCGCGGGCCACTGCGCCTTCTTCACGGCCCTCGGCGAGGACGCCGTGGGCGAGCGCGCGCACCTGCAGCTGGAGGGCCTGGGGCTCCGCGCACACGTCGCCCGACGGCCGGGGCAGACCCGCCGCGGGTTCACGTTCATCGAGGCGTCCGGCGAGCGGACGATCACGACGCTCGGCGAGCGCCTGCACGCCCGCGCGGACGACCCCCTGCCGTGGGACGAGCTCGAGGAGGTCGATTGCGTCTACGTGTGCGCGGCCGACGCCGGAGCCCTCCGGCTCGCCCGGCGCGCGCGGGTCCTCGTCGCGACGAGCCGCGTCGCCGGTCTGCTCGCGGAGGCGGACGTGCGCCTGGACGCCGTCGTCGGGAGCGCCTCCGACCCGGCCGAGCGCATCGACACGACGACGCTCTCGGAGTCGCCGACGCTCGTGGTCCGCACCGAGGGCACGCGCGGCGGCTCGTTCGAGACCGTCGAGGGCCGGTCGGGCAGGTACGCGGCGGCCGAGCCGCCCGGCCCGATGGTGGACACGTACGGCGCCGGGGACGTCTTCGCCGCCGGCCTGGCCTTCGCGCTCGGGCGCGGCGACGACGTCGAGGAGGCCCTGGCGCTCGCGGCGCGGTGCGGGGCGTGGTGCGTCGCGGGCCGAGGCCCGTACGGTCGGTCGCTGACCGCCGAGGAGGCCTGACTACCCGGCCGGGACCGGCGCCGATCCCATCGCGTGGTAGCCGCCGTCGACGTGGAGCATCTCGCCGGTGATCCCTCGCGCCAGGTCCGAGAGCAGGAACGCGACCGCGTCGGCGACCGGTCCGGCGTCCGTCGCGTCCCAGCCGAGCGGCGCCCGGTCGCCCCAGCCGTCGGCGAGCGATTGGAAGCCCGGGATGCCCTTGCCCGCGATCGTGCGCAGCGGTCCGGCCGAGACCGTGTTCACGCGCACCCCGTGCGGCCCGAGGTCCCGGGCGAGGTACCGGGTGACCGACTCGAGCGCCGCCTTCGCGACGCCCATCCAGTCGTAGACCGGCCACGCGAACCTCGCGTCGAAGTCGAGCGAGACGATCGAGCCCCCGCGCATCTGCGGCAACAGCTCCGTGGCGATCGTCTTCAGCGAGAAGGCGCTCACCTCCACGGCGGTCCCGACGCTCTCCCACGGGGTGTGGAGGAAGTTGCCGCCGAGCGCGTCCTGCGGCGCGAACGCGATCGCGTGCAGGAAGCCGTCGACGCGCCCCCACCGGCGGCCGAGCTCCGCGGCCACCCCCCGCACCTGCTCGACGTCCGTGGCGTCCATCTCGAGGACGTCCACCGGCCGGGGCAGGCGCTTCGCGCTCTTCTCGGTGAGGCTCATCGCGCGGCCGAAGGAGGTCAGGACGATCTCGGCGCCGTGCTCCTGCACCGCCCGAGCGGCCGCGTACGCGATGCTCTCGCGCGTGAGCACCCCCGTGATCAGCAGCTTCTTGCCCTCGAGCAGCATGCGACCTCCTCCCGTGTCGCGAGCATGCTAGCCGCTCGGCGTCGGGCGGGCCCCGGGCGTCGTCCGCTCTGGTTCAATGGCGGTCGATGGACCTGCGCGCCCTCCCGAAGATCGACCTGCACCGCCACCTCGAGGGCGCGATGCGGCTCCAGACGATCCTCGACCTGTACCGGGAGGCCGGCCAGCCCCTGCCCGAGACCACCCCGGAGGAGCTCGCGCCCCGCGCGCAGGTGCTCGCGCCGATGGACGGGCTCGAGGCGGTGCTCGACGTGCTCGACCTCGTCCGCGGCTCGTTCCGCACCTACGACGCGATCGAGCGCATCTCGTACGAGGCCGTGGAGGACCTGGCGCTCGACGGCGTCCGCCTGGCCGAGCTCCGGTTCTCGCCGGAGTTCTTCTTCTCCGCGGGAGGGCTCGACTGGGACCTCGCGATGGAGCGCGTCGTCGCCGGCGTGACCCGCGCGTCCGCCGAGCACGACGTCGCTGTCGGGCTCATGGCGATCTTCTCCCGCGACTACGGGATGGACTCGGGTCGCCGCACGGTCTCGTTCGCGCGGCGCCACCGCGAACGGCTCGTGGGCTTCGACATCGCCGGCGACGAGCTCCCCTTCCCGCCCGGACCGTACGTCGAACTCGTCGCGTCGGTCCACGAGACCGGTCTGCCGCTCACCGTCCACTACGGCGAGTCCGGGCCGCCCGCGTACGCGCGGGACGCGATCGTCCAGCTGGCGCCGCGGCGGCTCGCCCACGGCGTGTCGGTCGGCTTCGACGCCGAGGTGACGGCGCTCGCGAAGGAGCGGCGCGTGGGGCTGGACATGTGCCTGACCTCGAACCTGCGGACGCGCGCCGTCGACTCGCTCGCGGATCATCCGGCGCTCCGGCTCCTGCGCGATGGGCTGCTCGTCACGCTCAACACCGACGACCCCGGCCTGTTCGGCATCGACCTCACGCACGAGTGGGAGGTCGCGCGCGACGAGATGGGCTTCGCGCTCGAGGACCTGCGCACGGCGACGGCGAACGCGCTCCAGACGAGCTTCCTGCCCCGGGCGGTGAAGGACGCCGTGCGGCGCCGCCACTTCGGCTGGCTGGACGACGCATAGCGAGGCACTCGTTTCCGGCGCCCGGGAGCCGACCCCGGCCCGCTAGGATGAGGACCCCTCGACACGCCGCCGGCGCGCGGGAAGGAGCCCATCGATGGACGATGCGCAGAGGGCGAGCGCGCTCGCCGCGCGCTTCTGGGACGGGCTGCTGGAGGACTCGCCGCTGCTCGGCACGATCGTTGGAGACGAGCGGTGGGACGACCGGCTCCCCGACCCGTCCGAGGCCGGACGCGCCCGCCGCGAGACGCGGGCGCGCGCGGCGCTCGCGGAACTCGCGACGATCGACCGCGACGCGCTCGCCGAGGACGCGCGGACCACGCTCGACGTCCTGGAGGCGATCGCCGCCCGCGAGGTCGCCGAGCTCACCCATCGCGTCGACCTGCTCGAGGTGGTCTCGCACCTGTGGGGGCCCGCCCAGCTGCTCGCGGAGATCGGGTCGTACCAGCGGGCGGACACACCCGAGCGCCTCGAGCGGCTCCTCGCCCGGCTCGAGGCCGCCCCCGCCTACTACGCGGCCGCGGCGGACGTCGCGCGCGAGGGCGTCACGAACGGCGTGACGGCGTCACGCGTCGTCGTCGAGCGCACCCTGGCGCAGGTCGAGCGTCTGCTGGCGACCCCGATCGAGGACTCTCCCGCCGTGCAGCCGGTGCCGCCCGGGGACGCCGCCGCCCGCGAGCGCGTGGCCGAGGCCGTCCGCGACCACGTCGCGCCGGCGCTGCGCGGCTACCTGGACACGCTCCGCGCGTACCTGCCCTCGGCGACCGAGTCGATCGGGCTGTCCGCCCTTCCCGGCGGAGACGGCATCTACGCGGCGCAGATCCTCGCCTTCACGACGCTCGCGCTCGACCCGCGCGAGGTCCACGAGCTCGGGGTCGCGGACCTGGAGAGGATCCAGGAGGAGCGACGCCGCTCGGCGGAGGCGCTCGGCCATCCGGACGCGGTCACGGCGATCGCGGCCCTGGACGCGAGCGGTCGCAACACCGCTTCGTCGCGCGAGGACCTCGTCCGCCTCGCCGAGGCGCAGGTCGCGAAGGGCTGGGAGGCGGCCCCCGACTACTTCGGTCGGATCCCGAGCGCGAACTGCGAGGTCCGCGCCGTCGAGCCCTTCCGCGAGCGAGACATGCCCTTCGCTTTCTACAACCCGCCGTCGGATGACGGCGGTCGTCCCGGCGTCTACTACGTCAACGCGTACGAGCTGGCGAACAAGCCCCTGCACCACCTGGCGACGACCACCTACCACGAGGCGAACCCCGGCCATCACTTCCAGACCGCGCTCGAGCAGGAGATGGGCGACCGGCCGCCGCTCCGACGGTTCGGCGGCTACCTGGCTGGCGCCGCCTTCTCGGAGGGATGGGGGCTGTACAGCGAGCGCCTAGCCGACGAGATGGGGCTGTTCGAGGACGAGGCCGAGCGCCTCGGCATGCTCGACGCGCAGGGGATGCGGGCCGCCCGACTGATCGTCGACACCGGCATCCACGCGTTCGGGTGGACGCGCGAGCGGGCGATCGCGCAGCTGCAGGAGGCCGGTGTCCCGCACGTCGACGCCTTCATCGAGACCGACCGCTATATCACGCTGCCGGGACAGGCCCTCTCGTACAGGATCGGCCAGTTCGAGATCGAGCGGTGCCGCGCCGAGGCCGAGCGCCGGGACGGCGCCCGGTTCTCCCTGAAGGACTTCCACGACCGGGTGCTCGCGCTCGGGACCCTGCCGCTGCCGGCCTTCCGCCGCGAGCTCGGCGCCTAGCGTTCGCCCGCCGCGTGCTCGGCGGGGCCCTTCGGCCCGCCCTGGGACTGCCGGACGGCTCCCGTGGAGGGTCCCGATGGTCCCCGGCGCGCAGGACCATGCGTCCCATGCTTGCCGCAGATGCACCTGACAACGTTGAGCCATGGAGAGCGATCGACTCCTCGTGGGTGTGCCCAGGGAGACGTTCCCTGGGGAGACCAGGGTGGCACTCGTCCCCGCCGTGCTGCCCCAGCTCACGAAGGCGGGGATGGATGTCGTCGTCGAGTCGAAGGCCGGAGAGGCGGCCGGGTTCGCCGACGATCAGTACGCGGCGCATGGAGCGGAGATCGGGAACCGCGAGCGCGTGTTCCAGGCGGACATCGTCGTGCAGGTGCGAACCTGCGGCGCGAACCCGGAGCTGGGGCGCGACGACATCCATCGGTTCAGGCCCAACCAGATCATCGTCGGGATGGCCGACCCGCTCGTCTGCCCCGCCGGGATCCGGCAGGCGGCCGAGCACAAGGTCACGGGCTTCGCGATGGACTTCATGCCGCGCATCACGCGCGCCCAGGGCATGGACGTCATGTCCTCGCAGTCGACGGTGATCGGCTACAAGGCCGTGCTCATGGCGGCCGACCGGCTCCCGAAGATGTTCCCCATGATGACCACGGCGGCCGGCACGGTCCGGCCGGCGCAGGTCTTCGTCGTCGGCGCGGGCGTCGCCGGGCTCATGGCGATCGCCACGGCGCGTCGGCTGGGCGCGGTCGTCCAGGCCTACGACGTGCGGCCGGCCGCGCAGGAGGACATCGAGAGCCTCGGTGCGCGGTGCGTGTTGCTGCCGCTGCAGCCGGGGGACGCGGAGGACCAGGCAGGCTACGCGAAGGAGCTCGGGCAGGCCTTCTACGCGCGGCAGCAGGAGCTGATGGCCCAGGTCGTCGCGGGCGTGGACGTCGTGATCACGACGGCGCTCATCCCCGGGAAGAAGGCGCCGGTGCTCATCACCGAGCAGGCCGTGAAGGGGATGGCACCGGGCTCGGTCATCGTGGACACGGCGGCCGAGCGTGGCGGCAACTGCGAGATGACGCGGCCCAACCACCGGAGGGTGACCGACAACGGCGTGACGATCTTCGGGCCGACGAACCTCGCGGCGAGCGTGCCGAACGTGGCCAGCTCGATGTACGCGAAGAACGTCCAGTCCTTCCTGCTGTTGCTCGTGAAGGACGGCAAGCTCGACATCGACATGGAGGACGAGATCGTGGCCGGCACGATGGTCACGCGCGACGGCGAGGTCGTGCACAAGAGGGTCGCCGAGGCCTTGGGGGAGGTGGACCATGTCTGAGACGCTCGAGGTCAGCCTCTTCATCTTCATGCTGGCGTCGTTCCTCGGGTATGCGGTGATCACGAGGGTGCCGGGGCTGCTCCACACGCCCCTGATGTCGCTCACGAACGCGCTCTCGGCGATCTCGATCGTGGGCTCTCTGATCCTCGCCGGCGAGGGTGAGAGCACGATGGCGACGGTCCTCGGAACGCTCGCGGTGTTCGCGGCCTTCACCAACATCGTGTCCGGGTTCCTGCTGACCGACCGGATGCTCGGGATGTTCAAGCGCCGCGAGGCGCCGAAGAAGCCCGTGGAGGCGAAGGAGACGACGTCGTGAACGACACCATCAACGACATCGTCATCCCGCTCGCGTACCTCTTCGCCGCGGCGTGCTTCATCCTCGCGCTGAAGTGGCTCTCCCACCCGACCACCGCGCGTCGCGGCGTCCGTGTGGGCGAGGTCGGCATGGCCGTCGCGATCGTATCGACGTTGGTCGACTTCCGCATCGTCGAGTACCAGTGGATCGTGGTCGCGCTCGTGCTCGGCACGATCCTGGGCATCCCCCTCGGCCTCGTGCCGATGACCGCGGTGCCGCAGCGGACCGCCCTGTCCCACGCCTTCGGCGCGTTCGCCGCCGGGGTCGTCGGCACGGCCGAGTACTACCTGCAGCAGCCGGACATCACGACATCGACGATGGTGGCGATCGGCCTGGAGGTCGTCCTCGGGTTCCTGACGTTCACCGGCTCGCTCATCGCGGCCGGCAAGCTGCAGGGCCTCGTCCGCGACCGGCCGTGGATCTACAAGGGCCAGAACATCGTGAACCTCACGGTGCTCGGCTCGGCACTGGTCCTCGTCGGGTTCCTCGTCGCCGACCCCGGCAACACCGTCCTGTTCCCGATCATCATCGGCATCTCGCTCCTCTTCGGGTTCATGATGGTGATCCGGATCGGCGGCGCCGACATGCCGACCGTCATCTCCCTGCTGAACAGCTTCGCCGGCCTGTCGGCCTCGATGATGGGGTTCGTCCTAGACAACAAGCTGCTGATCATCGCCGGCGCCCTGGACGGGTCGAGCGGTCTGATCCTGTCGATCATCATGTGCAAGGCGATGAACCGGTCGTTCGCGAACGTCCTGTTCGGCGGGTTCGGCGCGGAGACCCTGGCCGGCGGAGGGATCCAGACGAGGCCGGTCCGCAGCGTCGACCCGGAGGAGACATCGTTCCTCCTCGATTCGGCGCGCAGCGTCATCGTCGTCCCCGGGTACGGCATGGCGGCGGCGCAGGCGCAGCACAAGGTCCGCGAGCTGTGCGACAACCTGATGAAGCGCGGCGTGGACGTCAAGTACGCGATCCACCCGGTCGCCGGGCGCATGCCCGGGCACATGAATGTGCTGCTGGCCGAGGCGAACGTGCCGTACGACCAGCTGTACGACCTGGACTCGATCAACTCCGAGTTCCCGCAGACGGACATCGTGCTCGTCGTCGGGGCCAACGACGTCGTGAACCCCGCGGCGCGCACCGACACGCAGAGCCCGATCTACGGCATGCCGATCCTCGACGTGGACCAAGCGGGATCGATCATCGTCGTGAAGCGCTCGATGCGCTCCGGGTTCGCGGGCGTGGAGAACGAGCTCTTCTACTTGGACAAGACCCAGATGCTCTTCGGTGACGCCAAGACCGTCATCGGCGAGGTCATCGACGAGCTCGGGCGACTACCGGCGAAGGAGGTGGCTGGAGTATGACGCTCACGGAGTCCCGTGAGCGGGAGCTCGAGCACGAATGGGTCCGCGCCCTGCGAACGGGGATCGGACCGGTGCCGGTGCCGCACCGCGGCGCCGAGCTGCTCGAGCACCCGCTGCTGAACAAGGACGCGGCGTTCACCGAGAAGGAGCGCGAGGAGTTCCGCCTCCACGGGCTGCTCCCGATGCGCGTCTTCACGATCGAGGAGCAGGTGGCGCTCGAGGTCGAGAAGATCCGGCGCAAGGAGGACGACCTCGAGAAGTTCATCGGGCTCGCCGCGCTCCAGGACCGTAACGAGACGCTGTTCTACCGCGTGCTCGTCGAGAACCTCGAGGAGTTCCTCCCGATCGTCTACACACCGGTCGTGGGCCGGGCGTGCCAGGAATACAGTCACATCCTGCGCCGCGCGCGCGGCCTGTGGCTGACGCCGGACGACATCGACGACATCCCGGAGCTGCTCGCGAACGCGCGGCACGAGGACGTGCGCCTGATCGTGGTCACCGACAACGAGCGGATCCTTGGGCTCGGGGACCAGGGCGCTGGCGGGATGGGCATCCCGGTCGGCAAGCTGGCCCTCTACACGGCCGGGGCCGGCATCTACCCGGCGCTCACGCTGCCGATCTCGCTCGACGTCGGAACCGACAACGAGACGCTCCTCGCCGACCCCTACTACGTGGGCTACCGCAAGCCCCGGCTGCGCGGCCCCGAGTACGAGCGGTTCGTCGAGGCCTTCGTCGAAGGCGTCCTCGAGGTCTTCCCCCACGCGGTGCTGCAGTGGGAGGACTTCAAGCAGCACAACGCGATCCGGCTGCTCGACCAGTACCGGCACCGCATCACGAGCTTCAACGACGACATCCAGGGCACGGCCGCCGTCATCATGGGCGGCATCTACTCGGCGCTGCGGATCCTCCAGGAGCCGCTCGGCGAGCAGCGCCTCGTGTTCGTCGGCGCCGGCGCGGCGGGCATCGGGATCGCCAGGCTCGTGCGCGCGCAGATGCGGAAGGAGGGCGTCTCCGAGGAGCAGATCCACCACGCCATCGTGCAGCTCGACTCGAAGGGCCTCACGTACCTGGGCCGGGAGCCGCTGGACAAGGACAAGGAGGAGCTGGCCCTCACGCCCGACGCAAGTCAGGCCTACGGGTTCGAGGCGGGCAAGGCCTACGACCTCGAGGCCGTCGTCGAGAAGGTGCGCCCGACGATCCTCATCGGCACGAGCGCCACACCCGGCGCCTTCACCGAGAAGGCGATCCGTGAGATGGCCGCGCACGCGAGGATCCCCATCGTGCTCCCGCTCTCGAACCCGACCTCGAAGACCGAAGCCCAGCCGGCCGACGTCATCGAGTGGACCAAGGGCCGCGCGATCGTGGCGACCGGGAGCCCGTTCGAGCCCGTGGTCCGCGGCGAGCGCACGCACGTGATCGGGCAGGCGAACAACGCGTTCGTCTTCCCCGGCATCGGGCTCGGCGCAGTCGTGGCCGAAGCGCGCGAGGTGACGGACGAGATGTTCCTCGTCGCCGCCGAGGCGCTCGCCCACGCCGTGAGCGAGGACCGGCTCGAGACCGGGGCGCTCTTCCCGCACGCGTCGCAGCTGCGCGCGGTCTCGAGGGAGGTCGCGATCGCCGTCGCCCGCTGCGCGCGGGACTGCGGCGTCGGTCGCCACTTCGAGGAGGACGAGATCCCGCACGCGATCGACGGGATGATCTGGCACCCCGACTACGTGCCGTACGAGCCGATCCCCTGGGACTAGCTCGACACGGCAAGACCGGAGCGGCCCCGAGCCCGTGCGGGGCCGCTCCGGCGTCCCCGGGCCCGTTTGACGCCCCCTGGGGTTTCCGCGAGGCTCAGCCTCGTCACCGCGCCCGAGGAGGCCCACGATGGACAGCACCGTCGACCGCGCGCGCCTGCGCCAGCTCATGGAGCGCGAGGAGGAGGCGTTCGTCGCCTCGCACCCGCTATCTGCCGAGCTGTTCGAGCGCGGGAAGGCGAACCTGCTCGCCGGCGTGCCGATGCCGTGGATGTCCGAGTGGGCGGGCCCGTATCCCGTCTTCGTCCAGGAGGCCCACGGCGCGCGGTTCACCGACGTCGACGGCATCGAGTACATCGACTTCTGCCTGGGCGACACGGGCGGCATGACCGGGCACTCGCCCGAGCCCGCCGTGAAGGCGATCGCCGAGCAGGCGGCGAAGGGCATCACGCTCATGCTGCCCTCGGAGGACTCGATCTGGGTCGGCGCCGAGATGCAGCGGCGCTTCGGCCTCCCCTTCTGGCAGTTCTGCCTCACGGCGACCGACGCGAACCGGTTCACGATCCGCCTCGCGCGCGCGATCACCGGCCGCCCGAAGGTGCTCACCTACTCGTGGTGCTATCACGGCTCGGTCGACGAGACGATCGCGATCGATCGGGAGGGCGTGACCGTGTCGCGTCCCGGCAACATCGGCCCTCCCGTCCCGGCGGAGACGACCACGCGCGCGGTCGAGTGGAACGACGTCGAGGCGCTCGGGGCCGCCCTCGCGCACGGCGACGTGGCGTGTGTCCTCGCCGAGCCCGCCCTCACGAACATCGGCATCGTGCCGCCCGAGCCCGGCTACCACGAGGCGCTCCGCGAGCTCACGCGGAAGCACGGCGCGTACCTCGTGATCGACGAGACCCACACGATCTGCGCCGGCCCCGGCGGCGCGACGAGGGCGTGGGGTCTGGAGCCGGACTTCCTCACGATCGGCAAGCCGCTCGCGAGCGGCGTGCCGGCCGCCTGCTACGGGATGAGCGAGGAGGTCGCGCAGCGCGTCCAGTCGTTCATGGAGACCCTGCCGACGAGCGACGTCGGCGGCGTCGGCGGGACGCTCTCGGGCAATGCGCTCTCGCTCGCGGCGATGCGCGCGACGCTCGAGCAGGTCCTCACCGACGAGGCGTTCGAGCGGATGATCGGGCTCGGCGAGCGGTGGTCCGACGGCGTGCAGGCGGCGATCTCCCGGCACGGCCTGCCGTGGACGATCCAGCGCCTCGGCTGCCGCGCCGAGTACTGGTTCGTGCCCCAGACGCCGCGCAACGGCGGCGAGGCGGCCGAGAACGACGACCACGATCTCGCGCGCTTCACGCACCTGTACGCGCTGAACCGCGGGATCTTGCTCACGCCCTTCCACAACATGGCGCTGATGTCGCCGGCCACCACGGCCGAGGACGTCGACCGGCACACCGAGGTGTTCGACGGCATGTGCGCGGAGCTCACTGCATGACGGCGCCGACCGCCAAGGTCTGGTACCTGACGATCGACTGCAACGACCCCGAGGGTCTCGCGGCGTTCTGGGGCGAGCTGCTCGGGGTCGAGATCCGAGGCACGATGGAGAACTTCGTGTTCCTGTCACGGCCCTCCGAGGAGGCGGTGGCCCTCGCGTTCCAGAAGGTGCCCGAGGAAAAGGTCGTGAAGAACCGCGCCCACCCCGACGTCCACGTCGAGGACCTGGAGGCCGTCACGGCCTGGGTGCTCGAGCACGGGGGCGAGCGCGTGGCCGACCAGGACATCGATGGGTTCGTCTGGCGGGTGATGCGCGACCCCGAGGGCAACGAGTTCTGCGTCGTCCCCGAGCAGTAGCCGCTCACTCCTCGCGCGGCGTGCGGAGGACCGCGCGGATCCGCACCCTGCTCCGCTGGAGCACCGATCGCGAGTAGATCCTCGTCGCGAGCGGCACCAGGGCCATCGTGGCCGCGACGCAGATCGCGGCCGACAGCAGCCCTTCCCAGATCGCGGCCTCGCCGAGGATCAGGCGCGAGGGCATCACGAGCGGTGCCGAGGGCGGGAGCATCGAGGTCACGACGGCGAGCAGCGAGTCCGGATGCTGGTTCGCCTCGATCCCGAGGAAGAAGGACGCGATGATCAGGATCGACAGCGGCGTCATCGTCGACTGCAGGTCCTCCTGACGCGGCACGATGGCCCCCGCGACGGCGAACAGCCCCGCGTAGAAGAAGTAGCCGAGGACGAACCAGACCAGCACCAGGCCGATCACGACGAGCACGCCCTCCGGGAACCGGAGACCGCCGAGCAGCTGGCTCGCCGCGAAGCCCACGGCGCCGATCAGCGCGAGCTGGCACAGACCCAGGACGCCGATCCCGATGATCTTGCCCCGCAGCAGTTGCGAGGGGCGAACGGTCGCGAGGAGCACCTCGACGACCCGCGAGGACTTCTCCTCGACCACGCCGGCGGCGACCCAGTACCCGTACGCGAAGAGCTGTCCGTAGAGCGCGAGCACGCCGATGAACCCGACCGCCGCGTACTCGCGCTGGCGGCGGTCGAGCGGCTCGAGCGCCCGCACGGCCAGCGGGGGCTGCTCGAGCGCGGTCTGGACCTCTCCGGACGTCAGGCCGGCGCCGGCGAGCGCGCCCTCAGCCCGCTCGCGCGCCGAGACCGCCTGGATCACCGCGACCAGGTCGGCCGGCGGGTCGGAGCGGACGACGATCCCGTCGCCGTCGACGACGGCTGCGTCCACGTCGCCGGTCCGGACGGCGCGCTCGGCCGCGGCGGCGTCGTCGAACCGGTGCACCGCCACCTCGATGTCGAGCGCCGCCGCCCGATCCACGACCCGCTGCTCGAGAGCGCGCGCGTCGGCGCCGGCCAGCCCGACGTCGTACGACGTGCCGCCCGCGAGCAGCGAGCCGGCCCCGACGAACACGACGAGGACGAGCAGCGTGATCCCGGTCGAGATGAGGAACCCCTTGTCGCGGATCCGCTCGACGAACTCGCGGCGCGCGATGATCGGGACGGCGCCGCGGATCACGCGCCCACCGCCCGCCGGAAGATCTCGGTCAGCGAGGGGCGCACGACGGTGAACGTTCGCACCTCCCCGGCCGCCCGCGCCGCATCGAGCACCTCGGCCGCAGCCGCGCCGGCGAGCTCGAGCACCGCTCCCTCGGGCAGCGGGTCGGCGACGCGCACACCGGGGAGCCGCTCGTACCACCCCGGCCGGGCGCCGGCGACCTCGACGCGGACGAGGCGTCTGGGGTCGGCGTCGCGCAGGTCCGAGATGCGACCCGAGGCCACGATCCGCCCCCGGTGGATCAGGACGACGGACTCGCACAGGCGCTCGACGAGGTCCAGCTGATGGCTCGAGAACACGACGGGCACGCCGGCCGCGGCCTGCTCTCGCAGCACGCCCGACAGAACGTCCACGCCGACGGGGTCCAGGCCCGAGAACGGCTCGTCGAGGACGAGGACCTCGGGCCGGTGCACGAGCGCCGCGGCGAGCTGCACGCGCTGCTGGTTGCCGAGGGACAGGGTCTGGACCCGCGCGTCGGAGCGGTCGGCAACGCCGAGGATCTGCGTCCCGCGTACGGCCTGGGCGCGTGCGTCGTCCGGCTCGAGCCCGTGCAGTCGGGCCAGGTAGACCAGGTGATCGAGCACGCGCATCTTCGGGTACAGGCCGCGCTCCTCCGGCATATACCCGAAGCGGCGCCGCACCCGCGCGTCGACCGGGCGGCCGCGCCACCGCACCTCGCCCGCGTCGGTCTCGAGCACGCCGAGCGCGATCCGCATCGCCGTGGTCTTGCCGGCGCCGTTCGGGCCGACGAAGCCGACCATCTCACCGGGCGCGACCGAGAACGACACGTCGTCGAGCGCGACGACGTGGCCGAACCGGCGCGTCAGGCCGACCAGCTCGAGCACGGGCTCCCCCCTGACGTCACGGAGACACCATCGGCAGGACCGGCGTCCTGCTGCACCCTAGGACGAGACGCCGACGATGTGGCCGACCCACTCGTCCCGCTCGAGCGCGTCGAGCGCGAACGTCGCGAGGTCGCCCGCCGGCAGGCGCCGGCCCGGGGCCTTCGCGTCGGGGATGGCCTCGTACCCGCCGGTCGGCGCGTCGTCGGTCACCCAGGGCGCGGCGCCGATCGTCCAGTCCAGGGCGCTCGCCCGTAGCGTTTCACGGTTCCGCCGGTGCTCGCGGGCATGCGCCGCGAATTCCCCCCTCACCTCCGCGTCGCCGAAGACGTCGTTGTTCGCGGCGACGACGACGCGCCGGACGCCGACACGCTCGGCGGTCTTCGCCACGGTGCGCGTCGCCTCCGAGTGCTGGGGCTCGTCGCCCGGGTCCATCAGCGCGATGACCGAGATCGCCGCCTCTGCGTCACGCACGGCCTCCTCCACGGCGGCCGGGTCCCGCGCGTCGCCCTCGACCACCCGGACCCGCGGCGGGGCCTCGAACGCCGCTGCGTTGCGAACGAACGCCGTCACGTCGTGGCCGCGCGCGAGCGCCTGCGCCACCACCTGCCGTCCGGTCCGCCCGGTGGCCCCGAACACCGTCAGCTTCACGGGGGCAGCCTACGCCGCCGCGGGCACGTCGCTCGACCGATCGAGCGCGACCGCGAGCACCTCGTCGACGGTCTCGACGGGGTGGAAGGTCATCTCCGTCCGCACCTGCTCGGGCACGTCGTCGAGGTCGCCCTCGTTGCGCTTGGGCAGGATCACCTCGCGCAGCCCGGCGCGGTGCGCCGCGAGCACCTTCTGCTTCACGCCGCCGATCGGCAGCACGCGGCCCTGGAGCGTGACCTCGCCGGTCATCCCCACCGTGCTCCGCACGGGCGCGCCCGAGAGCAGCGATGCGAACGCCGTGACCATCGTCACGCCGGCGCTCGGGCCGTCCTTCGGCACCGCGCCGGCGGGCACGTGGAGGTGGAACCGTCCGCCCAGCCGCTCGGGGTCGACCTCGAGCTCGGCCGCGTGCGACCGCACGTAGCTGAGCGCGATCTGCCCGGACTCCTTCATCACGTCGCCGAGCTGGCCCGTCAGCACGAGGCCCTCGCCCTCGGCGCCGTCGAGACGCGTGGCCTCGATGAACAGGACGTCGCCCCCGGTGCCGGTGACCGCCAGCCCGGTCGCGACCCCGGGCACACTCGTGCGCTCGGCCGCCTCGAAGAAGAACCGCGGCCGGCCGAGGAGCTCGCGGACACGATCGGCGTCGACGTCGACCGGCGCGGTGGCCTGCCCCGACGCGAGCCGCGTCGCGACCTTGCGGAGCGCCTTGCCGAGCTCGCGCTCGAGGTTCCGCACGCCCGCCTCGCGCGTGTAGTCGCCGACGATCCGCCGGAGCGCGTCGTCGGTCACGACCACCTCGCCCTGGGTGAGGCCGTTGCGCTCGACCTGCCGGCGCAGCAGGTGATCGCGCGCGATCGCGACCTTCTCGTCCTCGGTGTAGCCGTCGAGGCGGATGACCTCCATCCGATCGAGCAGCGGCCCGGGGATCGTCTCGGACACGTTCGCGGTGGAGATGAACAGGACCTCGGACAGGTCGAGGTCCACCTCGAGGTAGTGGTCGCGGAACGTGTGGTTCTGCGCGGGGTCGAGGACCTCGAGCAGCGCCGAGGAGGGGTCGCCCCGCCAGTCGGCGCCGACCTTGTCGACCTCGTCGAGCATCATCACCGGGTTCTTCGTGCCGGCCTCCTTGAGCGCGCGCACGATCCGGCCGGGGAGCGCGCCGACGTACGTCCGCCGGTGGCCGCCGATCTCGGCCTCGTCGTGGATGCCGCCGAGGGAGATCCGGACGAACTTGCGGCCAAGCGCCCGCGCCACCGACTCGCCGAGCGACGTCTTGCCGACGCCGGGCGGCCCGACGAGCGTGAGGATCGCGCCCGAGCCGCGCCCCTGCGCCGGCCCCATGCCGCGCTCCTGCCGGAGCTTGCGCACGGCCAGGTACTCCACGATCCGATCCTTCACGTCGTCCAGGCCGGTGTGGTCCTCGTCGAGGATCCCTCTGGCCTGCACGATGTCGAGCGTGTCCTCGGTGCGGACGTCCCAGGGGATCTCGGTCATCCAGTCCAGGTACGTGCGGATCCAGCCGTACTCGGGCGACTGCTCCGAGGTGCGCTCGAGCCGCTCGAGCTCGCGCTCTGCCTCGGCGCGGGCGCCCTCGGGCATGTTCGCCTCGGCGATCCTGTGGCGGTACTCCTCGACGACGTTGCCCCCGGTGTCCTCGCCGAGCTCCTTGCGGATCGCCTCCATCTGCTGGCGCAGCAGATACTCGCGCTGCGTCTTCTCCATGCCCTCGCGGACGTCGCTGCGGATCTTGTCCTTCAGCTCGACCTCGGCCAGGACGTCCTTCGCCCAGGCGAGGACCATCTCGAGCCGCCGCTCCACGTCGAGCGTCTCGAGCACCTCGACCTTCTGCTCGAACGACAGGTCCGGCGAGTAGCCGGAGGTGTCGGCCATCTGGCCGGGGTCCGAGATCCCGCGGAGCAGCTCGCCGACCTGGGGCGCGCCGCGGGCCTCGACGATCGCCTCGATCGTCGCGCGGTACTCGCGCGCCAGGTCACGGGCGCGCTGGCCGGGATCCTCCCGGTCGGGACGGCGGTCGACCTCGACCCAGATGGCGTCGCCGGTGCCGGGGACGCCGCGGCTCACCACGGCGCGATGCAGCCCGCGGATCACGAGCGCGTCGAGGCCGTTGCGCAGGCGTCCGACGTCCTCGAGCTTGGCCACCGTCCCGACCTGCGCGAAACGCTGGCCGACCCGCGGCACGAGCAGCAGCTCCCCGTCGGTCGCCTCTGCCGCGGTGACCGCCCGGCGGGCGTCGTCGGATTCGATCGTGAGCGTGACCACCATCCCCGGCAGCACCACCCCGGTGGTGAGCGGGAGCAGCGGCAGGACGTGGGTGTCGAGCTGTGGCATCGGGTTCCTTCCTGGGCATCGGGTTCGGCGTCTTGCAGGTGCAACAGCCGCGGATCCGTGCCTATTCCGGAACCGTAAGCATGATTACACCACCCTGGTGGCGGGATGAGGTGACGGCATCGACCCTGTGGATTGCGCACCGCGATAGGCTGGTCGGCCATGGCGGACCGCATGATCGAGGTCGAGGGGCTGCGCAGGTCGTTCGGGGAGGTGCACGCGCTCGACGGCGTGGACCTCGACGTCACGCAGGGCACGGTGCTCGGCCTGCTCGGGCCGAACGGCGCCGGCAAGACGACCGCCGTGCGGATCTTGACCACGCTCCTGCACCCGGACGGCGGCCGGGCCGTCGTCGCCGGCTACGACGTGGTCCGAGACGCGGCGGACCTCCGGCGCGTCATCGGTCTCGCCGGCCAGTACGCCGCGGTGGACGAGAACCTCACCGGCCTCGAGAACCTCGAGATGGTCGGGCGCCTGTACCACATCCCCACAGCCGAGGCCAGGCGGCGAGCGGAGGCGGTGCTCGAGCGGTTCGAGCTCTCGCACGCCGCCGACCGGACCGCGAAGACGTACTCGGGCGGCATGCGCCGGCGCCTGGACCTGGGCGCGAGCCTCGTGGGGCGACCGAAGGTCCTGTTCCTGGACGAGCCGACCACCGGGCTTGACCCTCGGAGCCGCCTGGAGCTGTGGGACGTGATCCGCGAGCTGGTCCACGACGGCACCACGCTCCTGCTCACGACGCAGTACATGGAGGAGGCGGACCGCCTGGCCGACGACATCGCCGTGATCGACAGCGGCAAGGTGATCGCTCGCGGGACCGCGGACGACCTGAAGCTCCGGGTCGGCGGCGAGGTCCTCGCGCTCCGCGTCACCGACCGGGCGAGGGTGCCGGCGGCCGCCGGATCGGTGCTCGGCCTCGGCCCCGGCGGGGGCAAGGTGGACAACACCACTGGCGAGCTCACGATCCCGGTCGGGCCCGACGGCCCCCGCCTGCTCACCGAGGCCGTCCGCCGCCTCGACGCCGAGGGCATCGAGCTCGCCGACATCTCGCTCCGTCGCCCGACGCTCGACGACGTGTTCCTGTCGCTCACGGGGCACGCCGCCGAGGAGACCGGCGGTGGCGAGGGCGACGGGCAGGTGGCGGCGAAGCGCCGTTCGCGCAAGCGACGGGAGGAGGGATCCGCATGAGCGCCGTCACGACCCAGGAGGCCACCGCCCGGGAGCCGAGCCGGCTCGCGGGAGCGATCGCCGACGGCTGGGTCCTCACGAAACGGAACCTGCTCACGTACGTCCGCAAGCCGGACCTGCTGGTGTTCTCGACGATCCAGCCCGTGATGTTCGTGCTGCTGTTCGTCTACGTGTTCGGCGGCGCTGTGGAGGCGAGCCTGCCGACCACGATCCCGTACGTGGACTTCCTGATGCCCGGCATCTTCGTGCAGACGGCCATCTTCAGCGCACTGCAGACCGGCGTCGGCCTCGCAGAGGACCTCTCGAAGGGGCTCATCGACCGGTTCAAGTCGCTGCCGATGGCGCGCTCGGCCGTGCTCGCGGGCCGGACGGCGGCCGACACGGTCGCGATCGTGTTCCAGGTCGTGCTCATGTTCATCGTCGCGTGGCTGGTCGGGTTCCGGTTCCACGAGGGGGTCCTCGAGTTCCTGCTGGCGTTCGTGGGCGCCGTCTCGGTTGGGTACGCTTTCACGTGGGTGGCGGCGTTCGCCGGGCTCTCGCTGAAGAGCGTCGAGGCGGTCCAGGCCGCGACCTTCACCATCGTCTTCCCGGTCGTCTTCGCGAGCTCGGCGTTCGTCCCGGCCGAGACGTTCCCCTCGTGGCTGCAGGGCTGGGCGAGCATCAACCCGGTCACGATCTGGGTCGACACCTTCCGCGTGCTCACGCTCGGCGAGCTGTACACGGAGGCCTCCGAGTTCGACGTCCGGTCGCTGGGAACGCTCCTGTGGATGTCGGCGGCATGGGTCGTCGGCATCGTCGCGGTCTCCGTCCCGCTCGCGATCCGCGTGTATCGCCGGACGTAGCGGTCGAACCCCTCGGGGGCCGCAGGCCGTATCCTTCCGTGGTGGCCGAGCCCGGACGCGCGCGCGCGTTCTTCGAGGCGCTCGCCGAACGCGTGGACGAGCGGCTGTTCGGCCTGCGCGAGCCGCTCCGCCTGGTGATGGTCGGCATCCTCACCGGCAACCACGTGCTGATCGACGACGTGCCCGGCGTCGGCAAGACGACGCTCGTCCGGATCCTCGCGACGTCGCTCGGGCTCTCGTTCCACCGCGTGCAGTTCACCCCCGACCTCATGCCGTCGGACGTCACCGGGACCTCGGTGCTCGACCTGAAGACGAACGACTTCGAGTTCCGCTCCGGCCCGGTCTTCACCCAGGTGCTGCTCGCCGACGAGATCAACCGCGCGACGCCGAAGACGCAGGCGGCCCTCCTGGAGGCGATGCAGGAGCGGCAGGTGACGGTCGACGGGGTCACGCACCCGCTCCCCGAGCCGTTCTTCGTCCTCGCGACGCAGAACCCCGTCGAGCTCGAGGGCACCTTCCCCCTCCCCGAGGCGCAGCTCGACCGGTTCCTGCTCCGCGTGAAGCTCGGCTACCCGAGCGAGCGCGAGGAGGAACGCATCCTGCTCACCCACCCGTCCGAGCGCGTGCTCCCGGACTCCGCGCTCCCCGACCTGCCGGCGCTCGGCGATCTGCGCGAGGACGCCGCGCGGATCGGCCTCGAGCACCCCGTGCGGCGCTACATCGTCGATCTGGCGCGCGCCACGCGCGACCACCCGGAGCTCGCGGTCGGCGCGAGCCCGCGCGCCGTCGAGCAGATGGGCGACGCGTCGCGGGCGCTCGCCCTGCTGGAGGGCCGCGACTACGTGCTTCCCGACGACGTGAAGGCGCTCGCCGAGCCGGTGTTCGGCCACCGGCTGGTCCCGACGACCGACGCCCGGATCCGCGACCGGGACGCGGAGGAGATCCTCGCCGAGGTCCTTCGCTCGGTCCCCGTTCCCACGGAGCTCCACGAGTAGTGGACACGCCCGAGCGACGGCAGATCTCGCTGTTCGTCTCGGTGGTGCTCGGACTCGTGGCCGTCGCCTGGGGGCAGGTGGTCGTCCTGCTCTTCGCGGCGGCCGTCGCTGGGATGAGCATCGCGGCGACGCTGTGGGCGCGGACGGTCTGGAACGGGGTGAGCGTCGAGGTCGGGTTCGAGCCGCAGCGCGCGTTCATCGGCGAGCCGATCGTCGTCCGCGTGCGCATCGTGAACGACAAGCGGCCCCCCCTGCCGATCGTCCGGCTCCTCGTCCGGTACCCGGAGGGCCTGCTCCCCGAGCCCGAGAGCGTCCCCACGGCGCTGCGGGGGCACCGGCGCCGCTTCTCGCTCGGCGGGCGGAGCGAGATCACCCTGCGGTTCCCGGTCCACGCGCGGTCGCGCGGCGAGTACTGGCTCGACGACGTGGGGATGGAGCTCTCGGACCCGTTCGACCTGGCGCCCGTCGGGCGCGAGGTCCCGGTCGAGGGTTCGCTCCTCGTGATGCCCGAGCCGAGGACCGGGGTACCGCTCCGCGTGATGCGCCGCCTGCCGTTCGGCGCGCCGGCGCCGTCCGCCCGCCTGTTCGAGGACCGGGAGCACTTCGCCGGCGTCCGCGACTACGAACCGGGCGACCCGATGCACCACGTCCACTGGCGCGTCTCGGCCCACGCCGGGCGGCTGCAGACGAAGCGGTTCGAGCCGACGCGCTCGGCCGAGGTGCTGTTCGCCGTGGACCTGTCCGACGGCGAACCGTTCTGGCACGCGGTGGACCCCGTGGCCGCCGAGGAGTCGATCGGGTGGACGAGCTACCTCGCGCGGCAGGCGATCCACGCGGGCTGGCGCACCGGCATGGTCGCGAACACCCACCTGCGCCGCGGCCGGGGCCCCCTGCGTGTGCCGGCCACCGGCTCGACCGGGGCGGAGGCCATGCTGTTCGCCGCGCTCGCGCGCATGCCGAGCCAGCCGACGGCGGATCTCGCGCCGGTCCTGCGCGAGATCGGGCGCCGCCTGATCCGCCGCACGACGTTCATCGTCGTCTCGGCGAGGCCCGGCCCCTGGCTCGTGCACGAGATGGACGTGCTGCGCCGCCGCGGGTCCACCGTGATCCACGTCTCGCCGCTCGAGGCCCGACGACGGGCGGTGGCGTCGTGACCGCCGCGGCGACCGAGGTCCCCGCGCCCGGAGGCCCGGAGCTACGCGCCGCCGCGCTCGCCGCGTTCGCGGAGGCGGGGCTCGTGTACCTTCCGGCGCACCTGCTTCTCTCGGACGTGGCTGGGCTGGGGGTCGGCGTCATCGCCGGCATCACGCCGTTCGTCGTCGCGTACGTCCTCGGCATGGTCCTCGCGTGCCGGTTCCGGGCGTCGTCCGCGACCACCGGCGCGGCCGCGGTCGTCGCGGTCGTCGCCGGCGTGTGGCTCGGTCGTTCGGACGCGGCCGCCGTGCTGCTCGGCGTCGTCGTCGCGCTGCTCGTCGCGCTGCGTGCCGTGACGCTCGCCCTGCGCGACTGGCGCGAGCCGATCTTCGCGTCGATCGGCGTCGGCACGGTGGTGCTCGGCGTCGAAGCGCTCTTCGCGGCCGGTGCCCTCCCCGACTGGCGGGTTCCGCTCCTCGTCTTCATCCCCGCGTTCTTCGTGGGAGCGCTCGGCAGCCGGATGGTCACGGTGTGGGCCCCCGTCGAGATCGAGGGGACCGACCCCGCCCGAACGATGTGGATCGGCCGGGCGGCCCTCGCGATGGCGGCCCTCGGCGCGGCGATGGCGGGGGCGGCGCTCCTCACGGTCCGGGGCGGGGTCCTCGAGCGGATCGGGGCCTGGCTCTCGCCCGCCGGAAACCTCGTGCTGTCGGCGTTCGTCGCGATCGTCGCGTTCGTCGTCAGGCCGATCCTGTGGGCGCTCAGGGCCGTCGGCGTGGACCCGGAGGCGGTCCGTCAGGCCCTCGAGGAGTGGCGGGAGCGGTTCGACGTCGACCGCGCCGTCGAGACGGCCGCGCGTCCGAGCACGACGTGGTGGTCCCGGGTCCTCGGCCTGCTCGTGCTCCTCGGGATCGCGTGGCTGCTCTACCGCTCCCTGCGGAAGCTCCGCGCCGGCGTCGGCGCGTTCGAACGGGTGGACCGGCGCCCGACCGGGTCGCGCGGCGTCCCGCTCCCCGAGGACGAGACCCCGGCGACCGCCCTCCTCCCCCGCCGGGGCGGGTTGCCGTCCGAGACGGTCCGCCGCTGGTACGCGGACGCCCTGCTCGCGCTCCGCGACCGAGGGCTGCCGAAGCCGCCGTCGCTCACGCCCGCCGAGTTCGTCTCGCAGGTCGCGGACGAGCTCCCGGACGTCGCGAACGGGTTCCGCCGGCTCACGCGGATGTACGAGGACGCCCGATACGGCAACCGTCGCTTCTCCGGCGACGTCGTTCACGCGGTCGAGCCGGAGGTCCTCGAGGTCCTCGCGGCGCTCCGACGTCCGACCTGAGCGAACCGGGAACAACCGCGGCCCACGGACGGTTGCCTGCATCGATCCGTATGGTTGTCGGCCTGACGCCCGACCGTCGGCCGGGCCATCCGCATCACCGGAAGGGGGACCCGCGTGCTCGGATTCGAGGGCGACGACGCCCGCGAGAAGGTCATCGTGCTGTTCACGATGTGTTTCGCGCTCGCGATGGCGATGCTCGACAACACGGTCGTGAACGTCGCCCTGCCGCGCATCAGCCGCGACCTCGGCGCGGGCGTGAGCGAGCTCCAGTGGATCGTCGACGGCTACGTGCTCGCGTTCGCCTCGCTGCTGCTCACCGGCGGGATCGCCGGGGACCGCTACGGGCGCCGGCGGATGTTCCTCACGGGGCTCGTGATCTTCACGGTTTCGTCGCTGCTCTGCGGCCTGTCGCAGACGACGGGGCAGCTGATCGCCGCCCGCGGGCTCCAGGGCGTCGGTGCCGCGCTCCTCATGCCGGGCACGCTCTCGATCATCACCGTGACGTTCCCGCCGCACGAGCGCGCGCGGGCGATCGGGTTGTGGGCGGGCATGTCGGCGCTCGCGCTCGCACTCGGGCCGACGCTCGGCGGTCTCATGGTCGACCACCTCGGCTGGGAGTCGGTGTTCTTCCTCAACCTGCCGATCGGTGTCGTGGCGTTCTTCACGGCGATGCGGACGGTGCGCGAGTCTCGTTCGGAGGTCACCCGCGAGCTCGACATCCCCGGCCTGGTCCTCGGCAGCGCCGCGCTCCTCGCGGCCACGTACGGGCTGATCGAGGCGAACGTGAGGGGATGGGGCGACCCGACGATCCTCATCGCGCTCACATCGGCGGCAGCGCTGCTCGTGCTGTTCCTCGGCTGGGAGATGCGTAACCCGAACGCGATGATGCCGCTCGGGCTGTTCCGGATCCCGGCGTTCTCTGCCGGCAACGCCGTGGCGTTCGCGATCTCGCTCGGCATGTTCGCGACGTTCTTCTTCCTGTCCCTGTACATGCAGCTGATCCGTGGGTACTCGGCGTTCGAGGCCGGCGTGCGGTTCCTGCCGATGACGCTGATGATCATCGTCACGGCCCCGAACGCCGGCCGGTACGCATCGCGGCACGGCTCGCGGATCCCGATGACGTACGGCCTGGTCCTCGCGGGTGGCGGGCTGCTCGCGCTCTCGCTGCTGGACGTCGACACGTCGTACTGGCTCATGCTGCCGGTCTTCGTGGTCATGGGGCACGGCATGGGCGCGACGATGACGCCGATGACCGCCGCGGTGATGAACGCGGTCGGCCGCGAGCGCGCCGGCCTCGGCTCGGCCATGACGAACACGTCGCGCGAGGTTGGCGGCGTCTTCGGGATCGCGCTGCTCGGCACGGTCCTCACGACGCGACTCGCCCATGTGCTCGAGCCCGCCCTCGCAGGGATCGGCCTGCATCCCGCGCGAGAGGCGGCGATCGCCGCGGCCGCCGGGACCGGCCAGCTCGACCCGTCCCTGCTCCGGGGCCTCCCGCCGGAGCAGGCCGGGGCCGTCGTCCGGGCCTTCAGCGACGCGTTCATGAGCGGGTTCCGCCTCTCGCTGATCGTCGGCGGGCTGACCCTGCTCGCGGCCGCGGTCGTCGCGAACCGGTTCATCCTCGGCGGCGCCCCCGCCCGCCCCGAGGTCGAGACCCTGGAGCCCGAGGACGCCCTGGCGACGGACTGACCTCCGCACGAGCGCCCCGCGCGAGGGGTAGGCTGAAGGGCGGTGGACGACCGAGACGTGATCGAGCGGATCGAGGGGCTCGCGCACGAGGAGCATGAGCTCTTCGGCAAGGAAGCCCGCGGCGAGGCCTCCACCCGGGAGCGTGCCCGCCTGAAGGAGATCGAGGTCCAGCTCGACCAGCTCTACGACCTCCTGCGGCAGCGTCGCGCGCGCCGGGCGGCCGGCCTCGACCCGGACGCGGCGCTCGCTCGCGACGCCGATACGGTCGAGGGTTACGTCGGCTGATCGGCTGAGCGCGGCATCGCCGGATCGGTGAAACCGTTCACGCGATGCGTGCCGTCGCAGAACGGCTTGTTGCGCGAGCGTCCGCACCGGCAGAGCGTGACGCGGTTGCGCACCTCCCACTCGGTGCCGTCGGCCTCTGAGACGACCGGGATCCCGCCCCGCACCCACAGCGGTCCGTTCGGCTCGACGCCGATCGAGGGCTCGAACCCGGGCTCGCGGTCCTCGGGATCGGGCGGGACCTGATACGCCAGGCGACCCGAGGGGCACTTCTCCACCATGTCGATGAGCCGGGCGCGGGTCTCCGGGTCCGAGGTGTCCTCGATCATCATCCAGACCTTCGTGAACCGGTCGCCGCAGAACCCGGCGTGGGTGCAGAACCCGTAGTCGTCGGTCATCACGACGCCGTCGCCCTCGAACGTCTGCCGGCGCTCGCGCGTCGGGACGTTCTCGGCCGTCTCCGTGCCGACGAAGCCCGTCCGCTCGTGCGAGCCGTCGCAGAACGGCTTGTCCTGGGACTGCCCGCACCGGCAGAGCTCCATCCCGTCGCGGGTCTCGAACTCCGGGCCGTACGCCCAGTCGACCGGCTCGCCGTACTCGGTCTCGACCGGAGCCGAGCGCAGCATCGGCACGTCTCCCTCGACGCGGTAGGGGCCGTCCTTGGTCACGACGATCCGGCGCTCGGCCATGGCGGCGAGTGTACGCGGCGCGGCAAGGAAGGACCCGCGGGCCGCCACGGTGGCATGATGGCGGGGTGATCCACGGTCGCAGGGGTCTCGTCGGCCGGAGCGTGCGGAAGACGGCGCTCGTCGCGATGTTCGCCTTGGCGGTCGTCGCCGCGCCGGTCGCGCTCCCGATCCGGATGCTCATCGCGCGCCGCCAGCGGCCCACCCAGACGACCGAGCAGGTCGTCCGCTCCGTGCGCTCGAGCGAACCGACCTCGGTCGCCGCCGGCTGACGGCCGCATGGGCGCCACACGCGAGGGGCGGTCGGGCCGCCCCGTGCTCACGGTGGCGGTCGCGGTGTCGGTGGCGGTCGCCTTCGCCGACTCATCCATCGTGGTCCTCGCGCTCCCCGAGCTCTACGCGAGGTTCGATGCGACCATCGAGGGCATCGCGTGGGTGATCACCTCGTACAACCTCGTGCTCGCCGTCTGCGCGCTCGGGGTGCTCCTCGTCGTGCACCGTGCCCGCGCGCACGTGCTGCTCGCCACCGGATCCGTGGTGTTCCTCGTGGCGTCGATCACCTGCGCGCTCGCGGGCTCGCTCACGGCGCTCGTGGTGGCGCGCGCCGTGCAAGGGGTCGGCGGAGCGCTCCTGCTGGCGGGCTCCGTGCCGGTGCTCGGCGCGCTCGCGGGGTCGACGGCGCGCGGCGTCGCGATCTGGACGATCGCCGGGACGATCGGGGCGGCGATCGGTCCGGCGCTCGGCGGCCTGCTCACCCAGGTGTTCGACTGGCGCGCGATCTTCGTCGCGCAGGCGCCCATCGCCGGCGCGGCGCTCCTCGCGACCGCGGGCTGGCACGTTCGAGCGATCCTCGAGGAGGGCCTGCCGCCCCTGCGCCGCACGATGCCGGCGAACGTCGGGCTCGCGCTCGTGTCGGGCTCGCTGGTCGGCGCCCTGTTCCTCGGCGTGCTGCTCGTGATCGATGTCTTCGGCTTCTCGCCGATCGAAGGTGCGGCCATCGTGAGCGCGATCCCCGCGGGGGCGCTGCTCGCGCGGCCGCTCGCCGCGCAGCTCCCGGACACGCTCTCGATCGGCGCGGGCGCCTCACTGCTCGCGGCCGGCCTCGTCGGGCTGGCCCTCCTGCCGTCGAGCGACCTGCCCTACGTGGTGGCCTCGCTCGCGCTGTGCGGGGTCGGGCTCGGGCTGTCGGTCCCCGGGCTCACGCACGCGGCGCTCGAGGGCGACGAGGGGGTGACCGGCAAGGCCACGCTCACGGTCGGCATGCGCCACGTCGGGCTCGTGCTCGCGCTCGCGGTCGTCGCGCCGGTCCTCGCCGGCGACCTGACGGCGGCCGCCGAGGTCGCGAAGCTGAACGGGACTTCCGTCGTCGTCGAGGGCCGGATCCCGGCGACCACGAAGGTCCCGCTCGCGCTCGACATCCGCGACGTCCTCGACGCGGCGCCCGAGGGCGAGATCCCCGACCTGGGAGCGCCGTTCGACCGGCACGGCGCGCGGACGGACGCGTCGGTCCGGGACCTCCGCGACGACCTCGTGGGGGCGATCGAGCGGGCGATCACCCGCGGCTTCCGCCCGTCGTTCCTGTTCTGCGCGCTGCTCGCGGCGCTCGCCCTCGCCCCGCTCGTCGTCCTGCGCAGGCGGTCCGCGCCGTGAGCCGCCGGACTGCGCTCGCCGCGCTCGTCGGGCTCGCGGTCGGCGCCGTCGCCCTCCTCGGCCTCGAGCTCGCGAACGGGGGCGCGGACGCCGGCGCGCTCGCCGTCGGGGACCCATGCGGGTCTCGCGCCGCGTTCCCGGGGCAGGGCCTCGACGCCACCCTGCAGCGGATCGTGCTCGACGGCCTGGACGGAGCGGCGTGCGAGCTCGGCACGACCAGGGAGGAGCTCGTGCTCTCGCTGGCGCCGAGCGCCGCCGACGGCGACATCCCATGGGACGACGAGACGATCGAGCGGGCCGTCCGCGCCGGGATCCTCGGGGCGATCGACGACGCCGAGCGTCGCGGCTCCCTCAACGGCCTGCTCGCCGTGGCGCTCCGCGAGGTCGTCGAGCGCGCCCCGGTGGGGTGGCTCGTCGACGGCGCGCAGGGGATCGCCGGGCTGTTCGACTGAGGACGCTCAGCCCGCTCCCCCGCCGGTGCCGCCACCGCCGCCGCCACCGCCGGAGGAGAACCCGCCACCCGAGAACCCACTGCTCGAGCTCGACGACCCGAACCCTCCGCTCGTCGAGCCGCTGCTCGCGCTCGCCATCGAGTGCACGACCAGCATCGGCGCCGCGACGTTGAGGGCGCGGACCAGGCGCATGCCCTCGAGGCCGCCCGGGCCGCCGGGCACCGGCGGGCGGATCCGCTCGGCGGGGATCAGGGCGCGGACCTGCCTCTCGACCTCGTCGGCGACGCCGAGCGCGACGGCCCACTCGAGGTACTCCTCCCAGATCACGACGGCGAGCGCGGGGGCGTTCGGCAGGTCGGAGAAGCGCGCCAGGTAGCGGCGGAACGCCGCGAGCCTCGCGACGCGCTCGCGGATCGGCCGCTCGACCCGCGCGGGGATCGTCCGCAGCGCCGCCACGAGGGACACGAGCGCCGCCGGGACGAGCCACCACCCGATCGCCCCGCCGAGCCCCCACACGGCGGTCCAGATGCCGAAGCCGGCCGCAGCGCCCGCCGCGAGCATCGCCGTCGTGGACTCGAGCCGCGCGTCGCCCTTCTGGATCCGCCGGAGCACGTCCGCCGAGCGCGACCGCACGCCCTGCCACCACGCCCGGTAGCGCGCGGCGGGCGCCCCGCCCTGCGGCCGCGGCTTCGGGTTCGTGATCGAGATCTCGTCGACGGCGTCCGCCCCCGCGCCGAACAGGAGCGTCTGGAAGTCCTGGTCCGCCTCGGTCGGCAGGTCGAGCGCGTCCATCCGCTTGTGCAGCGTGAGGTCCTTCGGGTCGGTGACCATCCCCTCGGCCCGCATCTCGATCGCGCCGAGGTACACGAGCCGCAGGATCTGCGCTCGGTAGGCGTTTCGGGGCGACAGGTTGCCGCGCCAGGCCGACCAGAGGAGCGCGGCCTGCACGGCGTCCGGCTCCGGCGGCTGCTCGAGGAGCCTCGGCACCTCGGGGACCCGGTCGCGCAGCCTGGCGAGCAAGACGAGCAGGATCATCACGACCGGCAGCGCGAGGAGCAGGACGAAGACCCAGCGCCGCTCGGTCTCGCGGCGGTCGCGGACGGCGTCGGCCTGCTCGGCCCACGCTCGCTCTTGGTCGAGGATGCGATCGAGCTGCGGCTCGTCCACCCGCAGCGCCGAGGGCACGGCCTCGGTCGGGAACACGATCGAGCCCTCGACGTACGCGGCCGGCGGCACGTCGCGCACCTCGTAACGGATCGTCTGCGCATCGACGAACGTGACCTGGCCGTTCAGCGGTCCGTGACCCCACGCGCGCACGTCGGCGCGCCGGAGCTGCGTGCTCGTCGCGGGGGCCGCCACGTCCTCCGGGATGCACGCGCTCCGGCGGGTGACGTGCGTCTCGGACCGCGGGGGCAGATGGACGGTGACGACGGCGTGGCTGGTCGGCTTCTCCCATCCCGTGCCGATGAACTGCCAGTACAGGTGGGCGGTGTCGGACCACACGTCCACGGCGCACGCGACGCGATACCGGAACACCCACGTGCGCTCCTCGTCGTTCGCGACGTAGCTCCACTGCGCCTGGAACCCGTCGGTCGTGATGGTGTGGAACGCGTAGTCCGGCTCGACGGGGACCTCGCGCCCCTCGACGAGCTCGTGGATCGTGAAGTCGCGGACGTGGTCCTGCGGGTCGTCGATCGTGTAGTAGGCGTACGTGAAGTCGCCGTTGCGGTAGTCGAAGGTCCGGCGCTCCTCGAGGAGCAGGTCGCCGTTCCGCAGCACGGTCGCGTCGACGACGACCTCGGGGAAGTGATAGTCCTTCTCGGTCGCGTGGATCAGGATCGGGGGCAGCCACAGGCCGATGGACGTGACGGCGAAGAACGCCAACAGGACGAGCCACCAGAGCGCGCGCTTCGCCCCCGCCGACATCGCCACGGGCCGCAGTGTAGTGCGCAGCCATATGCTTGGATGGTGCCGATCACACCCGGCAGGAGGTCGAGTATGAGCGAGATACCGGTCCCCCCTGCCCCGGACGACGACCTCCGCGAGCGCGCGGTGGCGCGGCTGAAGGCGAAGGGCGAGTTCAAGGTCCACCTGCTCGCCTTCGTCCTCGTGAACGCGTTTTTCGTCGTGATCTGGGCGGTCACGGGCGCGGGGTTCTTCTGGCCGATCTTCCCGATCCTCGGCTGGGGCATCGGGGTCGTGTTCCACGGCTGGGACGTGTACCGGAGCGAGCCCAACGAGGAGCAGATCCGGCGCGAGATCGACAAGATGCGCTGAGCCTCAGCCGCGTAGACCGGCCTCGACCTGCGGGGCGAGACGGACGAGCGTCTCGAGCATCCGATCGACATCGGCCGGCGTCGACAGGTAGTTGACGATCCCCGCCCGCAGGTACGTCCGCCCGTGAAGCCTCGTCGTCGAGACCCAGGCCCGGCCGCTCACCTCGAGCGCGACCTGCAGCCGGTCTTGGTACGCGTCCAGGTGGTCCGGACCCAGGTCGGCCGGCACGTGACGGAAGCACACGACCGACAGCTCCGGGTGCTCGGGGAGGACCTCGAACCCCGGGATCTCGCGGCACCGGCGCGCGAGGTGGGCGGCCAGGTCGACGTTGTGCTCGATCAGCCGCCCGAGCCCCGCCGTGCCGAGATGCTTCCACGACAGCCACAGCTTCAGCGCGCGGAAACGCCGCGTGCCCTCGATCGAGTACTCGAACCAGTTGAGCGGCGCATCCTCGGGGCGGGGGTGCCGGTAGTACTCGGGCATCCGGTGGAACGTCTGCTGCAGCGCCTCACGGCGCCGGACGAGGAGCGCACCGATGTCGTACGCCTGGAAGAACCACTTGTGCGGGTCGATCGTGACGCTGTCGGCGCGCTCGAGGTCGGGGACGCGCCCGGCGTCACGGGCGGAAAGCCGAGCGCCCCCTCCGTACGCGGCGTCGACGTGGAGCCACAGGCCCTCGCGCTCGGCGAGGTCGGCAAGCTCCCCGACCAGGTCCACCGAGCCCGTGTTCGTGGACCCCGAGACCGCGGCGATCGCGAACGGCACGTGGCCGCTCGCGCGGTCCTCGGCGATCGCCTGGGCCACCGGCGCCGCGTGCAGGCGGAAGACGTCGTCGCTCGGCACGATGCGCAGGGTCTCGGGCGGGAACCCCAGGACGTCGAGCGCGCGCTCGATCGAGAAGTGCGCCTGGTCGCTCGCGTACACCCGGACGCGCTCGAGCGCCACGCCCCGCGGGACCTCGTGCGTCCCGAGCACCGTCGGCAGGTGGATGTCCCGGGCGATCGTGAGCGCCATGATGTTCGCCATCACGCCGCCCGACGTGAGCACGCCCCACGAGCCCTCGCCGAGGCCGACGAGGTCGCGGAGCCAGGCGGTCACCTCCTCCTCGACGAACGCGCCCACCGGGCCGGCGGCCCACACGTCCACGCTCTGCTGGACCCACTGGGCGAGGACCTCGCCCGCGACCGACATCGGCAACGGCGGCGCCGTGAAGTAGGAGAACGACCCCGGATGCTGCGCGTTGAACACGTACGGCGCCACCCGCTCGCGGAACTCGGACAGGACCTCCTCCGACGTGGATGGCTGGAGCGGCGCGCCCGCCGGCTCGAAGCTCGGGCCGAAGAACCCCCGCCGGGCCTCCGCGTAGGACATCGCCCGGACCGGGCGGGCGCTCGCATCCTCGTAGAGGTAGCGCAGGGCCTCGTCCCACACCGCCCTTCCCAGGGCCTCGAGCGCCGCGCGCGAGACCCGCTCGTCGCCGTGGCCGATCAGCTCCGGCTCGGGATGGAAGTCGAACGTCACGCCTGCAGACCGGTGAGGACCGACACGCCGACGAGGATCGCGACGACCCCCGCGATCTGGATCCGCCGCAGCCGCTCGCCGAACAGGAAGTAGGCCCCGACGGCCGCGAGCGCCGCGAACTGCGAGCCGAGGACCGCGGCGACCGCGATGCCCTCGCGCGCGGCCAGCAGGAAGAGCGCGAGACCGGCGACCTCGCACACGCTGGACACGGCCACGAACGGCAGCGCCCGCGGGGTCATGTGCACGCGCCCGATCAGCGCCATCGGGAGCGCGAACGCCAGCGCGCCGACGAGCCGGGGCACGAACACGATCCAGACGATCGGCAGGTCGCCGGCCAGCCGCCCCGACGCGTACAGCCCGAGGCCGAAGAGCAGCGCCGCGCTCGTCGCGAAGATCGCGGCCCGGCCGTCGTTGCGGTCCTCCGCCTGGGCGGCCGCGTCGGATACGCTCGCGAACATCACGCCGACCGCGATGAGCCCGAGCATCGCGCCGGAGCCGCCCGCGATGTGCTCGCCGGCGATCACCGCGATGAGGGCGGCGCCGGCCCCCTGCGCCGACGTGATCGGCGCGACGAGCCCCACCTTGCCCACACGCAGGCTGCTGTACGAGAGGAGCAGGCCGTACAGGTTCGCGAGGCCCGACGTCACGAGCCACGCGAGCTCCTCACCGCCGAGCGCCTCGGGGACGCCGCTCGCGAGCGCGAAGGGCGCCACGATCACCGTCCCGGTCGTCATGACCCACGCGAGCACGGTGGTCGGCGTGACGATCTTCGTGGAGCGACTGGTCGCCAGCGTCGAAGCGCCCCACAGGACGGCCGCGCCGAGACCTCCGACGATCGCGATCATGAGGCCGACATCCTACGCGGGCGCTCGGGCCCGCCCCGGCGACCGTCAGACCGTGCCAGCGCCGGCGCGAGCGCGGAGCGCGGTCGCCTCCTCCAGGAGCGGCGCTGCGCCCATCGGACGAAGGAGCCGGAGCGCGCCGTCGAGGAGGGGCTCGGCGTCCGACTCCCGGTGGAGCGCGAGCAGGATCCGGGAGGCGCCGATCGAGGTGCGGGCGCATTCGAGCCCGAACCGGTACGCGCCCCACCCGGCCGCCGCCTCCCGGTACGCGGCCAGCGCCTCCTCCAGTTCGCCCCGCGCCTCGGCGACGACCGCGCGCGCGGTGACGAGTCCGAGACGGTGGCGGGGGCTCGCCGGCGGGCCGGCCTCCGCGACGAGCGCCGCGGCGTCCTCGATCGCGCCGGCCGCGACGAGGATCCGGACGACGACCGGCAGGAACATCGCCCGGTAGTCCTCCTGCTCCGCCGTGACCTCCTCGAACTCGCGGACGTGGGCGAGCGCGCCCTCGCGATCGCCGGTGGCGAGATGACACTCGGCGCCGAGCACGAGCGGCGGCGCCAGGTACTCGGCGTAGCCGATCGCCCGCGCGAGCGGCATCAGCGTCTCGAGGGTGGCGGCGGCCTCGTCGACCCCGCCCCGCCGCAGGTGGACCCACCCCTCGTACGTGAGCGCCGTCACGCTGACGCGGGTGGGCCCGTGCTCCAGATCCCACGCGCGCATCTCGTGCGAGGCGCGGAGCACCTGATCCCAGTCGCCGAGGTCGAACATCGACTCGAGCGCGCCGGCCTGCGCGAACAGCGCCATCGTCTGGAAGCCCCGGACGCGGCAGAACGCGGCGAGCTCGTCCCAGACGCGCAGCGCGGCGTCGGGACCCTCCCAGAACCACAGCTGGTACGCGAGGTTGTTGTACGCGATCGACGTCTCGATGCCGAGGCCGAGCTCGAGCCCCCGCCGGAGCGCCTCGCGCAGGTCCTCGAGACCGCCGCGATCGCCGGACTGGGCCCTCGCGGCGCCCCGGTACTGGAGCGCGAGGACGGCCTCCCCCTCCATCCCGAGCTCGTCGGCGAGCGCGAGCGCCTTGTCGGCCCACGGCAACGACGCGAGGTTCTCCCCCGCGACGTACCGGTGGCCGGCCATCGCCGAGTACGCCCGCGCGAGCTCCGGGCCGGGCTCCTGCGTCTCGAGGACCTCGATCGCCTCCTCGAGCATCGCGCGGGCGGCCGGCCCGTGGACCTGGATCGAGCGGGCGCGGCGTGCGAGCGCCTCCCCGAGCGCCAGCGGATCGCCGCGGGTCCGCGCCTCCTCGATCGCCAGGTCGAAGTCACGGCGTGACTCCTCGAACATCGCGAGGTCCTCGGCCGCCTCCGCGGCCTCGACGAGCGCTCGGACCCGCTCGGGGTCCTCCGCCGGCAGGGTCTCCCGCGCGCGCCGGTAGAAAGGCAGCGCGCGCGCCGGGTCCAGCCGCTTGGCACGGTCCCCGGCGAGCATGAGGGCGGTGCCGGTGAGCGCCTCGAGCTCGTCCCGGTCGAGGCCCGTCGCCGCCGTGCTCGTGAGCTCGAGGGCCTCGCCGTAGTGGTGCGCGAGGACCTCGGCCAGGTCGGAGACGCGGTCGCCCGCCACCTCGCGGATCCAGCCCGCGACCGCCACGTGCTTGCCGGCGCGCTGCGCACGAGGGATCTGCCCGTACGCGACGTCCTGCACGAGCGCGTGCAGGAACGCGTACTCGTGCTGCCCCGCGACGGTCGAGCCACGCGCCGGCCGCACGAACTCCCGGCGGGCCGCCTCGTCGAGCCGGCGCTCGACCTCCTCCTGCGTCCGCCCGCTCATCGAGGCGAGCGCGCCGGTCCAGAACACCTTGCCGACGACGGCCGCGTCCTGCAGGACCGCCTTGTCCTCCAGCTGGAGCGAGTCGAGGCGCGAGGCGATGAGCAGCTGCAGCGTCTGCGGCATGCCGGACAGCGTGGTCTCGCCGTCCGCCGGGAGGTCGCGCGACATCCGGGCGAACTCCTCCGCGTACAGGGGGTTGCCGCCCGCGCGCTCGAGCAGCGCCTCGCGACCCCGCGGCGAGAGCACGTCGCGCTCGAGCAGCGTCGAGAGCAGCGTCCACGTCTCCTGCTCGGACAACGGCGACAGCGCGATCGAGGTCGCGTTGCGGCGCCCGCCGCCCCAGGCCGGGTGCCGCTCGTACAGCTCGGGGCGGGCGACGCACACGACGAGCATCGGCAGGCCGAGCGCCCGGTCCACGAGATGCTCGATGAACGCGAGCATGCCGTCGTCCGCCCACTGCAGGTCCTCGAACACGAACACCGCGGGGGTCCGCGCGATCGACTCGAGGAACCGTCGCCAGGCGGTGAACAGCTCGTCGCGCGGGACCTCTGGCGACACGCCCTCGAGCCCGACGAGCGGGGCGAGCCGCGCACGGACCCAGTCGCGCTCGGAGGGATCCACGTGGTGGCTCACCGCCGCCGAGAGCTTCTCCCCCACCGCCGCCGGGTCGTCCGATTCGAGGATGCCGGCCTCGGCCTTGACGATCTCGCCGAGGGCCCAGTACCCGACCCCGTCGCCGTACGGCAGGCTGCGCCCCTGGCGCCACCGGACGAGGGCCGGCCACTCGTCCGCGAACCGCGCGAGCTCCTGCACGAGCCGGGTCTTCCCGATGCCGGGCTCGCCCGTGACCGTGACGAGCTGGACCGAGTCCTCCACGACCGCCCGGCGGAACGCCGCCTCGAGCATCTCGCGCTCCACGCCCCGGCCGACGAACGGCGTGCTCGGCCTGGGCCGCAGGTCGACGCCGAAGCGGCTGCGTGCCGCGAGGACGCGCCGGGGGCGCAGCGCCACCGCCTTCCCCTTCACCTCCACCGGCTCGAGCTCCTCGAACTCGAACGCGAACTCGGCCGCGCCGAACGTCTCCTCGCTCACGACGATCTCGCTCGGGCCCGCGAGGCTGAGGAGCCGCGATGCGGTGTTCACGACGTCGCCGGTCACCGCCTCGCCGATCTGCGGGCCGACCCCCGGACGGCCGACGATCGCCTCTCCCGTGTTCACTCCTACGCGGACCGCGATCCGCAGCGCCGGGTCGGACTCGACGAGCTGCTGGACCGCGTCGCGGACGTTGAGCGCCACCCGCAGCGCGCGCTCGGGATCGTCCTCGTGCGCGATCGGCGCGCCGAACACCGACAGGGCCGTGGCCCCCATGAACTTGTCGACGGTGCCCCCGTAGTTGGCGACCTCCGTGCGCACGAGCGCGTGGTACGGGTCGAGCGACCGCTTGAGCTCCTCGGGATCCGTGACGGCGTCGCCCGTGCCGAGACCCACCAGCTCGCAGAAGACGACCGTGACGAGGCGCCGCTCCTCGCCTGTCGACTCGTCGCCGCCCTCGAGCGGTGCGCCGCAGGACAGGCAGAACCGGGCTCGCTCGGGGTTCTCCTCCCCACAGACGGGACAGACGAGCACGCTGCGGAGTCTACGCCGGTGCGCGGGGGTGCTCGACCGGGGTCGGCGGGGCCGGCGCGGTCCGTCGACGGGCGTGGTGGCGGGCGACGCGAGCGCGGTTCCCGCAGGCGGCCGAGCACCACACCTGGCCGGCTCGGCCCGCGATGAAGAACCGATCGCATCGCGGCGCCGGGCACCGCCGGACCCCGGCGCCGTCCTCTACGACAACGGCGATCGCCGACCTCGCGACGGCCGCCAGGATCCGAGCGGTCGGCGAGGCGGCAGTGGTCCGCTCCGCGACGCCGGGAGCGCCGGCGTCCGGGACGACGAGGGCGGGGGACGACGGGACGGCGGCGCTCGCCCCGTTCACGGCGTCGACGGCGTCGCGAGGAAGGGGCTCGCCGGCGCTTGCGGCGGTCAGCAGGTCTCGGATCGCCGCCCGGAGCGCTCGGAACTCCGGCAGGCGCAGCAGGACGCCCTCTCCCACATCGCCGAGGCGCCTGCCCTCCAGCCATCGCCCGAGCGCGGCCGGCGAGTCGATGAGATCGGTCCCGTTGGCGTCCTGGTTCGCACCCTCGCCGGCGCCGTCCTTGGCGCCCTCTCCCCGGCCCGAGAGCGTGTTCGCGAGCTCCAGCGCGAGGTCACGTCGTAACGGCGACAAGAGAGCGTTCCCGTTTCCATCGAACATGGCGACTAATGCTTCCAGATAGGAAAGCACGTTTCAAGCGCCCGGATGCCCGTGCGGCGCCCGCTGGATAGGCTTCTGGCTGCCATGACCGAACTGGAGGCGGCAAGGGCCCGGCGTTGGTGGGCCGACCGCGCGACGGTGCGGCGCATCGATCGCGCCGCGGCGTTCGTCGAGGACGTCGGCTTCGCGCTCCTGTTCCCGAACAAGGGGGTCGTGCTCCCGAGCCTGTACGACGTCGCGAGCGACCGGCCCCTGTTCTCGCCGGCCGGGGACTGGGGACCCGACGCCGATCGCGTGTGGGGCTGGAAGGACGAGCTGCCGCGCCGCGGGTTGGCCTGGTACGGCAAGTTCGTGCGTGGACGCCCGTCGCTGCTCGCGCCCTCGCTGCTCGCAGACCTCTACCCTCGGCGCGGGCGCTCGGACGACTTCGAGGACGCAGGTCTGTCGCCCGCCGCGTACCGCGTCGCGAGGATCCTGCTCCGCAGCGGCCCCCAGTCGACCGCCGCCCTACGCGAGGCCCTCGACGTCGAAGGCAAGAAGGCGACCGATGCGTTCCTCCGCACGCTGGCCGAGCTGAGCCGCGGCCTGGTCACCACGCACTTCGGCGTCGAGGACGAGGGCGGTGGCTGGCCGACGCCCGTCCTCGAGCTCACCGCGCGCGCGTTCGGCATCCCGGCCCGGCGGAGCCCCGACGCCGCCCGCCTCCGGGCCACGCGACGGTTCCTCGACACGATGCTCGTGGCTCGGCCGTACGAGCTCGGCAACGCGTTCGGCTGGGGCGCGGACGCCGCACGGGCCGCGCTCGACCGGCTCGTCGACCAACGCCAGGCGTTCGCGGATCCGCCGCGGTACCGCTCGCTGGCGTTCCCGCCCGGCTAGGTCGCCAGCTCGATCAGCCGAGGGACGAGGAACCGCCCCAGCGCGTACGTGAGCCCGAACGCGACGATGGCCGCGTCCACCCAGCGGGAACGGAGCGCTCGGCGCTCGGCCGCCGCGAGGCACGCTCGCCGACGCCGGACGAAGAGCACGCCCGCTATCCCGAACGCCACGAGCGCCCCGAGCGCAAACACATGGAAGCGGTAGTCCCCCATCGCGAGCAGGGCCGACCCGCTCCCCGCCCCGAGCGCCACCCCCACCGCCGGCCCGATGCAACAGGTGGCGCCGATCAGGCCGCCGAGCACGCCGGCGAGCGCGGCGGGGCGCACCGCCGTCGCCGGTGGTTCGTCGCGATGGGCGGCGGGTGGCCGGTCGGCGTCGGTCGTGGTCGCGGGCACGTCGAACGTCACAACCCCGGAGGAACCGGATCCCTTCCCATCCGCACGGGAGCGAGCCGCTCACGTGCGGGTGTCCACGAGGGTTCTCCCGAACGTGCGCTCGAGCCGGCGCTCCCCATCAACCCCCGGCGAGCCACGCATCGATCGCGTGGTCGAGCTCGGCCTTCGTGGCCTCGTCGGCGAACGACGCCCGCACGCCGTTACGCGCGAGCGTCGCGATCCGCTCGTCGTCGAAGCGCAGTACGCGGCGGCACACCTCGTACTCGCCCGCCAGGCCCGAGTGGAACATCGACGGGTCGTCGCTCGCGAGCGTGCACAGTAGCCCCACGTCGAGCATCGCGCCGAGCGGGTGCTCCGACAGGCTCGCGACCGATCGCGTCATCACGTTCGACGTCGGGCACACGTCGAGCCCGATGCCGAGCGCCCGGACCTCCTCGACGAGCTCGGGGTCCTCGAGGATCCGGATGCCGTGGCCGATCCGCTCGGCGCCGAGGGCCGTGATCGCGGCGCGGATCGACGCCGGCCCGTGCGTCTCGCCCGCGTGCGGGATCGAGTGCAGCCCCGCGGTGCGCGCCTCCGAGAAGATCTCCGCGTACGGCTCTGGCCCGAACCGCTCCTCCCCGCCGAGCCCGATCCCGATCACGCCGGCGCCGCGATGCGCGGCCGCGACCTCCATCGCCCGACGCGAGAGCGCGAGGTCGATGCCGCGCACGACGTCCACGTACACGCCACAGACGATCCCGAACCGCTCCCGCCCGAGCGCGAGCCCCTCGAGCGCCGCCTCCAGCGGCGCGTCCCAGTCGTCGAACTTCTCACCATGGTCCGGCAGCGAGAACGAGACCTCGGCGTACCGGACGCCCCGCGCCGCCTGGTCCTCGCAGAACTCGAGCGCGACCCGTCGCACGTCCTCGACCGAGCGGAGGCATGCCAGGCCGGCGAGCCACTCATCGATGAAGTGTCGGAAGCTCCGGAACCCGTACCGTCCGTCGCGGAGGCCCTCGGGGAGCGCGACCCCATACCGCAACGCGAGCTCGACGACGGTCGAGGCGCGCATCGACCCCTCCAGGTGGACGTGCAGATCGACCTTCGGCAGCGCGAGGAGATCTCGCACGCTAGCGCACCAGCCGCGAGAGCCGGCGGTCCGCGAGCACCTTCCCGCCGGTCTGGCACGCGGGGCAGTACGTGATCTCGTGCGACTCGTACGAGATCCGTCGCAGGTCCTCGCCGCATCCGGGACACGGCGTCCCGTACCGCCCGTGCACCGTGAAGTGATCGCCGATCTTCGTCGGCAGCCCGCCGGTCCGCCGCCGCTCGAGCTCGAGCGCCTCGTCGAGCACCGAGCGCACGGCCTCCAGCAACGCCGCCCGCTGTTCCCCAGAGAGCTTGCCGAGCACCGCCGTGGGCGACAGCCGCGCCCGGTGCAGGATGTCGTCGCTGTAACCGCGGCCGATGCCCGCCACCGTCCGCTGGTCGCGCAGGATCGTGTGCACGCGCCGGGGGTCGTCGCCCTCGATCACGAGCCGCGCGAACGCCTCCGAGCTCGGCTCGGGCCCGAGCGCGGAGAGCGGCCCCTCGTCGCCCTCGGCCACCACCCACACGGCCGCCTTGCGCTCGCGCCCGAACTCCTTCACGAGCACGGACGGCCGCCCGGCGAGCCGCAGCCGCGCCACGGCGCCACGCGGCTTCGTCTGCTTCGGCGGGTCCTCGACGTCCACACGTCCGCCCTGCGACAGGTGGACGAGCAGGCGCGGCCCGCCGAGCTCGAACACGAGGTACTTCCCGCGTCGACCGACGCGTCCCAACGCGGATCCGACGAGCTCGGACGGCCGAGGCGTCACGGTCTTCAGCGACGAGAACTGCAGCAGGTCGAACCGCTCCAACGCGCCGCCCGCGAGCGCCGCGTCGAGCCGCTCGGCGAGCGCCTGAACCTCGGGGAGCTCGGGCACCTCGGCGTCACCCCGCGACCTCGGCCGCCGCCCTCGCGACGATCTCGATGCACTCGTCGATCCGGTCGCGGTGCGTGCGGTGGCTCACGATGCACGCTCGGATCGTGTAGCGGCCGTGGATCATCGTGCTCGACAGGAAGACGCGTTGGCTCGCGTTGATCCGGTCGAGCAGCTCCTCGTTCATGGCGCGGTCGCCGTCCCGAAGGCGGAACGGCACGACCGTGAGCTGCGGCGCCCACGGCAGCTCGAGCTCGGGCACGCCCTTCAACCCCTCGTACAGGACCTCGGCCAGGTCGAGCTTCTCGTCGAGCGCCTCGCGGAACGCGCGGAGTCCGTGCAGACGGAGCGGCAGCCACACGCGCAGGCCCCGCCACTCGCGCGAGAGCTCGGCCGAGTGCTCGCTGTAGTTCGGCAGCTCGCCCGCCGTCGCCAGGTCCTGCAGGTATGCCGCGCCCTCGTAGTGCGCCTGGCGCAGGTTCTCGCCGTCGCGCACGACGAGCGCGCCCGTGCCGTACGGCAGGAACATCCCCTTGTGCGGGTCGAGCGTGACGCTGTCGGCGCGCTCGATGCCGCGGAAGCGCTCGCGCCCGCGCTCGGTCAGGACGAAGAAGCCGCCGTACGCGCCGTCGACGTGCATCCACAGCCCGTGCTCCTCGGCGACGTCAGCGATGGCCTCGAGCGGGTCGATCGCGCCGGTGTTCGTCGTGCCGGCGCTCGGCCCCACGAGGAACGGGCGGTGGCCCTTCGCGAGGTCGCCCTCGACCATGCGCCGTAGCTCGTCCGGGTCCATCCGCAGCTCGTCGTCCGTCGGCACGAGCCGCACGTTCCGCCGCGTGAAGCCGGCGAGCGTCGCCGCCTTCGTCACCGAGGCGTGCGCCTGCTCGCTCACGTAGTAGACGCCGTCGGTGAAGTCCTCGCCGAGCTTCGCGTGCCGCGCGGCGACCATCGCCGAGAAGTTGGCCATCGATCCGCCGCTCGTGAGCACGCCCTGCGACCCCCCGTCCCAGCCGAACAGAGAGCACAGCCACCGGCACACGTTCTCCTCGATCTGCACGACGGCCGGGCTGGGCGCGGCGAGGCCCACGTACCGGTTGACGGAGAGCGCGAGGAAGTCGCCGAGCGCCGCCGCGAACAGCCCGCCGCCGGGGATGTACGGCAGGTAGCCGGGGCCCGTCGTGTCGTAGGCGTGGGCCGCCGCGTCGCGGACATCGCCGAGGACGTCCTCGAACGGTCCGCCCTCCTCGGGCGGGGTCGTGCGCAGCCGGTGCGCGAGCTCCCACGCGCCCTCGACGTTCGAGGCGGGCGCCTCGTCGAGCGAGCCGATGAACCCGATCACGTACGCGAGCGCGGCCTCGCCCATCTCGCGCATCTGCTCCGGGCTCGGGTCGAGCGGGTAGCTCATGGGCGACCAGCCTACCCGCGGCTCACGTCATGGTCTGCGTGACGGCCTCGAGCAGCCGGCGCGAGGCCGTGGCCACCTCCTCGACGGCCGCCTCGAACGCCTCCTCGTGACGGGCGCTCGGCTTGGAGAACCCGCTCACCTTGCGGACGTACTGTCGCGCGGCCTCGCGGATCTCCTCCTCCGAGGCCGGGACCGTCCCCTCGCGCAGTCGCTTGATGCTCCGACACATGCGGCGCATCCTACGCCGCCCGCGGTTCGCGTGATCGGCGGTGGCCGAGCCGTCCCGCCGAACCTGGGGCGACCGACCCGCACACGGCCCTTCCCGCCGTGCTCGAGTCTCGGGTGAGGTGAGGCAGATGACGGTGTTGGTGACGTTCGCGAGCAAGCACGGCTCGACGCAAGGGATCGCCGAGGCCATCGGCCGACGGCTGCGCGATCGCGGACTCGACGCTGAGGTCCGGCCGGTGGGCGAGGTGGATGGTCTCGAGCCGTACGACACGGTCGTGCTGGGGAGCGCCGTCTACCTCGGCGCCTGGCTGAAGGAGGCGCAGACCTTCCTCGACCGACACGAGGAGACGCTCGGTCGCGTGCCCCTGTGGCTGTTCAGCAGCGGCCCGACGGCGCCCGACGAAGGGATGGATGTCGCGGTCTCGGCCAAGCTGAAGGAGCGGCTCGACGGTCTCGGCGCGCGAGACCACCACCTGTTCCGCGGCGCGCTCGACCGGAAGGAGCTCGGCCTCCTCGAGCGGACGGCGATCAAGGCCGCCAAACAGCCGATCGGGGACTTCCGCGACTGGAGCGACATCGAGCGCTGGGCCGATTCGATCGTGGACGGCGCCGGAACGCACGCGTGACGCCGGTCGGGGGTCTCCTGCGGATCACGCGGTACGCAGGGCGTCGATCGTGGCGGTCTCGACGAGGTGGGAGACCGCCCGCGCCAGGCCGGCGTTCGACGTGACGAAGGCATCCGCCTGGAGCTGCGTGAGCGCCACGAACTCGGCGTCGTACGTCGTCTCCCAGCCCAGCTGCTCCGCGACCTTCCACGCCGTTCGCTGAAGCACCTTGTCGCCGAGGAACCGGACCTTCAGCGAGTTGATGCGCGTCACCCGCTCGATGCCCTCGGCGGCGGAGATCTCGCCACGGCGGGCCGCCTCGTACAGCGTCGCCAGCGCCTGCGAGCGAACGAGCGTGGGGGCGACGAGTCGGTGCTCCGCGGCGACCTCGATCTCGCCGGCCGCGATCCGAAGGAGCGTCTCGCAGTCGATGACGAAGCGCGTCACGCGCCAGAAGCTACACCTCGTGGGACCGAGCGATCCATGAGGGACTGCTTGCTCGCACCTCCGCGCTCTCCTAGAATCCGAACGCATGTTCGATGACCTCAACGACGCGCAGCGGAAGGCGGTCGAGCACAACGGCGGACCCCTCCTCGTCGTGGCCGGCGCCGGGAGCGGCAAGACCTGGACCCTCGCGTGCCGGGTGGCGAGCCTCATCGACCGCGGCGTGCGTCCCGAGCGCATCCTGCTCCTCACCTTCACGCGCCGGGCCGCGCGCGAGATGCTCCGCCGCGCCGAGCGCCTCACCGGCGAACGCGGCGTCGGCCGCGTCTGGGGCGGCACGTTCCACGCGATGGGCAACCGTCTGCTCCGGCTGCACGGACGTGCGCTCGGCCTGTCGCCCGACTTCACCGTCCTCGACCGCGGCGACACGGCGGACCTGATGGACCTGATCCGCGGCGAGCTGGGGCTCGGCCAGGGCGAGCGGCGGTTCCCGCGCAAGGAGACCCTCGCCGACGTCTACTCGCGCGCCGTGAACGCGCAGGAGAAGCTGGCCGAGGTCCTCGAGCGCAGCTACCCCTGGTGCCTCGAGGAGCTCGATGGCATCCGGCAGATCGTGCAGGGGTACACCGAGCGCAAGCGGGCGGGCAACGCGCTCGACTTCGACGACCTCCTGCTGTACTGGCGCGCGCTCGCCACCTCCCCGGCCGGGTCGGCCGCGAACGCGATGTTCGAGCACGTCCTCGTCGACGAGTACCAGGACACGAACGCGCTGCAGGCGGACATCCTCGCGGCGATGCAACCCGACGGGCGCGGACTCACGGTCGTCGGCGACGACGCGCAGGCGATCTACGGCTTCCGGGCCGCGACCGTCCGGAACATCCTCGATTTCCCCGAGCGCTTCCCCGGCACGACGATCGTGCGGCTCGAGCGCAACTACCGGTCGAGCCAGCCGATCCTCGACGCCTCGAACGCGGTGATCGCTCGCAGCCCGCAGCGACACGAGAAGACGCTGTGGACCGACCGCGCCGGCGGCTCGAAGCCGCTGCTGCGCACGTGCCTCGACGACGCCGATCAGGCCGACGTCGTGTGCCGCTCGGTGCTCGAGCACCGTGAGCGTGGCACGGCGCTGAAGGAGCAGGCGGTGCTGTTCCGGGCGGCGCACCACAGCGACGTGCTCGAGGTCGAGCTCGCGCGCCGCAACATCCCGTTCGCGAAGTACGGCGGACTGAAGTTCCTCGAGAGCGCGCACGTGAAGGACGCGCTCGCCGTCCTGCGGATCTGCGACAACCCTCGGGATGAGGTCAGCTGGTTCCGCGTGCTCCAGCTGCTCGCCGGCGTCGGCCCGGCGACCGCGCGTCGCCTCATGGACGCGCTGCACGTGGCCGAGGGCGAGGCGCTCGGTCGCCTCACCGAGGGCGAGCCCGCCGCAGCGCCGGTCGCCGCCATCGCCGAGCTCGAGACGCTCCGCGACGTGGTGCGGACGTGCGCCGCGCAGGACCCACCCCCACCGGCCGCCCAGCTCGAGCGCGTCCGGACGTGGCTCGAGCCGATCCTGCGCCGGCGCTCGGACGCGCCCGAGCCGCGGATCCGCGACCTGGAGCAGCTCGAGCAGCTCGCGACGGGCTTCCCCACGCGCGAGCGGTTCGTGACCGACCTCACGCTCGACCCGCCGATCTCGACCTCGGACCTCGCCGGACCGCCGCTCGTGGACGAGGACTACCTGGTGCTCTCGACCGTGCACTCGGCCAAGGGTGGCGAGTGGGACGTCGTGCACGTGATCCACGCCGCGGACGGCATGTTCCCCTCGGACATGGCGACCGGCGACGTCGACCAGATCGAGGAGGAGCGCCGGCTGTTCTACGTCGCGCTCACGCGGGCGCGGCACCACCTCGAGGTCTCGTTCCCGCTCCGGTACCACCGGCGCTCGGGCGGACGCGAGGACCGGCACTGGTACGCGCAGCTCACCCGGTTCCTTCCGCCCGAGGTGCTCACGCACTTCCGCACCAAGACCACGTACGCCGACCGGACCGAGGACGGGACCGTCGGCGTCCACCCGGGCACGCCCGACGGCGTCGACGCGCTGCTCGCCGGGCTGTTCGCGGCCGACTGAGGTCGCAGCCCCGCGGGGTCGAGGGGCACGCACGAGGCGGGGCCCTCGACCCGGACGACCCGGCCGCTCGCCGCCCAGGCTGGGGCAACGACACCGAGGATGCAACGATGTGGAGCGTGATCGCGATCGTCGTCGGCATCCTGCTGCTCTCGGTCCTGGCCGTCTGGATCACGTTCGCGCTCGGGATGCGCGCGAAGACCCCGTGGGTCCTCGATCGGGTCCGGCACTTCGCCCGTGCCATCGGCAACCCGTACCAGATGCGGTCGGCGGGGACGCCCGGGGCGATGGCGTCGGTGATCGAGCACAGGGGCCGGACCTCGGGCAGGGCCTACCGGACGCCCGTCGAGGCGGTGCCCACCGAGGACGGCTTCGTGATCGCAACGGTATACGGGGCCCGCACCGATTGGCTCAAGAACGTGCTCGCGAGCGGCTCGGCCACGATCGTCAATGAGGGTCGCGCGTACGAGGTCGACCGGCCCGAGATCGTCCCGATGGCGGCGGCCGAGACCTACTTCCCGGCCAAGTCGCGGCGCGCCCACGAGCGATACCGCGTCGGTGAGTGTCTCCGCGTCCGCACGGTGAGCCGCTCGACGGAGGAGGTCGGAGCGCGCCCCTGACCGGCGCCACCTCATCGAGCCTCGCCACGCGTACCATCGCGGGCCATGGAGGTCCTCCACGTCGACGAGGCCCGGACGTTCCTCGACCGTGCGATGCCGTTGCTCGCCGCGGACGCCGACGCGGAGGCGCGGCACAACCTGATGCTCGGGATCTCGGGGACGGTGGTGGACCACCCCGACCTGTACGCCGTGTACCGCGCCTGGCTCGCGGTGGACGGCGGCCGGCCGCTCGCGGCGGCGACCCGCACGCCGCCGTTCAACGCGGTCCTCGCGGACCCGCTGACCCCGGAGGCGCTCGACGCGGTGGTCGACGCGGTCGTCGAGGAGGACCCTGAGACACCGGGACTCGTCGGCAACGTTCCGCACGTGCACCGGGCGGCCGAGCGGTGGTCGGAGCGGACCGGCGCGACCGCCGAGGTCGAGCAGCGCCAGGGCGTCTACGCCCTCGTCGAGGTCGCCGCGGTTCAAACCGCGCCCGGCCGAGCGCGGGCGGCGACGCCCGACGACCGCGACATGCTCGTCGAGTGGCTCCACGCGTTCGCCGACGAGGCCACCGGCGGTCCGCCCGGCGAGCCCGGGCTGCTCGAGCGGATGTTGGACGCGCGCCTCGCGGCCGACGACGCCGGGTACTGGCTCTGGGAGGACGGCGGTCGGCCGGTGAGCACCTCGGGCTATGGGGGCCCGACGCCCGGCGGGATCCGGATCGGCCCGGTCTACACGCCGCCCGAGCATCGCCGCCGCGGGTACGGCACGATCGTCGTCGCCGAGCTCAGCCGATGGCTCCTCGGCCGGGGGCACCGCGCGTGCTACCTCTACACCGACCTCGCGAACCCGATCTCGAACTCGATCTACGGCAAGATCGGCTACCGGCGGGTCTGCGACTCGGCCGAAGTCCGGTTCGCGTAGCCCCTACGCCTTCTTGCCGGTCCCGAGCATCTCGCGGGCCGCGTTCGCGCCCGGTGCACCGGTGACGCCGCCGCCGGGGTGCGCCCCCGACCCGGCGAGCCACAACCCCGGGACCGCGAAGCGGTAGCGGGCGTGCCCGATCAGCGGGCGCCACGCGAACCACGAGTCCAGGCCCGGCTCGGCATGGAGGACGTGCCCGCCGGACAGGCCGTACTCGGTCTCGAGGTCCTCCGGGGTGATGACCTGGCGCGCGGTGACGAGGTCGCCGAGGCCCGGCGCGTACCTCTCCATCGTCTTCACGGCGAGGTCGGCCAGGCTGTCGCGCTCGGCCGGCCAGTCGCCCTCGCGGAGGTCGCGCGGGGTCCACTGCGCCACGATGCTCATCACGTGCTGGCCCTCGGGCGCGAGGCTCGGGTCCGACAGCGACGGGATCGTCGCCTCGAGGAACGGCTCCTCGCTGATCCGTCCGTACTTCGAGTGGTCGAAGGCGTGCTCCAGGTAGTCGATCCCCGGGCCGATCACGATGCGCCCGCGAAGCTGGTTCTCGGTCGCCCCGTCGAACGTCGGCAGGCCCGAGAGCGCCAGGTTGACCTTCGACGCCCGGCCCGACTGGCGGATGTTGCCGGCCCGCCAGCGCAGGTGCGGCCCGGCCACCACGGGGTCGAGGAGGTCGACGATCGTCCGCTTCGGGTCGGCGGCCGAGACCACGCGCGTCGCTGAGATCTCGGTGCCGTCGGCGAGCGCGACCCCCGTCGGTGCTGGGAGCGCGGGCTGATGGAGAGCGCATCGGTCGCCGCCGGCGCGGCTCACGAGCACCACGGGCCCCCGGAGGCCCACCAGAGCTCGCGGATCGACCGTCAGACGCTGGGAATCCTGCTCTTCATCGTCACCG
>Ga0105100_10000050_pt1 | contig 59870 bp, 72 predicted proteins | sample PPLLak12cMay2015_2_FD_87033 | JGI IMG/M metagenome (GOLD analysis project Ga0105100, IMG submission 87033) | Freshwater sediment microbial communities from Prairie Pothole Lake near Jamestown, North Dakota, USA - PPLs Lake P8 Core (1) Depth... | ecosystem: Environmental > Aquatic > Freshwater >... | reverse complement strand
GCCTTTTTGCCTGTGCGACGCATCTGGATAGTGCAAACAAGTATTGCCCCCTATTTACCCTTCCCCTTTTAAAATTCTCATAACTGCAGTCTCTTTCATATCCTGTTTTGAACTCGCTTACTTTCCCAGGCATCTTGGTTTCTGCTTCAATGACCTTGAAGTTCGTTATACCGAATATATCTTTTAAAACTTCTTCGGAATGCAATGTTCCTGACATTAGCACTAAAGCCTTGTTTTTTTCCTGCAGTTCGCGAAATCTTTTCTCCAAGTTAGTTGTAACTAATCTGACAAGAATATCTTTTTCCTCCTTGTAAAAAGAAACGTAAGTTTCATTAAAAAATCCAAAAAAAGTCTTAGCCACTTTATCGCAATGATAACAATAGTTCTCTTCATCGCACTCCACTGAATTCATCAATCCTGAATCCAAAAACTGTTTTAATATAAGGTAAATTTTTGTCTCTTTTAGGGGAATTATTTTATCCTCGCGAATATATCTTGTTATTTCCTCATCTTTCAGCGCTAGGCTCACTAGCCTTGTTACCTCGCTTATAGCTTCGCCTATCTCTGCGCCTTCAGGATAGAGTGAGCCCAGTGCAAAAATTAGCCTGTTAAGATTAAGCTTTTCTTGATTTGACAAGCTGTCTAAAAATTCATCGCATTCGTCTATTATTTCCACGTCTGTTGCAGGCTTTCGGTCCATCAGGCTCTCTAGCTTGTATTTTTCGCTGTTAAATATTATAACATCAGAATCAGCATACGACTCAAACTGGTCGTAATATCCACATCCTTTTTTTCTTTTGTAGATAGTATACTCTTTGTTCTGCAGCCCTTTATAGTTTAGTTTGAAAGAATCTTCCAGCAGGCTTGTAACTATCTCGCTCGGCATTATTGGACTCCAATAAGGACATATAGGCGCTATTGATAGCCTTCTTACCATGTTGACGTTGTTGAAATTATAGAGCCTAACTTTAGGATTCTTGCTTAAATAGCCGGATATTTTTTTAAAGTTTTTTTCTTTGATTTCTATTGTGCAAGGAAGAAGGGGATTATCGCAAGATTCCTCTTTCTTGCTTTTAAATTCTGTAACAATAGAATTCTCAAAAATGCCCAATTCGCTCAGCTTCGCATTTTTTTCAGTCTTCTCTATCTTTAGGTTCTCTTCCTGCAAAAAAGGGCAGGAATAATTCTGTCTGCCAGTTATTATTTTTATCTTTAATTTCTGTCCATTTTTCAGTAGATATTTCCTGTTGGTATAATCTTCTTCATATTGCCTCTGCAGAGCTCTTGCCGGAACAACAACGCTTGCTCTTCCGAGCTCTTTTGCTATGTTAAGTGCAATGCTTGATTTGCCTGTTCCGCATACCCCTCTTATAAATATGACTCTTGCTCCTTTTTTTATCTCTTCCACGATTTCCTTTACTATATCTTCCTGATTTTTTCCATTGGAAAAAGCCAGAGGCTCAAGAAACTTCTCTTCTTCTCCAGTTTTTTCATATAAGCTCCACATTTTAAAAGAGGAATAAATAAGCAGATTAATAAAGATTGCTTTAAACTATATACTCGATTATATTTTTTCTAATATATAAATGGATTTATTATCAAATTGCCTTTTTTAAGTTTATGGAAGGAGTTTGGACCGCCTTAGCAGTAGATGAGCGTTATAGGGGAAAAGGAAAGCATCAAGAAGTTTTATACTGCGGGGTAGGCCTTGATGGAGACCCGACTGAAGTGGAGATAGGGCAAGAACGCCTCCCTCAAAGATTAGGAGACAAAGAGGCCTTGGCGGCAAACTTGGAGAAGAGGGCTCATTCTTTTTGCCTTGTTAGTACAAGGGACTTAAATAGGATACATCCTAAAAAGAGAATCGCAGTTATATTGGCGGGACTCCTGTTCAGAGAACCCGTAGACCGGATTAATGGTATCAAAATTTATGTTGATGGAGAATTAAACGATCCTTCAAAAGGCATGATAAAAATCGCAGTAAATCGCGTAACGAGAATCCCTCGGAGATTAGTTCATGTTTATTGTGGGAGACATTTAGATTCTCATCAGCCTTTAACAAATTTAGCTCATAGGGCCGCTTCCTACTTATTAGGATTACCAGAAGAGACACTCTACTCACACGAGAGAAGAAAACTTCTGCCTGTTTGGCAATTAGAGGACCCTCTTCATTTAGATCTGTCGGTGGACGAACTCAGAAGATATCAAATAAAATCGCCAGTAAGAGCCTTACAAGCCCATCTCGGTTTATAATCCGAAATTGTTAATAAAATTTTCAATGACTCTATACTCCTCGAGAAAATTATTTCCTTTCGGGGTGAGTGAAAATGTTTTTTTATCATCTTTGTTCACATCCAATTTTATAAAATTTTTTCCAATTAATTCGTTTATGTATTCTTTAAACATCTGAGGAGAAAGGTTAGAGGCGTATAGCAGCCTTGTTGGTTTGATATTCCTGCTCTCTCTGATTGCCATTAGAATGTCCTTGATTACATCTAAACGCTCCCTTTTCTTAGCCATTTTTTATTCTCTTTTGTTTTTTTGTTGCATTCATAACTCCATATAGAAATAAAAAGAAGATGAGGATATTTAAAATATAAATTCCCACAACCCCGCCCTTATGCCAATTGAAAAATGTGGCGACTAAGAAATTAGCAAGCCAAGCAATAAGATTTAAGATAATGACTATAAGATATAGTCTGAGAAACCCGCTCTTCTTAGATTTTTTATAGTTCTCATAGCTTATTATCGAGGCAGAGAGGAATAAAATAATCTGCAATAAAAACATAAACAGATAAGTTGCCCACAAATAATCTAGTACAACAACAATTAAGGCGAGCAAATAAAATACAGCAAATCTCAAGTTGAATAAAGAGCTATGTATGCCTCTTTCTGGCTCGAACTTCTTCCATATCAGGCTATATAAGAGAGAAAATCCAGCCATAATCAAGAAAAACTCAAATACCCCTCTTATAAGAAACTGGTATAACCAGTAGGGCTCACCTAAAAAGTAAAAGATACTTAGAACGTATCTCATGATAAATGCCAAGCCGTAAAAAAAGAACGCGTTTCTAAAATACCTTATCCCCTGATGAGAACTTAGCTTAAATAGTCGGTGGGTTCTTAAGACTATCAAAAAGCAGATTAGGCCTATTATTAAGGTATAAACTAATTTGAATGTCTCTTTGTTTGCCCAAACAAAGTCGTATAAGTACATACCTTTCTGTCACTTTTTATTTATTTAAAGTTTTATATAAGGAAATATAGATTATTGGTATATATCTTATTTATTTACTTTTTCTTCTGAGGCTTTATAAAGCAGATTTATTTTAAATAAGTATAAAATTCAAAGGGGAGCGGGTTTACACCACTCTTTATCCCGCTCCCTCCTTTCAATCAAGAAAAAATAACACCTCTGAATCAGGCCTGTGTAATTAAATTTAAGGCACTCCATTCTTTGCATGGGCCTGATAGTTTTCTTTTTATCTCGATAGTTGCCTTTAAAATAGCAAGTTTTCTGTAAGACTCGTTTAGGATTTTTTACCCTCTTTTAAGCGCGGGTCGTATCCTCCTTGTTCTATTTGGAGGGAAGGAGGGTTATAGCCCCCTTCTTGAAAACACCTGGTCATTTTTATATGCCAAGCTACCAATGGAATCAATTCTTGGGGGAGCTCTATCATTGCCTGGCCCGCCCCTAAACTTTCTTCTACCTTCTCCCTATCATTCGGGTCTGCAGATTCTCCTACAACAAAATAACCCGTCCGTGCGCCCCCGTCCCTATTTTTTCCATCATGGTATACAGATACTCTATGTCCATGAGCTGTATAAGTCACTTTTCCTTTAAGCCCTTCTCTTGGAGAGATTGTTAATTCTCCTCTTATTTCTACCACATCTTCATCCATCTTTTTTCATGCCCTTTTCAGTTTATAAGCTTTTATGGAGTAAAAAGTATAATTCACAACCTATTTAAAGAGGTTCGCACAACTCTCTTTATGAATAAAGAGGAATTTTTAAAAAAGATTGAAACCGAGCTAAAAATATCTAAAAATTCTGCTTACACCATTCGCAATTATGTTGCCTACAACGCCGCCCTTCTTGAATTTTCTAAAAAAACTCCAGAAGAACTATCTTTAGATGACGTTAAACTTTACATAGCAGAACATTTGACAGAAAAATCTTCTTCTTCAGTTATACTTTTTCTTGCGGCAATTAAATATGCCCATTCTACAATATTTTCACGAGATATTACAGCAGGAATAAAACGCCCAAAAAAAGAAAAGAAAATACCAACAGTCCTCTCAAAAGAAGAGATAAAAGCGCTTCTATCTTCAATAACCAATTCAAAAAGTAAGCTGATGATAAGCCTATTGTATGCCTGCGGTTTTAGGGTTTCTGAGTTAGTTAACCTTAAAATACGAGATTTAGATTTCAACAATAAAGTAGGGCATGCAAGGCAGGCGAAAGGAAAAAAAGATAGGACTTTTAATATCCCAGAATTTCTTGTTTTGGTCTTGATGCAGCGAGCAGAAAAACAAAAATCACTCAATCAAGAGTATCTTTTCACAGGCCCAAAAGGCCGGTTATCTTCAAGAAACGTACAAAAAATTGTTAAAAAAGCAGCGAAAAAAGCAGGAATAGAAAAAGAAGTCCATCCCCATACCCTCAGACATTCTTTCGCCACTCACCTTCTTGAAAATGGAACAGACATAAGGATGATACAGGAATTACTTGGACACAGCGACCTCAGCACAACACAAATATATACTCATATTTCTAATGAAGAACTAAAGAAAATAAAAAGCCCAATTGATAGTTTAATGAAAGAATAAGCTTATTTCTTAAATATCTTAAATCCAACTATTGCGCAATTTACATAAAATAAACCCATTAAAACAGGTTCGATAGTAAAAAGGTTTCCTTTTATTATTACCATTTGGAGCGCGTAATAGGCAACAACCAAGAGAAACGCGCTTATGATTATCTTTATAGAATAGTTAATTGCAATATCTCTGTCTGTATTTTTAGATTCCATGTTCTTATTAAGTATTTGCCCATTTTAAATTTTTCTATGCTGCATGCGCCCAAAAATACGGAGAGTCCGCAGCCTTGTCTGTTTGGGTTTCATCATAGGATTTTTGCCATGAATGTATTGTCTCGTGTCTTTTAGTATGGCCTTTTAAGCCCCAAAAAGTATCCCATCCAACAGTCATTGAGTGTCTCAACCACTCGTATAATCCTAAAACTTGCCATCCATCTCCGTGCGGGAGATAAGATAGCGGTTTTTCATCTTCCAAGACTCCATCGTACTCTCCAGAACGAGTATGCAGATAAGGATGAAGATAAATTATTTTAGGTTCTTCTCGCCTATAAGTTCCATCTAATCTCTCTTCTAACTTTTCTCTTTTTCTTTCTTTCTCCTGCTTTTCTTTTTCTGCTTGAAAATTAATGATCTTCATGTAGTTAATCTTAAATCTTCATTTATATTCTTTTTGCCAATATAGACAAAATGTGGTTTTGGCTTTTTTTGTAGTTGTTTTAGTTCTTGCTAAACCTCTTGGCTAATTAAATAGCTAAATATAAACTTCATCCTCATCGACTACTGCTATATCTGCTAATAAATCTATACATGCCTGTGCGATCTCCTCTGGATTTCCATTTGGGTTAATACTTAAAAAATTTTTATAAGCGCTTTCTTCAGGCGGCTCGATAACTACGCCATGAAACTCTGGCCCCAATATATCTTCTGCATCTCCAACAACAATAGAAAGACCTTCTGGAATATATGGACCATACTCTTCTCTTAGTTCCCGTTGTCTTTGTCTTATAAAATTGGGCTTTCTTGAGTGCCCTGCATAGGCGATTACTAAACAGCTGCCCTCTAGATCGTCTCTTAGCCTATCTAGAAGTTCTCGACGCTCATTCCCAACTTCGTAGAATGCTACTGGTTTTGTAAAATGCGCGAAAAAATCAAAGGTCCTCCCCGCAGGAGTGCAACACGGCACCCAAACAGTTTTACCTGTAGCTCTTCTGTCTTGCGGCCCTTGCCTTACTGTCATTTGGTTTATAGGCCTCCTTACGTCTAACATCTGCTATCAAAAGATTCCTATCGTAATTGAGAAATGCTTTTCTTAATTCTACAGACTTTGTGAAATTGGCTATTGCCCTGGCTATTGCAAGCCTTGCAGCCTCTATTTGTCCTTGCTGTCCTCCGCCTTTAACTTTTACATCTATATCAAAATCAAATTTGCCTCGCGTGTTTTTAGTTATCTCGATAGGCTCCTGTATCATTAGCCTGTGGAATTCATCTAAATTTTCGTATGGCCTCTTGTTGATTGTAACTCTCCCGCTTCCTTCTTGGATAAGCGCTTTGGCTACTGCAGTCTTTCTCTTCCCTACTACCATAAGTTTTCCTTGTTTCTTTACCATTTTGTTATATTTTCTTTGAAACCTCTTCAACTGAAATATAAGCTGTATGTTTTTCTTTTCCAGCTTTTATTAGCTTTTCATTTTTGTACTCTTCTGTAATGCCTTTGTAGCATAATATTCTTCTAAACGCCTCTTTTCCTTTTCCTGTCCGATAATTTGGGAGCATCCCCCTTATAGTCCTTTTTACTATTCTTTCAGCTGTCCCTGGAAAATTCGGCCCCCTCAAAGCAGTTCCTCCTTTGGACCTTTTTTCTTTGTATGTTTTGATTATGCCTATCTTTTTGCCTGTTATTATCGCTTTTTCTGAATTGAGTACCACTACCTTCTTACCCTGCAATGCCTGTTTAGCTGCATAACTAGATAGCCTTCCCAAGGTTGCATTAGTAGCATCAATAATTATGGTCTTCATCTTAATATCTCTCCATTGACTTTGCTGTTTTTTCCAAGCTCTTCTTTAATAGTAGAGACAGGGATTTTAGATTTTTTCAATTTTTCCAGAGCAGAAGAAGAAAAGCTAAGAGCGACAATCTTTATTTTCTTGTCTATTTCTCCTTTCCCTAACACTTTTCCTGGAACTATAACTGCTTCACCTTTTGCTTCTTTGTTAATTTCATAAAGGTTCTTTTTTATTCTTTTTCGTGTAGGTATAGATAATAAGCTTGCTATTTCCATCTGCCCTTTGTCTTTGGCTAGCTTTATAGTTTCAACTAATTCGCTGTCTGTTTTCTTCTTTATTCTTTCCTTTATTTTTGTTTTGCTTATTGTCATGTTGAAAATTATGGAGTGCGGGGAGAAGGGATCGAACCTTCGCAGGCACTAAGCCACATGGTTTCTACAAGCTGCCTTAGCCATGCCCGTTTGACCGCTCCGGCATCCCCGCGTACTTAAAAACAATACGCGAGGCTTTTAAAAAGCTTTACTTTAAGCTTTTAGATAACTCTTTTAAGCTATCGTTGAGCTGGTCAATAGCTTTGGTAAAGATTTCCTCTGCTTTAATCTGGCCCCATGATTCAATGAAGAACATCAATTCAGGAGCCTTCTCTACCTTTATTGCGTTGCGACTATTCTTTTTGCAAGCCTCAACACATGCTTCGCATAAATCGCATTTATAAACATCTTTTATTTTGGCCTTGCCTTTTTCTATTTCCAGTATTTTTTGCGGGCATGCTTCTACGCATTTTTTACATTCATCACACTGGCCATCTACTTCAACTTTAGCAAGGTTTCTGTAGTATACCAACCCAGGAGAGTATTTGCTGTGTTCAATTCCTTTCCCTAGTCGGGCAGTGGCAACCAATTCCAGTTCCTGGTCTTTATTTAAGAGAGTTATCGGAATGTCTTCATAGACTACATCTGCCCCACCTTTTAAGTCTTTAGAATAAACTGTTGTAGGGCCTTTTATTTGCAGCTTCATATTAACGCTACACTTTCCGCATCCTTTTCCATTGCAGCTGCATTTTTCTTTTTCTTTGATTGTTTTTTCTGCTACCAATGGTACAAGGCCCAGCCTGTGAGCAAGGACTTCATCGTACAATGCAGAGTCGTTTTTGTAAATTTCTACTTCATCGATTGCTAGAACGGGTATTTCTAATGCAGATCTCCTTATGGTATTTGCTAGGCTTTCAGACATATCTGTAATCATGCTTACCTTTTCTTTGTTCTTTGATATTATCTTTATCATGTTTATTTAATGTCCTTGTTTATTTTTAAACTCTTCTACTTCTACACGCGCCTTCCTCTTCGCCCGCCTTTTACTTTTGGCCCTCCTCTTGGCGTTTTGGTTGTGTCTGCGATGCTGATTATCTTCATTCCTTCTCTAGAAAGACTTTTTACAGCTGCATGAGCTCCTGGACCCGGGGCGGGATTCCCTGTCTGAGCTTTTATTCTTACATATAAAGAGGTTATTCCTTGTTCCCTTGCTTTTTCTGCAGCTTGTTTTGCTATGAACATGGCGATTGTTGGATTCGCTTTTAGTCTGTCATGTTTAGTCACCATGCCTCCAGAAACCCTTGAAATGGTGTTACCAGCCATGTCAGTTATGTGAAGAATGGTATTATTAAAAGAAGTATATATGTGGGCTATTCCAACTCTTTCTTTCTTCTTTTCTTTTATCGATTTTTTCTCTTCTGCCCCCTCTTCTTTATCAACCTTCTTCTCCTCTGCAATTTCTTCTTTGGCTACGGTAGGTTCACTGCTCATTGTTCTTCTCCTCTGGAACAGCTTCTAGGGCTATTTTTGCTTCTTTTTCCTTTTTAATTTTTTTCACCAGTTCTAATTTTATTTTGTCTTCTTCATCAACTGGGACGCGGTATGCAGGGACGTTTATTTTCTTCCCATCAATGCTTATGCTTTTATGAACAATGAACTGCCTTGCCTGGCGAGGAGTTGTAGCAATCTTTTTTTCAACCACGATGCTTTGCAACCTTCTTTTAAGATAATCTTCTTTGTCCAGTGCTAAGACATCTGCAATGCTGGCAACACTAAAACCCTGTTTCCTTAATCGGTCTACAAACTTGTCCTGTTCTATTTTGCTTTTTGTTAATAGAAGTTTTGCTTGGTTTCTCATTTTCTCTATTGCGGAATCTGCTTTCCATATTTCCCTTTTATTTTTAAGGCCATATTTCTTAATAAGAACGTTCTCTTCCCGTATCCTTGTAGCGTCATAAAGCCTTTTTGGCCTGCTGTAGTTTTTATGTTTTCTTCTTGGCATTTTAACTCTTCTTGCCTATCTTGGCTTTTTTAATAACCCCCATTGATTTGCCTTTCTGCCTGAAGTGGCTTTTTGTTCTCTGTCCTCTTGTAGGCTGCCCTGTCGCATGCCTTAATCCTCTGTAAGACCTTATCTTTTTAAGCCTTTTAATATCAAAGTCTTTTCTCAAATCAAGGTCGGTAGTAATGAAGTGTTTGTTTTCTCCGCTCTCTAAATCTTTCCTTCTGTTTAACAAAAATGCTGGGAGGGTTGGACTTTTGATGAATTCCTCAATTTTTTTAATCTCTTCTGCGTTTAGATCAGAGATTTTCTTTTTTTTATCCATCTCCAGCTTATAGCATAAAGCATTTGCAAAGCTCCACGACACCCCCTTAATTTTTGTTAATCCAACATACACTTGTTTTTCTCCAGGGATGTCTGTTTGCATTATTCTCACTATCTTGGACGTTTCTTTTCCAGGTTTTCTCTCGACTTCCTTAGATTTCTTTTCTTGCATTTTTATATTAACTATTAACTTATGGTGAAAATGCCTTTTTTAAAGATTGCGTTTACAGAATTATCCAATAAAAAGGTTGTGCCTTTCCATGTTTTCTAATTCTTGCAGTAATCTTTTTTCAACCGCACGTTTAGGGTCTGGCAAGTTCGGGATTCTTTTTTTAATATCTTCAAAGTTTTCAAATTCTTTCTCCGCTCTTTCTGCCAATACAGCTTTCATGTGCTTTTTTCCGAAACCGGGCAACAGTTCAATTTGGTGCAATCTAGTATTTATGGCCTCTGATTTATTGAAAAAATCCACGAATTTCCTTTCCTGTTCTTCTACCACTTTCGAAACAAATTCTTGGAGCTGAAGCTTTGCAGTTTCTGTAATTTTCTCTCTGGGTAACCTTCCAAGAATGTAATAAACTTTTTCTCGCTTTCCCTCGCCGATATAAACCTTCTCTTTTAGTTCCAGTTTGACTCCCCTCCTTGGAACCAGTTGTAGAAGTGTGAAATTATTAAGGCCTATGGCTTGGGCTATAGGCATCATCTTTTTTTCCAATGGATAGCCATAAGGCAAATAATCTAACACAATCGCATATTCTTCTTTGTCTGTCATTTTTCTCCTCACCTGTATTTTTTAACAATGTCCAGTACCTTGTTTGTTTCATCTTCATCTAAGCCGACATCAACAAAGATCTTATTTAAATCTGAGGCGTCTTCTGGCAAAATATCGATTATCTTCACAATATGCTCTGATTTTAGTTTTAGCAAATTTAGTTCTTGTAGCTCTTTTTTCAGCTCTTCAGATTTCTTTATCGGTATCTTTGAGAACTTTTTAATAAATACCTCTAACTGCTTTTTCTTTTCACTTTCTTCCACATCCCCAAGTGCCTTTTTAACCTCTGCCATATTTAGTGCGGTTGTTTCTTTTATCATTTTACTCTAGCTTTTTTAGATGGACTGGGTGTACTATAAACTTTTTTTCTTTTCCAATCATCCTTAAATTTACTATGTACGAATTGCCTCTTTTGCCTTCTACGATTCCGGTTCTGCCCTGAATTGTCCTTGGAAAGCTGCCCTCTAATGAAAGCTCCCTTACTATTGCTACCTTGTCCCCTTCTTTTAAATCTTTAAAGTACCTACTAAAGTTTAGCTTTCCCCGTTCTCGTATTTTCTTTCTTTTAAGCATTTTTAATCCTCAACTTTTATGTAGAGCTTGATTATAGACTTTTTCCAAGGCATCTGACAGCCCGCTGTAGAGATTCTTATCTTCTGTACTCGAGGTTAAAATCCCGCCGCCCGTAAAAACATCAACGTCCAATTCATGTAGAAAGGACTTTGTTTTCTTTGATTGTCTTAACCTAACTTTTAACTCGCTGTAAGCTGTTTGCTCGCTAATCTTTTTTGCGTAGTGTCCAACTATTTTCTTAACAACAATCATCTCAGCCGGATCCAGAGAAAAACCCACAAGCACTATATTCCCACCAAGCTTAAGCTCTTCGCCATTATTGTCACGACTATTTGGGTCTTTTCCCTTAGTCTCTACTTCCATAAAATATATACAATTTTCCCTTTTATAAATCTTTCTCTAAGAAATTAAAAGCAGATTAAAAAGAAACAGAACCTTGGTTCAAATCTCCTTTGTCTCTGGCCTCTTCCATGTTTTTGACTATGGCTTTGAACATTTTCTCTCCCCACACACCTCTCCCGCATACCTCGCAGAAGTCTATAACACTGGAATCTTCAATATCGCGCCTGCAGTAGATACACTTTTTCATTGTAAACCTCTTTCTTTAATGAGAACTATTTTTTTAGGTTTTTAAAGATTTGTGTATTTCACTCTTCTTTTTCTTTCTTTCTTTTAATAGCTTTTCTGATCCTTCGGTATATAATGTAGATAACAATTAGAACTATAACAACAATAACATAAATGTAAGTGTTGTTTGTCTTTATTAAACCCAGTTGGATGGCCTGCTCTCGGCTGTATACTCTTGCATCTAAATTAAAGGTTTCTTCACTCTTGTTATTCAAGGCATCCATGTACCGAAGAGTTATTGGCACGTTTAATGTGGAAGGAGCATTCACTTTAAAATAAACATTAAATTCTGCAGAATCAAAGTCATCACTGTCCAAGTCCCCGATATAAACATTTTCTGGAGAGGTTATAGAATAATACGAGGACTTTCCAATTTCAATTTCCAAGAATTTCACATTGCTAAGGCCTTTATTTATTATTTTAACTGAAACAGCATTCTCGCTTCCTTTTAATAACAAGCCTTTCTCTATGCTGGCATCAAGAATGGGCGGAGAGTTTATAATTAAGCTTATTAAAGAACTTGATTGTTTCACAGTGCCTTCTTCATTATAAGTAATTTTTATAGGGATCTTATAAATCCCAGCTTGAGCGTCATTCAGCGCGCGGATTTTAAAAGTAGCGTATTCGATTCTTCCGTCTTTAATCTCATCAAAGTTAAATTCAGAAGAGGAAAGCTCAGGGGCAAAAGGAACATTCGCAAGATCGAGAGAGACAGAAACATCTGTAATTTTCTCTTCCCCATTATTCTCCAAACTCAGCTCGATTATAGAAACCCTTCCAGGAGCAATTTGTGAAGGATTTGTTAAAACAGAGTTTATCGTAAGCGCATAAGCCGAAGAAACACCCAATAAAACGCAAAACATCAATGTAAGAAATTTCAATTTCATGACAATATGCCTCAAAACTGGTTTTTAATGTTTTTTATATTAGATTATAGCTGTTGTACCGCTAATAACAAAGGTTTATAAACCTCCTCTTTAATAAATATTTATGATAATTCCGGTTAGATGTATGTCATGTGGGAAGCCAATAGCTCATTTATGGGAAGAGTTCAAGAAGAGGGTGGAATCTGGGGAAAACGCAAAAAAAGTTTTAGACGCGCTGGGATTGGAAAGATATTGTTGCCGTGCCGTTTTCTTAGGGCATGTTGACCTGCTTCCTTTAACCTCTAAGTTTAACAAGTTCTAAAAATCTATTTATCCAAACATAACCCCCAAGTCTTTAACAAGTTCATTCCACATTTTTTCACAATAGCCATGCTCGCATCCCTCTGCAATGTAAAATGATCTAGGTTCTTTTGCTTTGTTAAAGGTAATTTGCGCGTTTTTTATTGGAACAACCGTATCATTTGTTCCGTGAAGCATTGCTAAATAGCGGGGCGAAATTCCAGAAACATAGTGATCTGGGTCTATTGATAAGAGGTAATCATTTGCTTCTTGCATTGGATTTAATGGTACATTAAAGCCCGCTGAACTAATAACTATTGCGCCTTTACTTCTTTTCTCAATCGATGCGGCGATTAGAGCATATCTCCCCCCCATACTCTCGCCTGCAAATCCTATTTTCTTTTCATCAATCTCTTTAATTTCTCTTAAAACATCAAAACTCCTCAATGCATCATAAACAGCTAAATGTTGCACAGGTTCGTCTCCTTGTTTAAAAATTTGATAATCTTGGTCAATCCATAAAAATGTTCCTCCAGTGTCTCCAACTCCTCTTTGGTCAATTGCCAGAGACGCATAGCCTTCTTTTGCCAGCTTTATCAGCAGTTTTTCCCTTGACTCCTTGGTAGCTTCTCCTGCAGGAAGGAAAACGAACCCAGGAACATTTTCCTTTCCTTTAGGAAGAAACAAGTATCCATAAATATAAGTTTCTTGGTTTTGAAAAGGCCTGCTTTTGAACTTTATTTCTCTTATCTCTACCGAATCATTTTCCCATTTTTTAATAACCTCATAGTTTGTTTTCCCTCTTTCTTCTGAATAAGCCAGAGTATTTCCTGTAACTTTGTAAATCTCTTGCTCTTTTGCCCTGAAAAAGAAAACGCCCACTAAAACAACTATCACAATAAAAATTACAACAGCCCATTTCATTTTCATTTTATCTTCCACCTGTTTATTGTTCCACAGCCCTCGCACCTTGTTGTTTTTATCTTGTTTTTCACGCTTTTCACCTTTAAATTAACAGAATAGCACCTTTTACAGAACTCTTTTCTTTTGTCTCCTAACTTTATATTGTAATGCATGGCTATTTTCTTGATTTTTCTTACTTCTTTAGGGCTCTTATTTTTAATATCCTTAAAAAATTCCTCAATTCTCTCTTTTGCTTCATTTTTAGATATCTTTTCCATTTAGGATTTTTAAGATAGTAAGGTTTAAAAACCTGAATATTCTGTGCTTTTTGAAGACGGCCATAGTAATCAGGAAACACCTGTTCCCATCTCGAACACAGCAGTTAAGCTGATTACGTTCATGGAATACTCGATTAAGGGGAAACCATGAAGCTGTCCTCGCTATTTTTTAGAAACACTTATATACTCCAAATTCCCCAAGGTATAAAAGACAGGGGGAATCAGTTTTTTTCAGTTCGACACTTAGGTGTTACCTGTTCGCTGACCTATTCTGTCTTTTTCTATTCTAGAAACAGTTACTTTTTTATACTGTCGTCTCTAATTAATTCCATGCGGGGATGCCGGAGCGGTCAAACGGGACAGACCATAAATTTAATATGGGTCCAAACTCAAGAAAACGTTTGAGCAATCTGTTGGCTTAGTGCCTGCGTAGGTTCAATTCCTACTCCCCGCACTTACTCTTTTAAATAATACAAAAGGACAGCAAAGCGTAAATGCGGGCCCCCGCATCTCTCTCTAGTATAGATTTATAAATGGTAAAAATCAACCTTTAACATGACAATTAAAAAACCAAGAAAGAACAGGCTATTTCATAATGGGAATTCTCTTTCCAAAACTCAAGAAATTAAAAGCAAGGCAAGAAGGAACCTTAATGGAAAGGTAGACGGAAAAAAGAAGAATTATGTGGTTGATACTTCTGCAATAATTAATAAGTTTTTGCCGCGCCTGGCTGAAAAAGGCTTAAAAGGCAAGATTATAGTTCCAAATTCAGTCATGGCAGAGCTGGAAAATCTAGCAAACAAAGGTAACGAAGCAGGATTTGTAGGCTTGGACCAAGTGGCAAATCTGCATACCTTAAAGAAGAGGTATGGCTTCTCCTTGGAATTTCAAGGCCAAAGGCCCGAAATGAAGCATATAAGGTTTGCAAAGTCTGGAGAAATTGATGCTTTAATAAGAGATCTCGCTTTCAAGAATAGGGCAACATTAGTAACTGCCGACCTAGTTCAGGCTAAATCTGCGCAAGCTTATGGCCTAAGCGTCATTTTTATTCGCCCGCCAGTAATTGTTCCCCAGAAAAAGAGCTGGTTTCCTTTCTTAAAGAGAAAATCAAAAAATAGGAATTAAGAAAGTAAGCTAAAAAGCCCTTTCTGCACAAGAAATAAAGCTACTAATACAATCATTACCAGTGGCACATTAACAGAAGTCGCAATTATAATAATTATCGCGCAGACTATATCGATTATGCTCGCTATACTCAATCCTATTATAAAAATAACTCCCTTAACAAGTAGAATTATTCCTAAGATCATTATAAATTTTTCAGGCAGTATATGAAAAACCCCGAATATCCAAAAACATACGGCTATAAAAATATCCAAAATACCCAATAATTTGACTAGCATAGATTTTTTAAACAATCTTTTGCTTAAAAATGTATTGCCCGAGTAGCTCAGCTGGATAGAGCACAAGGTTCCTAACCTTGGGGTCGTGGGTTCAAATCCTACCTCGGGCGTTTAATTTGAGGTGATAGGTTCACCTTAGATTATTTCTAAGGGCATTCAAAATGAGAAACATACCAACAAAAGAAAATTATGATGGATTTGTTATGGAACTAGTTGGAGGACTGGGAAAGAAACATCCTGATATTTGTTTTTATGCTTATGGTTCATATATTGATGGGAACTGCAATTATGGCAGGAGCGATATTGATGGAGGTTTGATATTAAATTCAGGAATTGTCACACCTAAAGAAGAAGTATTGGATCTTGCAGCAGATCTTGCAAGCGCTTTAGGCAAAAATAGGGTAAAAACCCAGTTTAATTTACTAGACAAGGGAACTTGTAGAGACGGAAGATTCTTGGCATATACCAAAGATTACACTGATTGGATTAGGAGAGTAGGCAAGGTACTTTCAGGTCCAAATTATCTGGAAGATTTGAATGGATTGGACTTTAAATCAGGGGTTCTTCACAATGCCGCGTTTAATTTAAGGAAAGCAAGGAACAATCTCTTGTACTCTTTTGATACAATTAACACTGATCCGAACAGATTTCGGGAAAGAACCGAAAAAGTTTTAGAAACTTTAGCTAAACTTCCCAAATTCCTCATATGGCTAAGAAGAGGGGATATTGTTGTTCCGAGAGTCAGAGGTAGAGAAGAATTAAGAAAAATGCTGGGGGATGTAGACTTAAGCTTTCTTGAAGAATTAGAGGGCTTGCTGACTCAACCTTCTAAGTTTTATTCTGAGCTCGAAGACACTGACAGAGCATTAAGCTTAATGGTTAAAGGCGTGGATACAATGGAACAGATGGTTCAAGCTTATGTTCGAGAATTTCCAAAGGCTTCTGCAAGAGAGCTAAGGAAATTATGATTTTCAAGAAGAATAATTTTTGAATATCTTCTGCCCTTTATCGTTAGATTTTTAAAGCGTTAGACATTAAGATACTTATGGTAAAAAGAGGCATAGTAAAGGTAGTTTTTGGTGGATGGTACCAAAGGACGACCCTACATCTTTCAGAAGTGTTTCATTTTTTTTCTGAAGGAACTTCGCTTGAGAATTTCCCAAAAGACCAACTGCTCGCGTATAGAGATAGCCTTAATCTCGTCTCTGCCCAGAGGGAATTTGGTAATCTAGAGAAAATAAAAGCAATAACGAAAGAAGGTATTAAGATAACTTATTATGAGGATGGGCTTTATCTTCTTGAGATAGCTTCTTCGGATGTGAAGAAATCTAAACAAATATTAAGCGAATATTACGAGAAAAGATTCGCACCGGCTATAAATTATATTTTTTCATTAGGTGCCCCAACTCCGAAAATCCTTTCAAATATCAGATATCCTCATTCAATAATAGTTGAAGTACTCCAAGAAAACTCCAAGAGTTATTCAGTTGATCCACGATTTGGAAGAGTTTACAGCAAGATTTCTTATAGAGATTTTACAGTTTCCAAGACTAAAGATTATATTTTTATAGTTCTGCCTGAAAGAAAACAGGAATTTTTCGAGCCATTGAATGAAATGCAGATTTTCTTCAGGGAGTTTAAGCAGCAACTCTGGAAATATCTGAGGATACATCGAAAAGTCTGGGAAGAGATTGATAGGGTAATTGAAACTGGCAAGATAAGAGGGAAAGAAATAAGCGAGAGATTGGGCAAGCTGCGAAGTTATCGAAGGACAGTAGGCCTGATACGTAATAGGATTAATCAGATGGACACTTATGTTAATACAAGATCTTCTCTTTCAAAATACCTTAAAGTTGATGAGCCCTTCAGAGTGCTGTTCGAATATCGCTTTGAAGACCTAACAAATACGCTAGGTTACATTAAGGAACTATGGTCCGCAACAATAGATTATGTAGACTCTGCAATCTCTACTTTGCAGGATTTAGAAAACAGCGCAAGTGAAAGGAATCTAGAGTCAATTAAAATCATCGCAAGCGTAGGTGTCATTTCTTTAGTTTTGGGATATCTCGCAGCAGAAAACTACCCAGCAGTCACTTTAGTGGGAGTTATCTCCCTTCTAGGATTTGCAGTTGCTGCATGGCTAATCGATTTTATAATAAAACTCTTTGCAGAAAACAGAAATTACGAAATAGTCTTTGACGAATTAGAGACAAGTTTATAATTTTTCTAACGAATCCCAAACATTTAAAAAAGTCTAAAATGTACCTTTAATTATGCGCTGGTAGTATAGTGGTTAGTAATAATAGCAAGGTTTATAAATAAAAAAGCTCTTAGAGATAATGTCCTATTTTATAAAACTTGACGCTAAAGAGAGAAAAATCCTTATTCAGGAAGCAAAAGCTAACTCTTCTAAAAATTATTGCGAATTTGCTAAAATTTTGGGGGTAAGCCGAGATATGGTTTTTAAATATTCCCGAGGAGATTACTTACTACCTAAAGAAATGTTCTATAAACTAATTGGGTTGTCTAAGCAGCATCCCAAAAGATATAAGATACTTAAAAAAGAGAAATATAATCGGAAGATTTTTACAATACCCAGTTTAAATGAAGACCTGGCAGAAATTTTTGGCGTTTTAAATGGAGATGGCCATCTAAGCAGGATAAATCACGAAATATCAGTAATCGGAAATGTTAAAACAGATGAGGTTTATTTTAGATACCTCCAAAAGAAGTTTAAAAAAGTTTTTGGAATAGCATTTAAGGTAGAAAAATTTGAACGCTGTCTCAAGTTAAGGGCTTACTCTGTAGATTTAGTCAACTGGCTTCACGAGGCCCATAATTTACCAAAAGGCAAGAAAAAAGGAAGTCTGACTATCCCCCCCGCTATTTTAGATAGTAACCTCCTTCTAACCTCTTATTTTAGAGGGCTATTTGATACAGATGGAACATTCTACACAAGGAGAATAAATGAGCCGGTTATTGAAATCTCAAGTGCAGACAAAAATTATCTGATGCAGATTAAAGAAGGCCTTTCTTTTTTGGGATTCAACGTAGGTCTTGGAGAACATCGGGCGTTTATATACAACAGGAAAGAAATCAAAAAATTCTTTACTTATATAGAACCGGCCAATCCCAAACATTTAAAAAAGTTCATATTTTACAATAAAGATATGCGTGGGTAGTATAACGGCTCAGTACAATAGCCTTCCAAGCTATTTATCCGGGTTCGAATCCCGGCCCGCGCATATAAAAAGCCTTATAAACCGATTATTTCTTGTTGAAATAACGAATATCCAAAATGGAAGAAACACAAAAAACAGAAAAACAATCTTGGTATAATAAATGGTACAAGGTTTTATTTGTAATACCCATAATAATAATGGTTCTTTCTTTAATTTATTTGGGGATGTTTTATTCTAAACACAAGGATATTATGTATAGGGATGTTTCTCTTTCAGGAGGGACAACTATTACCTTAAAAGGAGATGTAGATTCGGCAGATTTTGAGAGCTCATTGAAACAAAATTTTCCAGATGTTAGTTTTAGAAGATTAACTAACTTAAGGACAGGCGAGCCAATAGCTCTTATGATAGAAAGCTCATCTTCCCCAGAGGTGCTGAAGTCGGCAGTAGAATCTGAACTCGGCTATAATTTGACTTCTGATAATTCAAGCGTAGAGTTTACTGGAGCAACTTTAAGCCAGGGTTTTTATAAGCAGTTGATTTATGCTCTCATTGCCTCTTTTATACTAATGGCGATAGTTATCTTTATTCTCTTCAGGACTTTTATTCCAGGTGCAGCAGTTCTTTTTGCAGTATTTTCAGATTTAGTTATAACCCTTGCAGTAGTAGACTATTTTGGAATCAAGCTTTCAGCAGCAGGCATAGCCGCTTTTCTTATGCTAATAGGTTATGCTGTAGATGATAACATTCTGTTAACAACCCGCGCTCTTAAGAAAAAAGAAGGCCCACTCAACAAAAGACTTTATGGGGCATTTAAAACCGGTATTTTAATGACTGGAACTGCTTTAGCAGCAATCATTCCTGTTTTGCTCTTGATGGGCACCCTGCCAGACTCTTTCAAACAGATTTTTTTAATCCTCGCTCTTGGCTTGGTTGCGGACCTATTCAACACTTGGCTCACAAACGTGGGGATAATTAAATGGTATTGTGATAAAAAACACATAGATTAAAAATGGCTAGATTTACAATAAGAATTTGGATTTTGATCGTTGCACTAGTCCTGGCCCTTCTAATAATAAAACCTAATTTTGAGTCAGGCCTTATTATAAAATCTGTGGATTCCAATTCAACTGCTTTTGAATCAGGCCTACGTTCTGGGCAGATAATAAAGTCCATAGATGGCCAGGAAATAAAATCCATGGAAGATTTTTCAAAAGCGCTTGAAAAGTTTCCAACAGAAGAGAAAACGAAACTGATAATCACCACCAAAGATCAAACTCATACTTTATTTACTAACGAAACCCCTCAAATAACCGTTGATAAAATACCTTCTACAAGCGTAAAATTTGGGCTGGACATTGCGGGAGGCTCTAGGGCCCTGGTAAAGCCAGAAGCGCAGCTCTCCACTTCCGAGCTCAACGACCTTATCGCAGTAACCACTGAGCGCTTGAATGTCTACGGACTGACAGATATAATCATTAGACCTACTTCAGATTTATCAGGCAATAATTATATGTTGATTGAGATAGCTGGAGCAAATCCTTCAGAACTGGAGGAATTGGTTGCAAAACAGGGCAAGTTTGAAGCAAAGATAGGAAATGAAACAGTCTTTATTGGAGGAGAAAAAGACATAGCTTCAGTATGCAGAAACGACGCCTCTTGCTCGGGAATAGAAGCTTGTTATGCTGTTGAAGGGGGGCAATTATGCAGATTCCGATTCGTGGTGCACTTAAGTGAAGAAGCAGCTAAAAAGCATGCAGATATAACTTCTAAACTTGGAGTTAATGCTACAGGAGAAGGAAGATATCTTGATCAAAAGCTGGACCTTTATCTAGATGACAAATTAGTAGATTCTCTTTTTATAAGCGAGGACTTAAAAGGCAGGGTCACTACCCAAATACAGATTCAGGGTTCAGGCACTGGTGCATCGCGAGAAGATGCATTTAATGCTGCTCAAAAGAGTATGCAGAAACTGCAGACTGTTTTAATAACTGGCAGCTTGCCTTATAAATTAGAGATTGCCAAGTTGGATACAATTTCTCCTTCTTTAGGCAAAGAATTCACAGGAAATATTTTAGTTCTAGGGTTAGTGGTTTTTATTGCAGTCTCTGTAGTGCTTTTCGTAAAATATAGAAGAATAAAAATAACTTCTGCTGTAATTTTGACCATGTTTTCTGAAGCATTTTTAACCCTTGGCATAGCCGCATTAATAAGGTGGAATCTGGATGCTCCAAGCATAGCAGGCATTATTGCGGGCATGGGAACAGGAGTGAATGACCAGATAGTTATAATTGATGAGTCTGTATCCGCAGGTTCTTCTAGCATTAAAGAAAGGATAAAAAGAGCTTTGTTCATAATAGTTGGAGCTTTTTTTACAATAATTGCTGCAATGCTCCCATTATTCTGGGCAGGAGCAGGATTATTAAGGGGATTTGCCTTAACTACTATCATCTCGGTTTCAGTCGGCATCTTAATAACCCGTCCAGCTTTTGCAGATATGATAAAAAAAATACAGCAATCGTAAAATTTGAAAAAAGAGAATGCTACCGCAAACCCATATCCTGCTGGGATTCTTATTTTCTGTAATTGTCTTGGCCGTCTTTGATGTGTCTTTGATTTCTGCCTTCTTGATTTTCTTATCCTCTTTTTTGATAGACCTTGATCACTATGCTTACGGCGTTTACAAGAAAAAAACTCTGAATTTTAGAAAGATATGCTCTTTTTTTATAGAGCATAGGGTGCAATGGCGAAAATTATCTCTTGCCGAAAAGAAGAAAAGCAAATTCCCTATATTGGTATTTCACGGTTTTGAGTTATTCTTAGTGATTCTTTTGTTATCTTTTTGGTTCCATTTTTTTATATTTATCTTTCTGGGATGTCTCTTTCATATGTTTTTAGACTACATAGATATTTTTTTAAATAAAGACCCCCTTTATGTAAAATTATCTCCTGTTTACGTATATCTGAACAACAAGAATAAAAAATAATTAAGCTACGTAAACATTAAAAACAACAAAACAGGCATATTAGCTATGAAAGCCGCCTTAAAAAAAAGTATAGTCAAAAATTCTTTTTGGAGTTTTTGGACTTCTTTTGTAAACAGAGTTGGAGCGTTAGTATTTACAATAATTCTTACGCGTTTTCTTTTGCCAGAGGGTTTTGGAATCTATTCTATTGTTCTTTCAATAGCAATGATCTTTTACACTTTTACAGAGCTCGGGACAAACAATGCTCTTAAACGATATGTTTCTTATGCCTTGTCAAGGGAACGTAAAAAAGTTTATTCTTATTATAGTTATCTATTAAGAATCAAATTAACTTTAGCCTTTATAACTTCCTGCTTTGTTTTTTTGTTGGCTTATCCCATTTCTTATTATATTTTCAAAAATACAGCCCTCTTTGTCCCTCTTTTAGTATCTTCTTTATACATCTTTATAATGGCAATAGAGAGTTTTTATGCGAGTATTTTTTATTCAATAGAAAAAACAGAGTTCACCACCCTAAGATATGCCCTGGAACAGATACTCCGCATAGGCTTTGCCGTTGGAATTTTTATTTTTGTGGCGTCATCAAGCCAGGTAGCTGGCCTTTTTATCACTTTCACCCTTGTTTCATCAATCCTGCTTTTTATGAATCTTTTTTACCTGAAAAAACTTAGCCCGATAATTTTCATAAAGAACTCTGCAGAAATAGACAAAAGGAGGATAAGAAAATTCATAAATTTTCTTATAATCGCCTCGGTATCCGGGGTCTTTTTTACATATGTAGATTCTATCCTTCTGGGATTTTTTCTTGAGCCCCAATATGTAGGGTATTATCGTGCAGCTTATTCCCTTGTACTAGGAGTTGCAGGGATACTTTCATTTTCAACTCCGGTCTTACTTCCTTTTTTTACAAAAATAAACAAGAAAGGAGTTAAATTTCTATTTAATGAGTCTTTCAGGCTGCTTTCGATAATCCTAGTGCCTTCTGTGTTTGGCTTAATTATCCTTGGAAGATTTTTTGTACGAATGTTTTTCGGTTATCCATTCCTGCCTTCTGTTGTATCTTTGCACATCCTTTCTTTTTTGGTCTTCCCAGTTGTTTTCATAAATATGTTCTTATCTCTCTTTTCAGCCAAAGAAAAAACAAATATATCGGCAAAGCTGATTATATGCACATCTGTCCTGAATGTTGTCTTAAACCTCGTATTTATCTTACTTTTTTTACGCATCTCCCCAATTTTTGCGACCGTAGGAGCCGCATTAGCAACCACCATAAGCTGGTTCTTTTATTTTATCGGTTTTGTATATGAGTCTAAGAGAAATATGGGCATAACTGTTCCATTTAAATCCCTGAGCAAGCCCTTCTTTTCTTCTATTATTATGTCTATATTTTTAATTATAGCGACTAGCCTGATAAAAGATATGAACCTTTTTCTGGGAATTTTCGTGGTCCTAGCCGCAGCAGCAGTTTATCTTATAGTCTTGATTATGCTTAAAGGAATTACAATAAAAGATTTAAACCTACTAAAAATCCTTGTTAGTAATGAAAAAACTCGCTAAGCTAAATCTAGGCTGCGGTAGGGACATTAAAAAGGATTTCATAAACGTAGATTACAAAAAATTCGATGGAGTAGACTTGGTTTATGATCTTAATAAGATCCCTTATCCATTTAAAGACAATACTTTTGATGAGATACTACTAAGAAATATTTTAGAGCATCTTGAAAATCCATTAAGTATCTTGAAGGAAGTTCGCAGGATTTCAAAACCGCATGCAAAAATTTTTATTAAAGCGCCTCATTTTTCAAGCAACAATGCTTGGGGCGATATAGAGCATAAACGGCCCTTTTCTAGTCAGACCTTCAAAAACGAAAATATTTCTGGCTTTTTTCGTTTAATAAACCAGAGGATAACTTTTTCCCATTTTAGATTTTTTATGAGACCCATCGCAAAAATAAACCCCCTTTTTTATGAGAAACATCTGGCATTTATTTTCCCGGCAGTCGATGTAGAGGCAGAGCTCGAGGTTATAAAATGAAGCTAGGATACGGGTTAAGAAAAAACTTTATAGTAATAGAAAATCAGATAAAAAGAGCTTTTAGTTTGTGCCTATTTCTCTCTTGGCTTCTTTTCGACCCCAGCAAATTTAAAAAAATAAAACCAGAAAAAATAAAAAGTCTCCTCGTAGTTAATATGGGAAAAACAGTTGGCGACTTTTATCTGCTTCTTGGAATGTTAAATAAGCTTAATAAGAATTATCCAAGAGTAAGAATATATATGTTGTGTCTTGACAAAAATAAAAAATTTGTAAAAAATCCAAATATAAAAGTTTTATCCCTGTCAGAAGCAAAAAACCTTATAAAAAAGAAAAAGATAGACTCTTTAATAAACTATACGGTTTTCTTGAAAAATATGCATTATACAAAAATTCCTTATAGAATGGGTCTTGATGAGGTAAACATCAAGGAAGTATTTAGAAAATGGCAGATGCCGGCTACAAGGAGAATATTCCCCTATAACAAAGGGATAATACGAATGTTCCTATCTTTCGAAAAACTAGGTTTCTACTTGAATAGGGAGCTTTATTTTTATTTCACAAAAGAATCAGAAAAATATGCAGAAGAATTTTATAAAAAATATAAAAAAGGTAAAGAAAAGATAATCTTTATTCACCCAGGGAGCGGAAAAGGGGCGAGATCTTCCCAAGAAAAGGGTATTTCTTCAGCTAGCTGGCCCTCTGAAAGATGGGCAAAGGTTGCAGATAGTTTAATAAAAAGATACAATTCAAAAATTGTTTTTACAGGAGTGGAAAATGAGAAACCCATAATTCAAGAGATTATCTCTAAAATAAAGAATAAGAAAAAGGCCTTAGATGCGCCTTCAAATTTATCAGTAGAGGAGGAAGCCTCTTTGCTTAAAAGAGGCGACTTATTGGTAACCATCGATACTGCAACAGCCCATATAGGCGCCCAAGCAGGGATTCCTCTTATAGACCTATTTGGTCCCTACCAACCAATAATTGCCATGCCTTGGACAGATAAAAAGTCAATTCTTTTTCATTCAGAAGTCTGTAGCGGGTGCAAGAAAAATATATGCCCGGAAGGCTTTCCTCAATGCATGGAATCCATAACTGTAAAAGAGGTTCTAAGAGCGGCCTCTAATTATTTGAAATAATAATTTCTTGTACATAATCTTTAAAAATCCTAAAACAAAGAATATCTTATGAGCCTAAAAATGGAGGAATTATCCCCCGACTTAGCAGAAAAATATGCCTGTCAAGCAGGGGAAGAATTTGTACTGGCCATGAACGAAGGGAAGTTACTTTTTGATAGAATAGAACTTCTTTCAGAGTTAGCATTCCATCAAAATAAAAAAGTTTCTGACAAGGTGCTAGAACCTCTGTTTGGGACTCTTATACACGGATTAAGAAATAGCTTTAAAAAAAGAGAGGGAGACGCATATCTGAGAATTTTCCCTTATTTTGTTTTAGCCGCAAGGGAGCAGTCAGAAATAGTTAAAGATTGGTTTAAAAAAATGGAAATTTCAGAGTCAGACCCCTTAGACGATCTCTACAAAAAGAGTCTCGAATTAAGGGCGCAGAAAAAACAGTTAACTCAGAGCGAAATCAACAAAATAAAAAAAATAATCATATTATCAAGAGGCACCATCGGAGCAGAAATACTGGCGGCGGGAGTATTATTTCCTCCGCTAATAGAACATTTTAAGGAAGCAGAGCTAATATTTGTAGACTCTTGTGGGGCAGGTAATCAGATCTTTAACCATCCTAGAATAAAGCTAGTGGATAAATTTGTCAATAAAGATGGCGAGGAGTTAAGCTTGAAGTGGAGTAGAAAGAGCCTTCCAATTCTAGAGCGACTCGAATATCCTGCAATATTATCTGAGTTTATCTCTATCGAAACAAATAACCTTAGTCCAGAGGAATATATAATTATAGATGCAGACACTCGCCTTTCGCAAACAGGCGCCATGCCGCTTTCAAAAAATAATCATTATTTTATAGATACGGTTGCAGAAAGGGATGATTATGAAGATAATAGGAGTATCGCCACTATTTGCAGCGATTATATCGGTCAGCTCCTAAATGCTCCAAGTATTCATTATCCGCAAATTTATCTTTCAGAAGGGGATAAAAAAATTGCACAAGACACCTGGAACTGTTTGGGGTTTAATAGAAGAAAGATAGTACTGGTAAGCTTCACTTCGGGGTTTGAATCAAAGACGCTCTCACCTAATTTTGAGAAGAGACTCATTAACAAATTAATCGAATTAGGGATTACACCTTTAATCGAAAGGTCTCCAGATATCAACGAGGACAAGAAAAATGTAGGGCTGGTTAATTACATGAAGGAAAATGGGAAAGAAGTAATTGAGATTGATTTGAACAAACCTTTAAATCTTTTAGACAACAAAACTGAAGCGGCTATTTATACTTTTCAATCAAAGGTAGGCCCTCTGGCTGCTCTAATCGAAAAAAGCAATCTGGTCATAAGCTATGACTCAAAAAATCAGCACATTTCAGCTGCACTTTCCACCCCATTCATCACCATTTTCACCGGGCATATAAATAACCTTTTTTTAAAGCGCTGGACTCCTATCTCAAAAAATTTCTCCAGGATAGTTGAAGTACAGAAAAAAGGTAACTACGAAGATGAAGCACTAAAAAATACAGAGGCTTGCTTGAAAGAATTTTTTCGCCCCTAAGACTGCCTTTTTAGAAAGGTTTTTATATTGTTTTAGGACTAACATATTAAAATGGGCATTACTCCAATCACCTTTAAATTTGAGAGAGAACTTTTTGAGTCTTTAAATATTAATTATAAAGGTCTAGAGTTGTGCGAGTTAGGTAATCAGAGATTGGCATTTAAAAAAATGACTGGAAAGCAGTACTACACTTCGTTAGGTGTTAAACATACTTCTATAGATTTAAACAATAAAGATGGCGCTTTACCATTAAACTTAGATTTGCCATTGCCTTCAAGTTTTCTTAATAAGTTTAAAGTAGTTACTGATTATGGAACGAGCGAACATGTAAATAATCAGCACTCTGTTTTTAAAAATGTCCATGATATATGCAAAGATAAAGGAATTATGATACATGTTCTTCCTTCTATAAATTCGCCGCAAGGCAGAAGCGAGAGGTATTATTATTCAAAAGAGTTTATGAGAGAGCTGGCTAGAAAATGCAAATATGAAATACTTAACCTAGAAACCTATAAGGAAGCTCCCGAGTCTCAAAATTCAAGCGAGGCCATTCGCGCGGTTTTTATGAAGACAAGAGGGGGCCCTTTTATTTCCAAAAAGGAGTTTTATAGCATAAAAGGACTTAAAGACAGCGGCAACATGCTGTATACTGGGAATTACGAGAAGAAGCTCCTTCCATGGGTTATCTGGTATGTTAGAGTATTAAAAAATCCGCGGAACATAAAAAGAAAACTTTCGAGTATATTTTTTAAGAATAAATAAGCACTATTTAATAACTCTTAATTGGGCGTCTACTTTGGATATAAGCCCCCCTATAAACAAGGATAATTTTTCCCTCATGCTTTTCGGCAGGAATTTTCCTATCTTGGTAGGTCTAAGAACAATCTTTACAACCTCAAATTTTCTTTTTTTATGTATCAAGTAAGGTTCTTTAGCAAAATTTATGAAAGCGACTTCTGAAAAATAATGCAAATGAGTCAGGTCATCGTACGCCCCTTTATTATTATAATGCGGAACAACTATCTGAATTATTGCGTTTTTCTTGCATGCTTTCCATAATTCAAAAAGGACCCCTTCTGGTTTTTCCAAATGCTCTAGAACATTGTCTATATAAACAAAATCGTAGTAATTTTCTTTAAGGGGGTATGGGAATTTATTAAAGTCAAAATTTTTATTAATCTTCTCGCTTTTTTGTAGGTCTACATTATCCCATCCTTCCTTTATATCTTCTCCACATCCAAAATTAAGCTTGTTCATTAAAGTCCTTAAATTTAATCATTTTATAAAAATAGTTGTTTTAAGAAATAACTTTCATAGTTCCATTTAAAAGCTTTATGTAACTAAAATCAGTACAAGAATACAGAAATCTTTTTAAACAAATCTTTTTATTACTTTATTAATGGCTCATAAAGTAAAAGTTAGTTTAATCTTGCCGCTGTATAACAGCGAGATATTCATAGACGAATGTCTAGAAGCAGTAGAAAGTCAGACTTTTAAGGATTTTGAACTTATTATAATTGATGACTGTTCCAAGGATAAAACCCTAGAAATTTTAGATAAAAAGGGATATAAATATCACAAGCACACAACCAATCAGGGATTCACAAAAACCGTAAATGAGGGGCTTAAAATGGCGAAAGGCGAGTATATAGTGCTGGCAGACCATGATTTGATCTTAGAAAAAGACTATCTTGCAAAGTTACTGGAGGTAAATAGAGACATAGTCTCATCTCGCCTTTATTATTATAAGCAGAAAGACAAAATAAGAGCATTAAATATAAAGATAAATCTACTTACAGGAAAAACTGCAGTTCTTGGAAGAGACGAGATAGATAAAGGGCAGTTCAGCAATCTTGGGAAACTAGACTCCATGGGGGCTGCTTGTTTACTGGTCAAGAAGACCGTTTATGATAAAATCGGCTTGTTTGATGAGGGCTTTCTTCATTTTTATGTCGACACAGATTTTTGTTTCAGAGCAAAGAAAGCAGGTTATGAGATTTTCTCTTCTCAGGCAAAATCCTGGCATAAGAAAGAAGAGCACGAAGTTTTCAGCAAAAAACTATTGGATAAATATTATCACGATAAGAAATTATTCCTAAAAAAACACTCCCCCTATTACCCCATTTCTTTAATTCCCACAGCTGCAAAACATTTATTGCAATCGCGTACAATAGGCCAACAAGCTATTTAACCTTTCCAATTCTTAATTTTCTCGATGATATAATCGACTTCTTCATCAGTTAATGCATGATGGAGGGGAAGATTAACAAGAGTTTTGTCTAGCTTTTCTAGATTAACTAAATCTTTTTTAGGGCCGCCAAAAACAGAATAGGCATCATTTCTTCTGTTATGGACAGCAACCATTATCCCGTTAGCTTTCATATACTCTATAAATTTTTCTCTGTTTAGAACATGAACTGCAAACATCCAGTTTGAATTTATTCGGTCTTTTGCACTCTCTAAAAGAGTAACATTTTTGGCATTTTGTAAACCTGCACGATATCTTTCCACAATTTTCTTTCTTCTTTCAAATACGCTATCAAAATATTTCAATTGTTCAATTCCGATAGTGGCTGCAATATCGTTCATATGGTACTTAAATCCGGCTTCAGTAATGTCTGCATCCCTTTTTTTTCTGTCTATTCCATACCATCTCCTCCGTATTGCTTCTTCATACTTTTCATTATTCGGTATAGCGAGCATGCCGCCGTCTCCGGTAGTTATATGTTTTATAGCCTGGAATGAAAAGCAAGTGTACTCTGATATGTTTCCTATTTGTTTGCCTTTGTATTTAGCGCCCAGAGCTTCACAAGCATCTTCAATTACTGGAATATTGTATTTTTCAGCTATTTCATGAATTTCATCCATGTCACAAGGATATCCTCCCCAATGAACACATACAATGCCCTTGGTTTTAGGGGTAATCTTTTTTTTGATACTTTCAGGGCTTATATTGGCTGTTTCGTATTGCACATCTGCAAATACAGGTTCTGCAAATTGTTCAAGTATGGCCGTATTTGTAGCTACTGCAGTATATGGAGTAGAGATAACCTCATCTCCAGGCTTCACTCCGCATAAAACCAAAGCTAATCTTAAAGCAGACGTACCTGTATTAAGCGAAACGACATTTTTTACATTAAATTTTTCAGAAAAATTATTTTCAAATTCATCAACTTTCTTGCCCTGCCCAATATAGCCCGAAAATAGAGTCTTTAATAGCTCATCTTTGACAGAAGGGGGCATATGTACTTTAAATGTTTCTATCATTCTTTATTTTGCCCCCTCTTCAATCCTAGCTTTGCCATACCATTCTTCGCGCAGCACAGACATCACAATAGAGCCGATATATTTTCCTTTTTTCAAAACTTCTTCTCTCTTCACTCCTTCTTCTACAAATCCTAATTTTTTATACAGATGCATTGCCCTGGCGTTTGTTTCAAGGACCTCCAAAGTTATTTTATGCAGTTCGTATCTTTCAAATAGGAATGGGATAAATAATAGATATGCTCCATAGGCAAGCCCCTTTCCTCTCCAGTTTTTATGCAAGTCAGCTCCAACATAAATATTTCCATTTACCTTTGAATAATTGGAAAGCCTAAAATAGCCAATCATTTGGTCATTTAAGGTAATTGCCCAGAAATCAGGTTTAGTTGTTCTAAACCATTCTAAGCTTTGTTCAACAGTAAATGTTCTGGAATCATGTAAATACGCTTCTGCGCACTCGTTTCTAATTTCATTTAATAAAGGTATATCTGATTCAGTTAAAGGTCTGAACCAAAGTTTTCCTTTTTCTGCATTTTTCATTTTAAGTTAGTAATTAAATAGAGGTTTAACTATAAAAATTCTTCGTGTTTAATAGCCTTAGAGTGATATTCAAGTTCTCTGTTAAGATCGTCATTCCTGCAGAAATATGGGCAGTCTTTAAAATCTATGCTGTTGAATACCTCAATTATTCTTGAAGAATTCATTATCTCTTTTATTGAGTTTTTATTCAAATCTCCTATACAATATTTCGGGTTCTGTCTTTGATTAGCGCACGGATAAAACTTGAAATCCGCAGTTACGACTGCATTGAAGAACAGCCCCCAGCATTTTGTATAAGGTCTTTTATCCTCGTCTTTAAAATATTGGTACTTGTGATAAGAAGAAACCACCTTAAAATTTTCATCTTCGTACAATTCCTTGCCTTTCTGAAGTTCTTCACTAACATCTGTCTCATCGTATAAAAATGGTTTAAGTTGCCCATAGTCCAGTCCGCATTCTTTGCACAGCTTAAAAAAATTTAAAATATCTGGTTTTGTAATTTCGCCAGTAAGAAAACTGGCCCCGTAAGAAACATCTTTACCAGATTCCTTTTTAAGTCTTGAAAACATTCTCATATTTCCCATAACTTTTTCAAAAGCTTCTTTACTCATCCCATGAGTCTTCTTGTACCCTTCAGGGCTTCCTGCATCAAGGCTGATTCTAAAAAATGAGCAACAATCAATAATTGCTTTTGCTTTTTCTTCATTAAGGCTAAGACCATTTGAGTATACACCTACCCTCAATCCTTTGCTTTTTATGTAGTACAATATCCCTATAAAATCTGGGTGAAGCAAGGGCTCTCCCCCTCCTGCAAGTATTATAGACTTGCCATCAGCCTCAACAAATTCGTCGATAAATTTTTTTAATTGTTCCATTGTGAGCGAAACAGGGTTTTCTCTCTTTCCAGTACATTTTGGGCAGTTGTTATCGCAAACGTTTGTTAAATCAAGTTCAACAGAAACTAAAGTTTTATGCTTATTAAAAAAATAACCCAGTTTATGGTGATATTTCATTATCTTTTTAGAGCCTCTAAATTCCATTTTTTAAAACTTGGGGGTTATATCTCGCAATCTGTAGTTAAAGTCCAGATTCTTTTTAAGCAAGAAGCGACCTTTCCTTTTTTAATTTATGATTAATAAATAAATTTATTAACATTTTCTTTTCAGAAATATTTGGTATATAAACCTTATCTATCTCAGATATAGATTAATTAAAATATATTCTCATAAAATAAGTATCCATCTTACAAAAAGTTTAAATAGGGCTTGCCTGCTCTAATAATATCGACTTAAATTGCGTCTAAAAAAAGATTGTTTGGCTAAAGAATCAGTTATGGAGGGTGAATTAAAATCACATATGTACTTGGAATAACGCCTATTTTGGGAGAAAATCCTGGAGCAGCATTGATAAAAGATGGAGTTCTTTTGGCTGCTGTCGAAGAAGAAAGATTTAATAGGGTTAAACATAGCAAGGGCTTTCCCTTTCCTGAGAAGAGTATAGAATATTGTCTCAGCTGTGCTAAAATAACCTTAAATGAGGTCGATAGCATTGGCGTAGGCTGGGCTTCTCCAGCACAGCATTTTAAAAGGGAACTACTTTTAGCATTAAGAAGACCGATACTGTTGCCGAATTATAAAAATTGGACCAGCTCCTACAAAAAAGAAAAGCAGTGCCCCCTTTTTAAGGATAAGAGGATTTCCTATCATCTCCACCACCTCTCTCATGCGTCCTCTGCTTTTCATCTTTCCGGGTTTAAAGAAGCAAATATTATTACAATGGATGGAAGAGGAGAATCTAGTTCAACTTTGCTGGGGGCAGGACTAGGCGCCAAAGACATAACCGTATTTAAGGAATTTAGTTTGTTAAATAGTATCGGGGCGCTGTACGAGAGCTTTACAGATTATCTCGGTTTTACAAGACATTCTCATGAAGGAAAGGTAATGGGGCTAGCTTCCTATGGAACCCCCCTCAAGTATAACAATATACTAATTATGAAAAAAAATGGATATTCTTTAGAAACTTTTCAGAGATATCTAAGCATGCTTAATGGGATAAAAAGAAAATTAATGGGCAAAAAAGTTGATTCTCTTAAAGAGCTTCTAAAGGCGAACTACGGCCCGCCAAGAGGGAAAGAGGACCAAATTTTAAAGAGACATCAGGATATTGCAGCAACTGTACAATTCATCCAGGAGAAAGTAGTCCAGCACCTTGCAGAAATACTCTATGACAAGACAGGAGTAAAGAATTTCTGTTTAGCGGGGGGTTCTTCTTTAAATTGCGTGAGCAATGGAAAATTGCTCGAGAATGATTTTGTCCAGGATATTTTTGTCCAGCCAGCTTCTTCAGACTCGGGTACTGCTATTGGGGCAGCATATTTGGAATGGATAAAGCTTACAGGCGAGCCAAGCAGTTTTAAGATGGAGCATGCCTACTGGGGCCCGGAATTTTCTAACGAAGAGATACTGGCTGAGCTGAAGAAGACCAAGTTGAAATATAAGTTCTATAAAGACATTCCGGGGGTTGCTGCCGAGAAAGTGGCGAAAGGAAAGATAATTGGGTGGTTTCAAGGAAGGATGGAAATTGGTCCTAGGGCGTTAGGGAATCGCAGCATTTTAGCAAATCCTACTGATAAAAAAATGAAAGATAAGGTAAATCTGCAGGTTAAGCACAGAGAAAATTGGAGACCTTTTTGTCCAAGCTTGTTGAATGAATCAAGAAAAGATTACTTTGAGATGGACTACCCAAGTCCTTTTATGATTCTTAGCTTCAAAGTAAAAGAAGAAATGTGGGATGAAGTGCCTTCTGTGATACATGTAGATAAAACTGCTAGGCCGCAAACAGTTGAAAAAAAGCATAATCTAAGATATTACGATTTGATAAAGAACTTGGGTGGTTTGACCGGGCACCCCATAGTTTTAAACACCTCTTTTAACGATAAAGAAGAACCCTTAGTGTGTTCTCCTAAAGATGCTGTTAGCTGTTTTAAACGGACAAATCTTGATTATCTTGCAATCGGGAATTATTTAGTTGAAAATTAGTTTAGAGTTTAATAATGGAAAAAAAACATGACGATATTGTTATGCGGAACGTAGCTAAAGAAATAAGTAGATTAAAAGGAGAGCTTTCTTTATTGGATGTTGGCAGCGATGAGGAACACCTAAGAGAATTATTGCCAAAAAATATAAACTATTTTAGTTTAGATTACAAAGGCGATAGGGATTATATAAGAGATCTTGACAAATTGCCTCTAAAAATAAATAAAAAATTTGATATCATAGTAGCTTTAGAGGTTTTGGAACATACTCTAAGGCCCAATGAAGTTATGAAGGAGCTTTTGAAACTTTCTAAGCCAAACACTCTTTTTTTCTTGTCTATGCCTAATGAGTATAATTTTTATTGTAGACTCAATTTCTTAATGGGCAGGAAGACTTCGGTTCAGGAGCCTTTTAAGCTAGTAGAAAAGCATTTGCATCTGCATCAACCAAGGGCAAAGGACGTGACAATTTTTTTCTCTCAATATATAGATATCCAAAAGGTTTTTTACTGTTGGTATTCAAGAAAATCTGAACATGGTAAGGGGATAAAGAAAAGCTTATTTATAAATTTGGACAAGGTTATTAATAAATTATCAGAATTAAAGCCGTCTTTATTTACTCGCAATGTAATGGTCATGGGTACAAGGAAACTTTAGAACCAAAATGAAAGTGAGTATTGTTAAATGCAGCTCCTATGAAAATAAGGAATTAAAAGAAGCACTTGAAAAAAGCCTGAAAAATCTTAATTTTATTTTTAAAAAGAATATGAAGGTTTTAATAAAACCGAACATTTTAGCTCCGTACCCCCCAGAAAAAGCAATAACAACTAATCCTTTAGTAATAGAGGAGTTATGTAAAATATTAAAAAAATATAATGCGGATATTTACATTGGAGAAAGCTCTAGTTACGAGACCAAAAAAGGTTTTGAAGTTTCTGGTATTGGGAAACTCGAAAAATATGCTAAGATAATAAATTTTGAGACTCAAGACAAGCGGTTATTCAAGTTTAAAAGTGTCAAGGAAGTGTCTCTTCCGAAAATTATTTTTGAGATGGATTTAATAATTAATGTTTCAAAATTAAAGACCCATGCATTTACAGGAGCTACGTTATGTGTAAAAAACTTATACGGTTGCATTCCGGGAATGGCTAAATCTTATTATCATAGAGTCTTTCCTTCTTTAGAATCATTTTCAAAATTTCTTCTTGAGCTACATGAAAAAATCAAACCCGGGTTGAATATTATAGATGGGGTTATTGGGATGGAGGGGATGGGGCCCGCACTACAAGGAAAGCCCATCAGAAGCAATATAATTATGGCAGGAGATAATGCAATAGCAACAGATATAATCGGATCAGAGATTATGGGTTTCGAAACAGATAGTATCTACACAAACAGGTTCTCAGGAATAAAAAGGAATGAGATAAATGTTATAGGTAAAGTCCCTTTACTTAATTTTAAGAAGCCTCCGATGTCTCTATTTTTTAAATCCCCTATTCTTCACTCTCTAGAAAAATTATTCCCTAAATCAAGAATAATCTTTGACTATAATAAGTGTAAGAAATGTCATTTGTGCGAGAAAAAATGCCCAGTACAAGCAATAAAACTCAGCCCATTTCCTAAATGCGACTATAACAGATGCATAAGATGTGCCTGCTGTATCGAAGTATGCCCCCAAAAAGCAATAACTCTTAAAGAACACTGGACTAAAGCTTGTTCTAGAAAAATATTTAGAAAATTCTTTAAATCATAGACTGCCTTTTTCTATTAATACTTTCTTTGCATAATCTGCCTTTTTATTTTGATAGTCTACTTTAAGATTTTTTTTAAAAGTGTGGATTATTCTCTTCTTGAACCCTTTTGGGATTTTCCTGTCTGGATAAGCGTAATTAGGCGGATAAACATGAAAAAGATGCTTATGGTTTATGAAATATTTGTTTAAGTAAGACTCATCAAATATCTTGGATACTACGTTATTTTTTAAATCACTTTCTATGTTCCTGTACATCTCCTTAGCCATTTTTATTACGTAATCTGTTTTGCCCCCCCAAAAGCAGCATTGGATGTATTCAGATAAATCTTCTCCAGGGATTACTGCCGCTTTCGAATTGGGATTGGTTTCAAAAGAGCCTTGTTTGCTTAAAAAATTAGGGTGCCTGACTCCAAATAATGGTTTATCGTGATAAAAAAAATCTTCTGAATTTAGCTGTTGTGGCACAACAATGTCCGCATCTATTTTCATTACATAGTCGAAATTTTTTAAATCTTTTATATTGGGGATATCTTTTAGATACTTGAGTAACGCATAGAGCTTCTCATCAGGTATCTTTACCCGTTCAGTATCCTTGCCCAATTTAAATTCCTTATCTGTAAATATAAAGAATTTTTTAGGTATCTCTGGAAGAAAGTTCTTTTTTATGTTATTATAGAAGTCTTCAAAATAATTAAAATAAATCCCGGTCCCTACAAAGAGTATCGCTATTGATTTTGGAAACTGCACCTGCCTTTTTTTTATTTTTTTATCTTTTTTTAGAATTATTATCATAGCCCTTCGGTTTTCAAGATACTTGATGTGCTGCTTAATCCAGTGAGGAAAAGGCCGCTTGCTGGTTTTATTAATTGCTTCAATCCTGAGAAGCTTTTCCTTTAACCTTTTAAAAGTCATTTTAATCAATCCTTTTAGCTCTTATAATTATCTGTCTCCCAATCCTGTGCTTTAAAAATCTTATTTTTTCTATTTTAAAACCTTCTTGTCCGAGTATTCTTTTTAACTCTCGAAGAGAGTATTGGTATATTTTATATCCAGTAATCCTTGTTATCCTTTGATAAAAATAAGCAACTATCTTCCTTATCAGATTCTTCTCTTCAGCATCAAAAATAAGATAGCCCTGTTTTTTGAGAACTCTTCTTGCTTGTCTTATCGCTCTTCTTAAGTCTTTTTCCTGAAGATGATTCCATACCCTCATCGTTACAACTTTATCAAAGCTTTCAGGCTTAGACTTAAGGTTGAACATATCTCCAGGTATGCATTTAGCTTTTGGATTTTTCTTGCTCGCTATTTCAAGCATGCCTTCAGAGGTATCTATTGCAGTAACTTCCCCAAGGTACTCTGTTAAAAAGCCGCTGCTGCATCCTAGCTCAAGAACCTTTTCTTTGTCTTTTTTATCAATAAGTTCTAGAAAATACTTTAATTCCAATACCCTTTTTCTTCTTCTATATTCACTTTTTTGCCTCTGTGCGTCGTAGGTGCCCGTTACTCGCTTTTGTTGATAGTACTCCTTAAATTTATCAGTATCGCTTTTAACATTCATAATTTCTAGTGTACTAAACTGCTTTTAAAGATTTATGTATTAAGAGTATATAAAAATCCTGAAAATAGAGTATAAAAGTCTTTATAAACAGCCAAGATATCTTGTTTTTTATGAAAATCGTGCATATAAACATGTTTTATTATCCAACCATTGGGGGGGTGGAGCAAGTAATGAAGGAACTCGCCGAAAGGCAGGTTAGGGCTGGGCATGAGGTGCATGTTTTTTGCTGCGATTCAGATAAAAATTCTAGAATAGAAAAAAAAGAAGAAACTATCAATGGAGTTCATGTTCACAGGCTGCCATACTGGTTTCGTTTGTCTTTAAACACTTTTGTCTGGCCTTCTTTATTATGGAGATTCGAAGGAAAATTTGACGTAATACACAGCCATGTTTCAGGTCACGATTATGTATTATTTGCAGGACATCTTGCCAAAAAAACAGGAGCAAAACATATTCACACAACTCACTGCCCCTGGACAGATGCCTCTTTTCGTCCCCTAATCCTAAGGCCTTTTATGTTTCTAAACAACCTGTTTGTTAACAAGATGATTTTTAAAGGAGTAGACAGGGTTGTGGCAATTACCCCTTGGGAAGTTTCAATTTTAGAAGAGTTCATAAAAGAACGAGAAAAAATAACTGTTATTCCAAATGGGGCAGATGAAATTTTATACGAGAAAGTGAAGAAAAATAGCTTTAAGAAAAAATATAAAATTAAGGAAAAGAAAATTGTTTTGTTTTTTGGAAGGTTGAATCCAACTAAAGGACCTGAAAAACTTGCACTGGCTGCACTTGAGATAAGCAAGAAAAGAAAAGATATTGCTTTTGTATGGGTGGGGCCAGATGAGGGGAAGCTAGAAGAAGTTCAACAGCTGATTAAAGGGCACAGAAATATGTATTATATAGAACCAATCAGAGATAAGAAAAAGATAGCTGAAATGTATCAGGCGTCTGATGTTTATGTTCTTCCAAGCTATCGCGAGGGCCTTCCGCTAACATTATTTGAGGCAATGGCGTCTCATCTTCCGATCGTAGCAAGTCCGGTCAATGGAGTTCCATACGAGATGAAATCTCCAAACAATGGATTTTTTGCAGATTATGGAGACATAGAAAAACTAAAAGAAAACATTTTAAAGCTAGTAGACAATAAGAAATTAGCCAAACAAATTGGAGAAACCAATTATAAAAAATCCCAAAACTATCGATGGGATAATATAGCTAAAAAATACGAAAATGAATATAAAAAATTATTAGGAAAAAAATGAAAATAACTTTAATTTCTACCTCTACCTTTCCTTCTGATCAAGGAATAAGGACAATTTCAGCTGTTTTAAAAAAAGCAGGGCATAAAGTTAATCTGGTTTTTATGGCCTTGAGTGAAGATTACTCCAAAAACTACACAGAATACGAGTTGCAGCAACTTGAGAAAATAGCAGAAGGAAGCAGGCTTATCGGCATAGCTTCTTATGCTTCAACTGCAAAAAGGGCAGAAAGAATAATAACCTATCTCAAAAGATTAAATGTTCCTATTGTTTATGGAGGGGTACATCCAACAATCTCGCCAGAACAAGCAATAACTATTTCAGATATAGCTTGTGTCGGAGAGGGAGAAGAAGCAATTATAGAACTGGCTTTTTCAATAGAAAAAAACAAGCCCTTCGATAAAATAAAAAACCTCTGGATCAAAAAAGGGGATAAAATTATAAAAAATCCTATAAGGAATTTAATAGAGAACGTTGATTCTTTACCTTTTCCTGATTTTGATATTGAAGACCATTACATTCTTGAAAAAGGGAATCTAAGAAAGTTCAGAGAAGAAGATTTGGGCGGAGGGATTTTCTTTCTTACAGGAAGGGGCTGCCCTTACGGATGCGATTATTGCTCCAATTCTTTTTTTAATCAGCTTTATAAAGGAAAGTGCAAAAAAATCTTAAGGCTTCATTCTCCAGAATACATCATAAAGGGAATCTTATATATGAAGAATAAATTTCCTAGCTTAAGTTATTTTGATATCAGAGACGATACTTTTTCAATGAGGCCGTTAGAGGAGATTAAGAAATTCTGTGAAATGTACAAAAAACAGGTCCATCTCCGATTTAAGTGTTTGGGAGACCCTAAAACAATAACAGATGAAAAAATTAAGCTGCTTGTTGATGCTGGGTGCACAGACATTATTATTGGGATACAGGGAAGCGAATCTACTAACCATTTAATTTATCATAGGAATCAGACAGACGAGGGAGTTTTAAACGCTGCCAAAATTCTAAATAAATACAGGCAATTAGCAGTAATGTACGATGTTATAACTTCTAATCCTTATGAAACTCCAGAACAGATAATAAGCCTTATCCGTTTGCTACAGAAGATTCCAAGGCCCTATTATCTTTCTGTAAATAATCTTGTCTTCTTTCCAGGAACTCAATTATACAGGAGAGCAATGCAGGACGGAACAATCAAGACAGAAAAAGATACTGCCCAATATCTAAATTATTGGGACAGAAGCAAGCACATCCTTCTCAAAGGAAAAAACATCTATCTCAATCTTATCCTCAATATTATGAGAGGCCCAGCAACCGATAAAAGATTTGGATTAATGCCAAGTTTCTTACTAAACTGGCTTTTAGAAGAAGAAAGAGTTAAAAGAAATCTGAAAAACCAGTTTCCCGCTATAACAGCAACGCGCCTCCTTTATATTTTTGACTTAATAAGAGAAAGAATTTTAAAACCTGCTTTTAGAAGCATGCCTCTTTCCTTTAAAGTCTGGTATGATAAAGTTAGGTATCATGTGTAACTAGTTTTATAAATTTCAATATCCTTTAATAATAGAATGGTAAAGTCTTATGAAAAGTTTAATAAACGGCTAGGAGAAGAATATTGGGGGAAGTTTGTAAAAAGAGATATCCAACTTTATGATTGTATTAAAAAAATATTAAGTAAGTACTTATCCGGCAAAAACAATGTTAAGGGACTGGATATCGGCGCAGGTCCAGGAATTGGAGCATGGATCCTCGGTCAATTAGGGATTTCTGGAGAATTATACAGTGTAGAGCCTTCTGATAATTATAAGGAAGGAGAAAAACTGGCCGAGAAATTAAAGCTGTCAGGAAGCAAAACCCTTTACTATCCCAAAAAAGGGGAGATGTCCGATGCAATTGCTTTATTTGATTTAAAAGAAGAAAGCTTAGATTATATATTATTTTTGAGATCAGTTCATGAAATTATGCTTTCATATAAGGATTACAAAGATTTCGTTAAAGACTTTAAAATAATTTGTAGTTTAATTAAGAAAGAGGGTTTTATAGTTATAGCAGACCCCCAATATTCAGAATTTATCTATTCTGCCCCCCATAAATATGCTAAAATTATACAAGCAATAAGAAAATATAAAGAAGAAACATTAGGGCACTCTCATGCCCTAGGAGATTATCTTACTCTTAAAAAGCTGAAAAAAATAATGCCCGAAGATTTTATACTCTCTGAAAAAGTAGAGATAGAGAATAACAAAGATTTCGAATTTATAAAAAGCAAGGGTTTTAATCTAAAAGAGAGCCCAACTGAATTCTATGTTGTTTGTTATAAGAGAAGATGATTCTTCAAAAACTTCCCACAAATTTATAAATTTCAATATCCTTTTATTTTCATGAAATGGAAACTTCCTCCAAAAATAAAGATTTATGAGGCTCTTGGCTGTATTGGGGATAAAAGAATAGAAATTTCAGGAAATGAAGCGAAAGTTTTCTCCTCTTCAAAAGGAAAATTTTATTCTGTAAGGTATAATGAAAGCATGAATGCGATTATGTGCAATGATAATGGCTCTTTCTGGCAAGGCTATTTGGGGTATCCTTCAATTGCTTTCTTGATGTTAAAAGGCAGAATAAAGTTCAATCAGGAATCTGCAGAGGCATTTAAAGACATAAAATGGAAGGATTTAAACACCAAGTTCAAGAGGGATTATTGGAAAACAGAAGAGTTTGCCCTGGAAAAAGCCAAGGAAAAAGGTGCTGATATAAGTAAATTATTAGAAGATATAAACAACATTTTTGAACAAATTAAAAAATTAGATATGAATTTATTTGGAGAAAAAACCAAGCCGCCAGAAGAATATTAAGCTTTTCTATAATCTTTCATTTTTTCTTTGTATTTTGTTTTGTCTTTTATGTTTGCCCAATAAAATGCCTCTTGCCGCAGGCGGCATGCAAGGCAAGTTCCGCAATGCTCTCTTTTGTTCTTTGTTCCAATATAACAACTATAAGTATCTTCCATTTTAACTCCTAATTTTTTTCCCAATACAGCAATATCCTCTTTATCTTTTTTTATCAATGGAGCAATGATTTTTCCTTTAATTCCCGTGGCTGTTTTTTTAAGTTTGTTTATCTCTTTTACAAACTCAAGTGTTGTGTCTGGATATGCTTCTCTTCCCTCGCATTTAAATCCAGTAAAAATATCAAAGATTTCTTTGTTTTTTATCTGTAAGGACTCTGCTAAAGCCAAGGCATAGGTTAAAAAAACAATGTTTCTGCACGGAACATAATACTTTAGAGACTCTTTTTCTGTATCTTTCAGCTCTTTTCTTTTTATTTTTCTCACTTTCTCACTTTTATTTATTAAAGAAGTTGAAATTTTTGCAATTTCATTTAGTTTTATTTCTTTAAACTCTGCTCCGAGCTTTTTTGCTATATTTTTGCTTGCTTTTCTTTCTTGTTTTAGTGTTCTCTGCTTATAATCAAAGAACAAAATAATCATTTTTTTGTACTTCAGCTTTTTTTTAACATAGTAAGCAGTTGCACTGCTATCCAATCCCCCAGAGCACAAAACAATTGCATTTTTCATAGGTATTTTAATTCAATAATGTTTTTAAACCCCTCCTTGCTCTCTCATCTATGAAAAAACAAGCAAAAGACCTAACCAAGGGTGAAAAAATTATACTGGCAGGTCAAACGTGTGTAGTCCAGGATATTGAGATTTCTGAGATAGGAAAACAAGGAAAAAGAAAAGTAAGAATAGAAGCTTTAACAGAAAAGGGAGAGAAGATTGTTATAATAAGGCCGGAAGATTTTCCTTTTGACATTCCATGATTCTTTTAAAATGATAGACATAATTATAACTTCGTATAACGAGCCAAAGTCAACTTTAAGAGCAGTAAACACGTTTCTTAAGCAAGAAATTCCAGGAGAGTTTAGAATAGTCGTATGTGACCCATTTCCAGAAGTTAAAACTTTTCTTAAAGAAAACATCAAAGATAAAAGAGTAGGTTTTTTCCTTGACCCTGGAGAAGGAAAGAGTTATGCGTTAAATTTGCTTTTCGAAAAGCTTGCTGGAACAACAAATGATTTTTTCATTTTAACTGACGGAGATGTTTATGTTTCTGATAACACAGTTAAAGAAATTCTAAAGGTTTTTGAGGATAAGGAAATAGGGTGTGTTACAGGCCATCCAGCCACAATTGATTCTAGAGAAAATAAATTTGGATATTGGAGTCATTTGTTATTCTCAGGAGTGCACAGAGCAAGGAAAAAGTATGCAGAAAAAAAAGAATTTTTTGAATGTTCTGGATATTTATTTGCAGTGAGAAAAGGAGTAATTACTAGTTTCCCCACAGATGCTTCAGAAGACTCTGTAATCCCTTACTTGTTCTGGCAAAAAGGCTATAAAATAGGTTATGCAGAAAATGCAGAAGTTTACGTTAAAAATCCAGATAATCTAGAGGACTGGAAAAAACAAAAAATAAGGAATATAAAAGGCCATGAGAATCTTTCCAAATTGTATCCAGATATGCCAAGAACAAAATCTTTTTGGAACGAAGTAAAACATGGAGCATTTTTTGCTTTATTCTACCCAAGAAAACCAAAAGAGTTTGTCTGGACGATGCAGCTATACAAGGCAAGATTAGATATTTACAAAGAAGCTTTTAAAGAGCTAAACCAAAAAGAAGTTTATTCAGATGGCTGGAGAGAAACAGAAATAAATTCAACAAAGCCATTAGACTAGTTTTTTTAATTCTTTTTCCAGCTCTTCCAAGCTTGTTACAATTTTTGTTGGACAGATAATTATGGCGCTTAAATACTCTAAGGCATCTTTTACTGGCTCATCTGTTTTTATGCCTATGGCAGGAATCCCTTTTGCATAAGCATATCCGAGCTCCCAGGCAGTTCCTGCTCCAACATGCAAACCATTTAAGTCAGCAATAATCAAGTTACAATCTTTAAATCCCTTAGTAATGTCTCCTTCAAATACTCTTTTAACGTCTTTCATTCCTTTGCACGGCCCAACATCTCTATGGGGAAGAAAAGTTTCTATACCTAATTTTTCACAAATCTTGTCTATTTTCTCCAAAAACTCCACTTCCGATGCAGTGCATAACTTGCCGGCAATATAGGCTTTCATTTTATTAGTATATCCTTGTTTAATAAAGCTTAAATAATGTTTATTATAAACTTTACTAAAGATAACTATGGAAATTTTAATAATCAAGTTAGGGGCAAAAGGCGATATTGTTAGGACTCTTCCTATAGCTTTAGCTTTAAAGAAAAAATATCCCGATGCAAAAATTTCCTGGTTGACAAAGAGTTCTAATAGGGAGTTTGTTGAAAACAGCCCTTGTGTAGATTCTGTTTTTGTTTTGCCTTATAATGATAATAAAAAATTTGATGTCCTTTATAATTTTGATATTGACGAAGAAGCTACTTTATTGGCAAATAAAATTCAAGCAGGAAAAAAATACGGCTTCTATTTCGAGGGGGGATTTGCTGCTGCATTTAATTTAGGAGCAGAGTATTATCTTAACACTTTATTTGATGACGAAACTAAAAAAACCAACAAAAAAACTTATCAGGAAATGATGTTTATGGCTGCTGAACTGCCTTACAATAAAGAATTTCATCCAATTATCTTAAAAGAAAAAGATAAAAAATATGCTTCTGAGTTTATAAAGAGGAATAGTCTAAAGACCGAGAAACTTGTTGGTATTCATATAGGTTCTTCTCCAAGATGGCCTTCAAAATTCTGGCCAGTAGAGAAAATTAAAGAATTTGTTTTAAAATCAAAGGAAAATGGATATGAAATCCTGCTTTTTGCAGGTCCTGATGATATAGATAAACAGAAGAAAATTGTTTATGATTTAGAGAACCAATTTAAAGTTTATTCCAATGATCCGAAAAATACAGATATGGAATTCGCTTCTTTAGTTGAGTTATGTGATTTTATGGTTTGTGGAGATTCTATGGCTCTCCATGTTTCTCTTGCGCTCCAAAAGCCAACAATTGCCTTGTTCTTCTGCACCTCTCCTAATGAAGTAGAAGGTTATGGATTCTTGAAAAAAATAATTTCCACTAAGCTTTATGATTTTTTCCCTGAGAAACAAGATACCTATTCAGAGGAATTGGTGAACAGTATCTCTGCAGAGGAAGTTTTAAAAGCAATAAAAACTTTTGATAAAAATGGAAGAAGTTAAAAAAGAAGAGATTAAAGAAGAAAAAGAACTAGAGAAGAGGGAGAAGAAATTAGAAGCTAAATTGAAAAGCTGGTTTAAAGACCCTTACACTGCCTCTTTAATAGGCATTTTGATTGTAGCATTAATAATTAGGATATATTATTTTTATCTAACTAGAAACCAGGCAGTGTGGTGGGATGGTCTTTGCTATGGGTCAATTGCAAAGAGCCTTCTGACTCATGCATGGGATAATGTTCCAATCATAGTTAATGAGGAAAGTATCCGTCCTTGGTTAATGCCTGTTGCATGGGCCGGCCTTATAAAAATAGGAGTTTCAGAGTTAGGAAATAAGTTTATCCTTATTTTTATACCATCTATTCTCACAATTATAGCGACTTATTTCGCTGCAGAAAAAATGTATAATAAAAGGATTGCCCTTATTTCTTCGTTTATTCTTGCTGTCTCTTGGATACATGTTTTTTATTCAATGAGGCTTTTAACTCACATTCCCGGCCTCTTTTTTTCTATAGCTAGCGTCTATTATTTTTTCAAGGCACTAGAAAAAGAAAAACTAAATCTTAAGGATTTTACTCTGGCGGTTTTTCTAGCTTTCATCTCTCTTTTGATACGATGGACTTATGGCTTAACAGGAATTATCTTTATATTTTATTTATTTCTAATAGAGGGATTGGGCTTTTACTTGTTCTTGGCTATTTTACTGGGGGGGGCAGCTAAATTTATCTTGGGATTTTCTTTAGTAATCTCACTGGTACTTTTTTTAATCCCTCTAGCAATAGGCATCTGGTTCAATAAAAAGAACATAAAGATTTTTAATCAAAAAAACTTTTGGATTGGCGGAATCATTGGTACCGTACCAATGATTATATTTTTCATTTTTAATCTTGCAAAATACGGAAAATTATTTCCTGCAATGGCTAATTATGCTGCAAGTGCAGCAACAAAAACAAGTTTCTATTATGGCACCTTTGGTTTCTTTTCTCATATACTTGCGCAGCCTTTCTTTACCCTTTTTATAATTGGATTAGCAGTCATGGTTGTTCAGCTTTTCCTAGGATTTGGCTTAATTTCTAAGGTTAAAAAATTAGGAGTGCACTTTTTTATTCTTTCCTTGCTTATTTTAAATGTTTGTTTCCTTACCTTTTATATTAGATATGCTGAAGACAGGTACATGTTTGAGTGCTTTATCTCTATCCTATTCGCAGCGGCGTTTGGTATTGATACAGTCTACCTTTATGTTAAGAAGTACAACAAGCAACTCGCTTTCCTTTTAGTTATTGTCCTCTTGCTATCTGGAGCTTACTTTCAGTATACTTACGGCAACCAAATTATTGTTTCGAGAGCCTCTTCTTACTACCAGATGAAACAGGCTTTTCTTTGGATTAAAGACAATACGCCAAAAGATTCAATTATTTTGGGTTCTGCAATTCAGCCCTATGCTATTTATTACGCCGATAGGATGCCGCTTGGGCATGATGAAATAGAAGCAAATCGTTCTAGAGAGTTTGATTATGTAATTATGCATGCATTTACCCCGCACACCCAGGAGTATAAAGATTTTGTGGCTTCTATCGAAAAGAATCTTACAGTAGTCCATGCAGAATTTTTTGATGCGCAGCAGCAGGAGCCTGCAGTAATAGTCTATAAATACAATAAATAAGCTAGAAGTATTTTTCTATATCCTTAAAAGTATTTTTCCTTTTAACAAAATGCAAGTAGGCGATGCTTTTTTTGAGTATTAAATCTTGATACGCCTCATCTCCTACTTTTCTCAGCTTTTGGATTTTCTTTCTATGTTTCTCTATACGGCGCCGGTTTTTTATTATCCAGATTAGAGCCCTGCTTACAGGAAAAAACTTCTTGGGGAAGGCAATTCCAGATAAGACCTCTAGCATCACTCTTCTTAAGATATATTTTTTAATATTCTCATCTGAATAGTTCTTCAAAAAAGTGATTAGAACATTCCTGTGCAACAAATACTCTTTTTCAGAGCCCATTTTCTTTAATTTTACGCTAAAGCTCCCCAAATGGTATACTACAGAGCTAGGGACACAGAATATCTTTGACCCAAAAATATTTGCTCTCCAACAGAAATCAAATTCTTCAGAATACATAAAAAAATCCTCGTCAAACAGCCCTATTTTCTCAATTAGCTCTCTTTTAATAAACATGCAAGAGCCGCATGCCCAGAAAATTCTGAGTGGTTTATCGTGCTGCCCAGTATCTTTTTCAACGTTTTCAAAAATTCTTCCCCTGTAAAACTCATATCCATACTTATCCATGAATCCCCCGCATGCCCCTGCCGCTTCAAAATAACTCTTGTCCCTAAGCCATTTTATTTTTGGCTGGCAGATTTCCGCATTGTTTTTAATAGAAAAATTAACCATTTCCTTCAGCCAGTTTTTGTCTACTTCTACATCGTTGTTTAGTACGGCAATATAGGCTGATTCTGTCTTTTTTGCAAGTAAATTATGCCCCCCGGCAAAACCCAGATTCTTCCTGCTTTTGAATACTCTGCATTTATACTTTCTAGCTATTCTCTCGCTATGGTCCTTAGTGGCATTTAATAAAACATTAATTTCGAAATTAGGGTAATTTGTTTTCTTTACTGACTTTAGGCAGTTATTCAGTATCTCTTCTCCGTCAACATGAACTATATTGACTGCTATTTTAGGTTTTCTAATCCCTTTCATCTTAAAACATACATTGTGGTGAAATTAAGTTTATAAAACTTATTTTTCTCTATTTCAGTATGTACCAGAAAGTCTCGGTTATTTTACCAATCTATAATGAGGATGAGTCTGCAGGATATGTTTTTGATTCTGTTTTGAACTTCTCGAAAAAAAATCCTAACTACGATTTTATATTTGTAAACGACGGCTCTACCGATTCCACCAAGAAGATTCTTCAAGAGCGATTAATAGAGTCAAAGCCTCAAAGGATAAAACTAGTCTCCTTAAATATGAATATGGGCAAGGGGTATGCAATAAGAAAAGGAGTTGAGAAAGCAGAAGGGGACCATATATGCTTTACAGATGGAGATTTAGCCTATCCCCTTTCTTACCTAAAAGAGTTTTCTAAAAGACTAGAAAAAGACGATGTGGTTATGGGCTGGAGAGCCCCTTTTGCTGAGAATCTTCACAATATGACAGCAATAAGAAAAATAGCGGGAAAAACTTTTAATTTTTTATCAAGAAACCTGCTGGGCTTGAGCTATCCTGATATGCAGGCAGGAATAAAGGGCTTTAGGAAAAAAGCAGCAAAGCACCTTTTTTCAATAAACAAAGTTAATGGATGGTCCTTTGATACTGAAATAATTTATTTAGCAAAAAAGAAAGGCTATAAAATTTCAGAACTGCCTGTCAAAGTTTCTAAGTCTAATTTAGAGGTAAAATCACAAGTTAAGCTCGTGCGCGATTCTTTAAGTATGTTCTTTAGCTTGTTAAAGATAAGAATAAACGATTTCTCCGGTAAATATGGGTAAGCCTATTTTATTAAGTTTTGACATCGAAGAATTTGACATCCCTCAGGAGTATGGTATTGCAATAAGCAAGCAAGACCAATTTGAGTTTAGTTTAGAGGGACTTAAAAAAATAATGGAAATCCTTGATAAGCTGGATGTAGCTGCGACTTTTTTCGTAACTGCAAGTTTTGCATCTAAATATCCGGCAGTTATCCGAAGTATCTCAGAAAAAAATGAGGTGGCCTCCCATGATCTAAATCACCAAGTGAAAAATTACGATGAAAAACAGGTATCTAAGTCAAAGGCAATGATTGAAAAAGTAATTGGAAAAAAGATTTATGGTTTTAGAATGCCTCGCGTAAAAAAAGTAGATTATTTCTCTTTAGGCAAGCTAGGTTTTATATATGATTCTTCTGTTTCCCCGACCTATCTTCCAGGCAGATACAATAATTATTTTAAAAAAAGGAGCGTGACAAAAAAAGAAAGGATTTACGAAATTCCAGTTTCTACCTCGCCTTTAATACGCTTTCCTTATTGGAACTTTTTTAGGTTGTTCGGAATACAGTATCTTAAGTTATTAACTAAAGTTTGTCTCAAAAATCCAGGATTTGTCAATATTTATTTTCATCCTTGGGAATTTAATAATTTTGCCCATTTAAAAATACCTTTTTATCTCGATAAAAGATATTCAGGCTCGAGAGTTCAAAAAGACCTGGAAGCATACATTTTATGGTGTAAGAGAAATAATTTTGAATTTTTGACTTTTTCTAAGTTTTTAGAAACTATTTCTTTAAGCTAGTTAAAATTACTGATATCAAAAGAAATAAGTTGGACACGATTAGTGCTATTGAAAATTCCATTAAAGTTGAATGAAAAATGGAAAATAGGGTTATCTGTACCGCTACTGCCAAAATAGTTATGTAATTTCGTTTAGGCTTTTTTATGCATAGATTATAAAGAACAAAAACATTTGCAATTGATAATATGGCCATTGCAAAAGAGGGGTAAATAAGCAGTCCAGAGACTTTGCTATACTGGCTGCCATAAAGAAGAGTTATTATTTGCTCATTGAAAATCATGTAAACAGCCAATATAACTAACGATGCTAAAAATACAAGAATAAATGTCTGTTCTAATAATCCCTTGGAATTTTCCTTTTTGTCATGTTTTTCAGAGGCGAGAGGGAACATGGCTCTGCTTATTCCCCAGGTACCGAGGAAGATTACTTTTCCGAGATTAGAAACTGCCGCATAGTAGCCCACCATTTCATCGCTAAAAAACGCCTTTGCGAAGATTATATCAAGTGTAAAAAATATCATGATAGAAGCTATAGAAATTAAGGAGGCTAAGGGCGTTACTTCCTTAATTTTTATTTCCCCCCCTTTAAGCTTTAAGATATCTTTCAAGGAAATAAAAGAAAGGGCAAATGAGATCAGTATTCCAAAAACAACCCCTGTGATAGCCCCATAAACCTTCCATCCTAAAAGGATTAACGCAACAGCCAAAAGCAGTTTTGTTACACTTTCGCTTATATAAGTCCACCCTAAACTGTTGAATTTCTTAGTTCCTTGCAGTATTCCCCTTGTAATCGGGACCAATAAAGCTCCAAAGATAAAAACTCCTGTAAGAACTAACAACGTCCATTCGATAGAAAGGACATGCTGCAAAATTAAAAAAGAGACTGCAGAAAAGATTAAAAACAAGATTAAAGCGATTTTTAAAAAGTATCCAATTCCGCGAGTTAGCAGCCCCTTTAGTTTTTTCTTATTTTTTTTTACATTAAATGTCGTGGTGTATCTAGAAACAACTGTTTGTATTGTTTCGTTAGGAATGCTAAATAGAAAGACTAATCCCATCAATGCTGCTAGAGTTCCGTAGTCTGCAGGCCCAAGTAACCTGGCAGAAACGAAATTAAATATAAGGTTTAAGAAATTAAATACATTAAAAGATAGGAAAAGTATAATGCTTCCCCTCACAAATTCTTTTGAGAACTTTCCCATTTTATGCTAACAGGCTGTTTTTGAATAGTAGGAACCCGATGATAATAATAATTATCTGTATTCCATGTATGAAGTAAACCACATCAGTTTCATAGACCTTGCCACTTTTTTTTACTTTTTTTAGTATAAAGATTGATAAATGTTCTAAGCCGTATATCTTGTCATAAGGCAAATCCAGGCTGCCATCTTTATTTGGTTTACTAAAAGACTCTTTATCCAACCGTACACCTGCCCTTAATTTGAGAAAGGTTTCTGCAATATAGGGAATAAAGAAGAATATTGCAATTCTCTCAAAATTTCCAAGTATGGCAAATATTGCAATGAGCGCCCCAATAGGATAAGTTAAAATATCCCCTGGAAATACCTTAGCAGGATATCTATTAAATATATAAAAAGCAAGCAAGCTAGCAATTATACACAACCCTATTAGCGCAAGCCAATTACTTCCAGTTAAATAAGCAACAATACTTAATGCGGACATAATTATAATTCCCTGTCCTGCTTCTAGTCCGTTGTAGCCAGCCAAAAAATTGAAAGTAGTGCTAGTTCCAATAATCCCTATAGGTATGATTATTAAAGGGTATAGCAAACCAAGACTAATTTCTCCGATGAAAGGAATGCTGACTATAGAGTCTCCAGCATCAATAACCATAAGAGGGATAGCGGCCATAAGTACTAAAAAAATCCTCAGTCTTTTTCCTAACCCTATTTTCCAGCCCAAAATATCATCGATAAGGCCTATAAAAGCTACTATCATAATCGAGCTTAGTAGTGCAAAAATTTCTGTAGTTGTTTCATTTATCTTTAAAACAAAGGTTTTTATTGCCACATAAGCCAATATCCCTAAAATAAATCCTCCTACTGCAATAACTCCGCCGCTTTCTGCAACTAAAGGTTTATTATATTTGTTGATATCTTTTCCCTGAATATCTCCTTTTTTTGCTCTTCTAATCCAAGAAGGCATTGTAATCAAAGTTACAAAAAAACTGAGTATAACAGGTATAATCAATAAAGGTTCCATTTTATAGGGTCCAGTTTATATACTTAGTTCTGTCTCTATCGATATACGCAGGGTTGAACTTTTCTGTTCCTGTATAATTAATCTCCCAGATTTTTATAGGCCCCTGCACTCCCTGAAAATAAACAAAGTCGTTTAATCCCATGCCTTGGGAATTTAAGCTCTCTACAATAATGTTCGGCTCAGTATGTACCAGTTTAAAGTTTGGAAAATTATTAAGAGGGTCATCTAACAAGTACACTTGTCCCAAAAATCCGCGCATTACCCTTGGAGATATGTAGATAATTGCTCCAAGGTCATCTTTTCTTATCTGCTGCCCTGTTTGATCTAGCCTCTGGATAACAAAAGCGGTTGCATTTATTCCAGATTCAAAGTCTACTAACTGCCCATTAAAGTACAAATATCTCAGAGGAATTCTCGTTTGTTGCCCTTGGAAATAAAACACCCCTTCTGGCTGCTTGAATGTTACGCTATCATTTGCATTCTTTGTTTCAACAACTATGCCGATTATTGCGGCACTTTGCCCGGGTAAGAAAATTTCAGATTTGTTATTAGCTTTATATATTATATCTTCGTCTAAAGCCGCGCCACCCTGATAAATTCTGATAGTGCCGTCCCTTGTTTCTTGCATCTGTTTGTCATTAGTGACCATTGTAGGGATCCAAGAGTACCTATCATACGCCTCATTAGACCCTATGCTGGAAAATGCAGTGTATTTCCCTATATCGCTAGAGTCTATTAAAAAGTGAGTAGCATTATGGGAATATAAAAAATTCAAAGCATCGCTCTGATTAGGGGCAGTTAAAGTAAGCCTCCCGCTCCAGTAATTCCAAAAAGATATAGCATTCCCCCCATCTGTGACTGTAGCTCTGTTGCCTATCGATTGTATCCAATAACCATAATCCCACCAATGCGCAAAAACCGCATTTTCAGGAGTTTCTTCTCTTACCCATTGCATTGCTTTTTGCCACTGCTGGTTATAATAAGAAGGAACAAAACTATAAGATTCACCTTTAACTGCGTTATAGTAAGTCCAAAATATAAAGACTGCTGACAATAAAAATAAGATAGTAAGGAGGCCCATTATTATTTTCCACGTTTCTTCTTTGGCCTTTCTGAATCTTTCAAAAGATTCGACAACTAAAAAACTCAGGAAAATAGGTGCAATTGGTGCCAGAACCATGATAATTCTGACTGCGCTTCTTGCGCTAAATAAGCATAGCGCAAACAAAGAAAATAAAAATAAGTATTCATAGTCTATCTTTTGAAATCCATGGTTTCCTTCTTTAAAGTATCGGATATAATAATAAATAAACGCCCCAACTAGAATCAGGGCAGTTCCATAGTAAACAAATTTGCTTATAAAGTTCTCCCCATTAAAAGTGCTGTCTCCAGCATACCTGCTGAATACGAGTCCAAAAAAGAATAAAACATAGAGCCCTGTTAAAATCCATGCATCTTTTTTCTTTATGCTTGCTAACATCTTCTTAAATAAGACTACCGAGCCTATGAAAAAAGACCAAAACAACAATGCAACTCCTTTAATATGGGGCCCAAAACTGCCCTCCCACTCTGTAAAATAGGGTTGCCTGTTTTCCGCTACTGTTATATTCCATCTTCCTACAACCGGAGTAAAGAACATTCTATTTAGGTCTTTTAATTTGCCTATAATGAAGTCGGGCCCTAAAATTACAGAAGCAAGCAAGACGATAAGGACTACTCCAAGAATAAGGGATAATATGTTATGGGGAAGTCTTGTTTTTTCCAGCCTCTTGCTTTCTTTTAGTCTTGTACTCCATAGAACAAAATCAACTAGCATTATAAAGAACATTATAAAAGCAAGTCCGCTATCAAGAGAGATAAAAAAATCAGCAGGTTTTCCCCTCTTAGAGAAGAAAAGAGGGATTAAAAAAGATAGTAGAAGCCAAAGAGAGTAAATAAAAAACTCTTTCTTGCCGACTTTGTTGAGTATAAATGCAAGAAAAGTTGCCACAGCTATTGTGACATATATAAAACTTACTCCTCCCCAGACAAGGTCCATAAGCGCAGTAGACACTCCTGCAAGCCCGCCAAGGATAAGAGCATTCCTTAAATTTTCAGTTTTCCATGCTCTAAGGAATAGGTAAAAGGATAAAAACATGAAAAAGAATCCTGCTGACTCTTTTTCAGGAATTCCTGCAACAGTTCTTGATAAAAAAGCAGGAATGACAATCATGATGAAAGTAGAGATTAGGGCTATGAGGTTAGCGTTAGTTCTGCTTTCTTTTTCTTTTTTTATAAAAATTTCTCTAACAAAAAAGAAAAAAGAAATTATAGTTAATGCGAACATAACGACTGGAAAAACAACCCCTGCAAATTCTACGTTTATAGCCGGATTGATAAAATGAAAAATATCATATGTCCAGGCAATCATATAAGGTAAAAGTACTGTTTCTTTGGCAGGTTCAAATCCTAAAGGTACATTTCTGAAAGTGTCTACTGCCGGAAGACTTCCTTGCTCAACAATTGCTTTAGCATATCTCAAGAATAACCACGGGTCTAAGTCTGGGCCGAGCGTCCAGGTATTTGTTGTTACATCCCAAAGCCCCGGCTTTCCGCTAAAAGACTTCCAGGGGGTAAAGATAAACTTTGCCAGAGAAGGGAACTCTCCTGAATGGTCCTGCATTGGCAGGCTCCTGATATAAACACCCAGAACTATCGCTGCTATTAGGACAATAGCTACCCAAAAGCCCGATTTCTTAAAAAAAGCAATCAGCTTTTCTTTCCTCTCGTTCATCAATCCTTCGTTTAATTTCTCTTCTTTAACTTCTTCCATATTTTATTCAAAAGTTTTATTGTAGAATCTTTTCAACATCTTTCATAATCTCTTCAGCAGTTTGTTCTTCTTCAACTGTCTTTTTACCACAATAAGGGCAAGTCTCTTTAACCTTCTCGCTTTCAAATTTATATCCGCATTTTTGGCAAAAATATCTTCCCATTTTAACTTGTTATAAAAATCTATGTTTTTAAACTTTATTCATTTTAAATATGCTTTGAATTCGCATATTTTTTTCATTTTAAATCTAGAATAAAGCAGGGGTTATAAAGACTTCTATTAACGCAGCTACAAATAATACGATAACTGCCAGAATTATTAGATTTAAAGAATCTTGCAAAACTGACCAAAATTTTTCGCTCCTCATATCGTGTCTTATTATCGAAACACTTATAATTCCTCCAGCCATAGCTCCAATAAAGTATGCAGCTATTTCAGGCATGCCATGAATCATATACCTCATAATGCCTAAGGGGAGGCTAGCCAGGCTGGATTTTGAGAAAATTCCTACTGCGGCGGCTATTACGCTGGCATTCCAAGCTAAAATAAATATTGCCCCTGCTCCAAAGATTAGAGAAAATATAAGTGTGAACATGAGAACATAAATGTTATTCGTAAAAATTGCAATAAGTTTTTCTTTAGAAGTAAGAAACCCCGTTGTTTTTCCAGAAACTTTAACACCATACTGTTCTGCACACTCGTTGAAATTTGCAGGTCTGTTTATCATGCAGTAAGTTTCAATTTGCGCTCTAAAATTATTCTCTGAAGGAAAAACAATATAAAAGAATGAAAATGCTATAATAAAGCCTAAAAAAAGCCACAAAAATCCGAAAAGAGTCTTGTTGTGCTCCTTTAAAAGCTTAAATGTTCCTTCTATCTTAAGGTCTTTTTCTTCTTCTAGTTTTATCGCATAATACATATAAGGCATGGAGAACATTACACAAAAAGTGATAATCAAAATGCCTGAATATTTTGCTAAGACAGCATCCTGTCCAAAAATCCAGTTGACCAAGATTATTGAAAGAGATCCGTATACCAATCCAATGATAAACATCTCCCACGACCTTTTTTGCGCCCTTTTTGGGTTTATAAGCATTTCTAGCATGTTTGCCTCTTTATCTTTTAAGTTATATAAAAAATTAAGTTTAAATACATTTCTTAAGCAATTCTTTTATCTAAACTGTAGTTTTATAGAAACATTTATAAACATCTGTTAAATAATATTAACATATGTTAAAAATAATTAACAACTTAAGGCCGTTCTTTGAAGACTGTTATAGAAGGATAAATGTCAGGGAATATGCCAGGTTATCTAAGTTATCCCCACCAACTGCTTCTAAGTTGTTATTTGAATTTAGCAAAGAGGGATTGTTGCAGATAGACAAAGATAGAAACTATATCTTTTTTTATGCGAACAGGGAAAATAAAATATTCAGAGATTTGTCCAGAATTTACTGGCGGCTAAAACTCGGCGAGCTAATTGAGTTTTTAAATAAATCTCTTACAATTAATTCGATGATTCTTTTTGGTTCTCTGGCAAAAGCAGAAACAAAAATAGATTCAGATATTGATATATGCCTAATTGGACATAAAAAAGAGATTAATCTTAAAAGTTTCGAGAATAATTTAAAAAGAAAGATTCAATTATTCTTTTTTAGCTCAATAGAAGACATAAAAAACAAAGAGTTAGCAAATAACATAATTAACGGGTATATTTTAGAAGGGAGGTTAAAACTATAATGGATTTTAAGGATTGCATAAAAAAGAAAATAGCAAAAGAAGTAAGTGAAGATAAAGAACTAATAGATTCGCTTCTAAAAACCAGCCAGAACAAGCTCGATTCTGAAAGCCAGCTTGAATTAAATGATGTAACCTCCAGTTCAAAAATCTCTCTTTTATATGATTCTTTAAGAGAGCTTTTAGAAGCTTTAGCTATAAAAAATAGATATAAAGTTTATAATCACGAATGCTATACTTCTTTCTTAAAAGAGATTCTAAATGAAAGTGTTAAAGGCGACGAGTTTGACGAATTAAGGAAGATTAGAAATAGCATTAACTATTACGCAAAGGAAGTTTCAGTTAGCGAGGCGAAAGATATCTTAGAAAGGCTGAGAAAATTAAGGGGAGAAATACTAGAACTAGTCTTAAAAAAGAAAAGAGTATTTATTATTCACAGATGGGACGCGACTCCTAAAAGCGATTGGTATTTTTCTGTTAAAAAAGAACTTGAAAAAAAGGGTTTTGAAGTAGAGATTCCAAAAATGCCAAATACTTCTGAACCGAGAATAAATCCTTGGGTAATTCATCTGAAGAAAGCTGTGGGAAACTTGGATAAAGATACGTATTTTATTGCCCACAGTATCGGCTGTCAGACAGTTATGAGATTTTTAGAAAAAGAAGACTATACAGGGAAAATCGGCAAAGTAATTTTTGTAGCAGGCTGGTTTAAACTAGATAATCTTGAAAATGAAGACGTTAAAAATATAGCTGAGCCTTGGTTAGAAACCCCCATAAACTTTGAGAAAATTAAACAAAAAATTAGCTCACTTTCAGTATTTCTATCTACCAATGAACCTTACAATTTTGTGCAAGAAAACAAGAAGGAATTTCAGGAAAAATTAGGAGCCAAGGTTGTCTTAGAAAAAGATAAGGGGCATTTTACAGAAAATGATGGAGTAACTGATTTGCCTGAAATTTTAGACGAAATAAAATAAAAAATAAACTTAACAATGAGCAATAAAAAGAGGTTTGAAAAAATATGCAAGGACATCAAGTCCATAAAGATCCAGGGAGCAAGAAATGTCGTAGTTGCAGGCTTGGAAGCTTACAAGCTTTTTCCAACAGAAGAAGTTAAGAAAAAGATTCTTTCCCTGCGCCCAACAGAACCTTTTTTAATTAATGTAATGAGACAAGCAGACAACTGGACAGTAAAAGAGCTTAAAGAAAGATTAAAGAAAAATCAGAAAGTAATAAATAAGGAGGTCTTTAGTCTTATAAATAAAAACGATGTTGTTTTTACTCACTGTCACTCTTCAACTTTAGTTCAAGCCTTAATTTATTCTAAGAAAAAGGGAAGAAAACTTGAAGTCTATCTAACAGAGACCCGTCCTTTGTATCAGGGAAGAAAAACAGCTCAAGAATTAAGAAAAGCAGGAATCCAGGTAACTCTTTTTGTGGACTCTGCAGGCGCAATTGCCCTAGAAAAAGAGCAAGGAACAAAAAAAGTAGATTTGGTTTTACTGGGTGCAGATGCAGTTACAAAAAAAGGCACAATCAATAAAGTAGGAAGTGGAATGTTTGCACAGATAGCCAAATACAACAAGATTCCAGTTTACATCTTAGCAGATTCCATGAAGTATATTAAAAAAATAAAACTGGAAAAAAGGCCATCAGAAGAAATCTGGAACGCAAAAAAGATAAGAATTGCTAATTTTGCCTTTGAATTAATAAAAAAGAAATATATTAAAGGAGTAATAAGCGAGTTTGGTTTGCTTTCTTACAGGAAGTTTATAAAAAGAGCGAAAAAAGGCTAAAGTTCAACGCCCCCACGAGATGCAATCCCAAAAGGGGAATTTTGAGGGACACTCCGAAGTATAAGTATAATTAAGGCACATTTACAAAGAATAACCTTTTTAAATATGGTAATCGGATATATATTATGAAAAAGTTATTAATATTTTTTGCTTTTATTTTAGGAATAACTATGCTTCTTGGATTTGTTTCTGCAGAAAAGTATACTCTAACAATTAAAGGAGAACCTAGAACATCTGATGGAAAAATTGATTTGATGTATGATGCAGGCTCAATTGTTGATGATGTTAAAACTCAAGGAACAATAAATAATGATAATGGATTTTTTGAAATCACTAATAGTTTTGATTCTCAAAAGTTGGTTGGTGGTATGATGTTAGACAATTCTATGAATGTTTATGTTGCTGGAAGCTGTTTTTATCATTCTTATAATATTATGAGAAAGGGCGATAGTTTTGAGGTAAGTGATGCTTATGACCCGGAGCATAAGGTAATAATGACTACAAAAGAAACTACGATTGATTTAGGTAATTTAAAAGAAGATATGTCAAACCAAGTAATGGTTGATTTTGATGTTCCTGTTAAGTTTCTTGCTGAAGATATGTCTGGAAATTGGGTGGCTGAAAATGGTGGCTATGCAAAATTTACTGGAATGTCTAATAGTTTTAAATCAAATTCAAGATATAAATTAACATTAACAACAGAAGATAATAAACAAATAGTAAAAGAAGTTTCTACAGGAAATTATTGTGAAAGCACAAGATTAATTAAAAGGGGCAGTTATTATGTTGAAGAACATTTTGCTGGTAACTCTTTCCCACAAATTGGATTTTTTAGAAATATTTGGTTGAGTATTTTAGGATTTAGAATGATGGTTATAATCCCTATAGTACTAATATTTTTAGTTTTAATTATATTACTTATATTGATTTTTAGGAGAAAAAAGTCATCTGCAGTAACTCCTTAATACATTCTTGCAATTGTTCTGGTTGGTTTTGGCAAAGAATTTAATATTTTCAATTATTTGCATACGCCTCCTTTTTACAAAAACATTTTGTCGTCGCTGATGAAAAAGCGCCCCCACGAGAAGTTAATCTCCATCTATTCCTCCTGCTTTCATTATTCCACCTACAACCCTTGAAGAAAGTCCTTCGGTAATGTTCCTGAAGGGATGTCTTAGAAATCTTGCAGCCCTATAAACCGGGCTCATGTTTTTGTAACATTCAGCAGGCCTTCCATCTGTTCTTTTCCCTCCATCCTCAAAACAAAACTCATCTCCTGCGTCATATCTAGGGCATTTTCCTGCATACCTACACTCTCTGTTGTTCCTGAACATTTTACCCTTCTGCTTTCTCAACTTCTTTTTCAGCCTGTTCTACAATGGCTTGCATCTGTTGCTGCATCTCCTGCAGCTTTTCAAGTATTCTGCCCTTGGCCTCTGCAATCTTATAAAGCTGCTCTTCCACCACTTTCAGGGTATCTGAGATACTTTTTTTAAGAAAAGTCTTGTTTCCAACATCCACCAAAAGATTTTTGTCTGTAACTTCTGTCTTAACAAAAATATTTTTGCCTATATTAGCATAAATTGTTTTTTCCTTGCTTTTTTCAAGTTCCTGCAAGGAATTTTGTATAGCGTTTATTTCCTCCACCTGAGCATCCAGCATCTGCAGTTGCTCCTGAAATTTGTTTGCTTCTTGCTCTAAGGCAGCTAATTGCATTATGTATTCTTCTCTTGCCATAAATTCTCATCTTCTTTCAGGTTATAAACCTTTTGTTTTGACATCTTGAAAAACATCTGTTAGAGCATATAAAATAATATAAAGGGCAGAAAGCAAAAGAAATCAATTAAAAAAGACGTAAAGAATGATAAAATTACTTGAAAAATACAGCTGGATTTCTTGGATCTTTGTAATTATAATAGCAATAGCTATCTTCTATATTTCTTCTTTAACTTTTGGAGGTGCAGGAGGAGGGTTTGGCTGGAAAACAACTGCTTATCATTTTCTGGCTTTTTTCTTTTTAGCTTTTTTTCTTTTGCCAGCTTTAGTCAAGGGAAACAAGAAATGGTTTATCTTATTGGGCATTATAATTGCCGTGCTTTACGGGATTTCAGACGAAATTCACCAATTATTTGTTCCAACCAGGCATTTTGCAATTTCAGATATAATGGTAAACTCTTGCGGAATTCTTTTTTCTTCTCTTATCTATACTGCTTCTTTAAGATACAGAAAGAAGAGTAAGAAGATGCAAAAAAGGCATAAGTCTTAATGAATAGTGCAGCGTTTAAGTTTTAGAACAGATTTTTTAGCCAGTCTAAAAAGAGGTTTTTATTTTCTTTATTAACTAGAGCGTATGTTGAAAGAGTTGACGCTTTAGATTCATATTCTTGTTTGATTTCTGAATCTGTTAAAACTTTATCCCATATTTTAATTTCATCAATATCTCCTTTAAACCAGTTTGTCGGAGAGCCTCTGTCTAAAACCCCGATACTAATATGATGCCCGGAAGAGCTGATTGCATTTATATCTGCTATCCAGTCATTTTCATAACCTCTGCCTGAAGGCTTTGAAAAAGTAGTTGTTTGCTTGATTCCATCTAAGTATATTCTGTTTCTTGTCAAGCCATCTGAAACAAAAGCAACATGATGCCATTTATTATCGTTAATTTTTGTTGGCGAATTAATTGTATTCCAGGATGTTGAACCACCAGGATTCCATGCATATTCTAAAACATTATTGTTTACCCTTAATAGGAAATTGCTGCTTGCCTGAGACTTAGAAGCATATGAGACAATTGCTCCAACAGGACAAATTGTATTGCACTTTATCCACGCAGTTATTGTGCCTTTTTGCAAACTATCTAATTTGTCTTTCTCAAGAGTAGAAATATAGTCATTCACTCCATCAAAGCGGTAAGCTTGCCCAGAAACTCCTGATGTTAAAACAGCTCCATTTATAATGCCGTTATTTGTTCCAACAGCATCGTTTGCATTTCCATCAAATTTCCAGTAAGAAATCGGATTTATGCTTTTATTATTTATTCCAACTAATGAAAAATTAATATTTTTAAAATTAATTGGATTTTTTAATGCAGGAGAGTTTTCTTTTAATTCAAAATTCTCATTCCAATAATCTACAAACATAGGATTTTCATTTATCGAGTTTTTATCATAACCCAAAAGCCTCCACGAATCAAGCATATTTTTAAGAGGATATTCTTTTAAGTTAGAATATACATAAAACCCTACCCCCTCATAAGTCCATACATAAGAATAATTTGCAATTAAGCTTTGCTTTTCAGCCTCGCTAATAGTATAAAAATGAGTTCCTGTATTTTTGTTATAAAATCTATATACTGGCAAAGTTCCTTTTATTTTATCT
>Ga0105100_10000049_pt1 | contig 60338 bp, 52 predicted proteins | sample PPLLak12cMay2015_2_FD_87033 | JGI IMG/M metagenome (GOLD analysis project Ga0105100, IMG submission 87033) | Freshwater sediment microbial communities from Prairie Pothole Lake near Jamestown, North Dakota, USA - PPLs Lake P8 Core (1) Depth... | ecosystem: Environmental > Aquatic > Freshwater >... | reverse complement strand
TCGTCTTTGCTGTTGGCGGTGGTGTTGGCGGTCCTTCCTCCGGGGGGATCGTTCGTCGACGATGACGGGAACACCCATGAGGGCGGGATCGAGGCGATCTACGAGGCCGGGGTCACCCAGGGATGCAACCCGCCCGCCAACGACCGTTACTGCCCCGACCAGACGGTCACCCGAGGCCAGATGGCCGTGTTCTTGTCCCGGGCCCTCGAACTCCCCGACACCGGGGCCAACTACTTCACCGACGACAACGGGCACACCTTCGAAGGTGGGATAAACCGGCTACGAGCCGCCGAGATCACCCAAGGATGCAACCCGCCCGCCAACAACCGGTTCTGTCCCGACCGGGAGATGACCCGGGGGGAGATGGCCGCCATGCTGGCCCGAGCCTTCAACTACCCGGTGTCCACCCAGGACCGGTTCACCGACGACGACGGGCACATCTTCGAATCGGCCATCCAAAGGATCGCCGCCGCCGGGGTCACCGTCGGCTGCAACCCACCCGCCAACACCCGCTTCTGCCCCGACCAGAAGATCAAACGCGACCAGATGGCCACCTTCCTCACCCGAGCCCTCGAGCTCACCCCCAACAAACCACCCGCGCGATGCCCCACATTCCCCGCCGACGACATCTGGAACACTCCCGTCGATGAGCTTCCCGTCCACTCCCGGTCCGCCCAGTACCTCGCGTCGATCGGGTCCTCGGCTCACCTGCATCCCGACTTCGGCTCCGGGGTGTGGCCACCCGGGTCGAACAGCCCCATCGGCATCCCGTACGTCGAGGTTCCGGCAGGCACCCCCGCGGTCACCATCACCTACACCGCATACGGGAACGAGTCGGACCCCGGCCCATTCCCGGTGCCGGCCAACGCTCCCATCGAAGGAGGGCCGGACGCGACCGGCGACCGTCACGTGCTGGTGGTCGACAGGTATCGATGTGAGCTCTTCGAGCTGTTCAGCGCCTACCCAGGCCCCGGATCCTCCTGGCGAGCGGCATCCGGTGCCCGCTACGAGCTCGACTCCTCCGACCTGAGACCGGACGGCTGGACGTCGGCCGATGCGGCAGGTCTTCCCATCTTCCCGGGTCTGGTCCGATTCGAAGAGGTCGCCTCGGGGCACATCGGTCACGCAATCAGGTTCACCGCTCCGCAGACGCAATCGGCACACGTCTGGCCGGCGCGGCACGACGCGTCGAGCGATTCGAGTGAGACGTTGCCACCGATGGGGCAGAGATTCCGCATGAAGGCCGGGTTCGACATCTCGGGCTACTCACCACAGGTGCAGGTGATCCTGCGCGCCTTCAAGGAATACGGCATCATCCTCGCTGACAACGGCTCGTCCTGGTATATCTCCGGGGCCCCGGACCCGAGATGGGACAACGACATCCTCCACGAGCTGAAGGACATCCCCGGCTCGGCGTTCGAGGCAGTCGACGTGTCCTCCCTGATGATCGACCCTGACTCAGGCAGAGCCGCACAGCCCTAGCGACGGCCAGGTCTGCGTCTGGTTCTCGACTCGGGTCAGCGGCGGAGGGCACTCCAAACACCGACCAGACCGAGCAGCAATGTCACCCCGATCTTGGTGAAGTCGATCACCGGGGTCACCTCCACCCCGGTCGGGGTGACCCGGATGACCGCCACCGGCCGTCCCTGCGAGAGCCCGCCGCCACCACCACCCGCACCGCTTCCGCCCTCGCCGGCCTCTCCCTGACCCTGCCCGCCTCCGAACCCGAAGCCGCCGGCCCGCTCCCATGCCACCGCGTTGATGATCAGGTCGTCGCCGGCCCGGGCGGGGACGGAGAAGAGCGTCTCCGGTGATGCTGCTCCGAATAGCCCGGTCAGAGCCTCCGAAATGCTCGAGCTCAAGCTCTCCATGTCCACTTCATTGATATCGGTCATTTGAGCATCCTCCAGATGGTGGCCAGCACGACGATCGCCGCCGTCGCCAGTCTCACGATCATCAAATGGTCGGTGATGGGAATCGGTCTGCCGTTCGCGACCTCGACCCGGGTGGGACGGGTGTAGGACGCCCCTCCGCCAAAGAGCCGGGCCTCACCCAGGACCGACGTCTCGGCCCCGATCAGAGTGACCCCCGAGCTCGTGTCGAGAATCGCGGAGTGCTCCCGATTGACGATTCGAAACATGGGTCAACCCTACCCAGGCGCCCGGAAGGGTCACAGCCCCGCAATCAACTGGTCGACCGGGGCGAAGTCATCAACCAGGGGGAGCGCCCCATCGACGAATCGGCGCAGCTGTTCTCCGGTGATCCCGAGCTCTGTCCCGCCTCGCGCCCGGACCGCACCCTCGATACCCGGTATGTCGATAGGCCCCCGGGAGGCAACCAACACGAAGTTCCCCCCGGTCACACCGGCCAGATAGTCGGGAGGCGCGAACACGGCGACGTGCTCGAACACCTCGAGAAGGGTCGCTGCCTCGGCGCGGGCGAACTCGAGATCGGCGCGGTCGATCACATTCACGGTGTAGATGCCGTCGGGAGCCAGCCGTTCGGAGACCTCCTCCACGAACTCGACCGTGGTGAGGTGCCAGGGAACGGTGAGCCCACTGAACGCGTCTCCAACCACGAGGTCGGCGGACCCGACCGGAAGCCCCTCGATCGAGCGTCTCGCGTCGTCGACGATCACGGTCGCCTCGTCGCCGAACCCGAGATCCGTCCGGCCAATGTCGAGGAGGGAGGCATCGATCTCGAGCACCACATGATCCGTCCCCGGGCGGGTGGCATCGAGATAGCCGGGCAGTGTGAAGCCGCCACCCCCGATCGAGATCACGTCGAGAGAGCCCGGAGGGCTCTCGACATCGATCACGTCGACCATCACCTTCAAGTACCGGAACTCGAGGTGGGTGGGTTCCGACAAGTCGACGTAGCTGTTCCGTGCCGCGTCGAGGACCAACAAACGGCCCGACGGGCGGTTGGCGTCCACCACCACCTCGGCGCAGTGGTACGACGTCTCGTACTGGCACGGGCCTCCGAACTCCATCAGCAGGGCGACCAGGAGCACCAAGGCCCCCAGAGTCGCCCCCACCGCCCACCCGGTGCGTCCGAGCCAAAGGGCCAATCCGAGCAGTGTGAGGGTGATCCCGACGCCGGTGACGATGGGCCTGGTTGGGAAGGCGGCGATGAGCACGAACCCCGTGGCAAACGTCCCGAAGAGAGCCCCTGCGGTCCCGATGGCGGAATAGGTGCCCACAACGGAACCGGTCCTCTCCAGTGAGAACAGTTGGATCTTCACCACCACCGGCGGCACCGCCGAGAGCACGGCAGCCGGCGCGAAGAAGGCCAGAGCTGTCATTGCGACAATGGACATCGGCGCGGTCGAGGTACCGGGGCCGACCAGGTCCACTATCAGGGGAGATGCGACTGCGGTTAGGCCCCCTGCAACGAGGAGCGGGCCAATCAGTCGGCGCGCATCACCACGATCGGCTGCCCGCCCACCGGCCCAGGCACCGACGGCAATCCCGGCCAGGATCACCCCGATGATACCTGTGAACACCTGAAGGCTCACCCCGAGATAGGGGGCCAGGAGCCGCCCGGCGAGGATCTCGAGGATCAGGACCGCGGCAGATGTGACGAAGACGAGGAGTCGGGCGAGGAACTTGGGCACTCGTCCGGGAGTATGGCCGAAGGCCCACTGGACGTGACCTCACCGCCTACGATCCCGTCCGGTGAGGAGTTGGAGGCGGCTGCTGGCTCTGCTCGTGGTTGCCGCGTGCACGACAACGACCGGCAGCGACAGCACCGACGGCCAGATCACGACGCTCGCTCCCGACACGTCCAAGCCCTCGCCGACGACCACGACGCCCCCGGTCCGATCGACCGAGGAAATCCTCGAGGACCTGGGCGGCGAAGCATGCCCCGACTCGGAGTTCACCTGCGTCACCCTGGACATGCCGCTCGACCACTTCGATTCTTCGAACACGGGCACGATCGCGGTGACCTTCGCGGTCCTGCCCGCGGCAGGGGACTCCCTCGGGGCGTTCGTCACCGCTACAGGGGGCCCGGGGAGCTCGGGCATCGCCGCCGCCGACTCCTACACCTCCGCCCTGGACCCGGCCGTACCCGGTTCCTATGACATCGTGTTCTTCGACCAGCGTGGGCTGGCCATGTCGGGCGGGCTCACCTGCCCGAGCGCCGCTGCCGACTACTACCGCGTGGACACCCTGACCGGTCTCGGGCTGGATCGCGAGACGCTGGCGTCGGCGAGCGAGACTTTTGCCGAGGAGTGTGTCGCCGAGATGGGCAGCCCCGAGGCCCTCCCCTACCTCGGGACGGATCAGGCGGCCGCCGACCTCGAGGTGTTCCGGCAGATGTTCGGGTTCGACGACATAGTCCTCTACGGCGAGAGCTACGGGACACAACTGGCACAGACCTACGCCGCCTCCTACGGCGACCATCTCACCCGCATGGTCCTCGACGGAACCGTGGATCTCACCCTCGAGGGGTTCGCATTCTTCGAGCAGCAGGCTGAGGCGTTCGGCGACTCGCTCCAGGCGACGCTCGACTTCTGCTCCGCCGACGAGATCTGCGCCGCAGACATGGAGATCGACCCGAACGATGCCTATGACCGCATGGTTGCCTTGCTGGTCGAGGGGCCGCTCACCCACCCGTACCCGCTGCCCGGAGGCGGCTTCGACACCCGCGAGTTCGGGCTCGGTGACCTCGAGGTCGTTGCCAGCGGCCAGATGTACTCGGAGGACGACCGAATGATGTTCCTCCGCGCCCTTGCCGCCCATGCCGGTCGCCAGGATCTCGTCCCCCTGATGAGGCTCCTCTATCTCAACCTCGGCGTTGACCCGGCCGACGAAGTGGTCACCGAGGACCCGACCTGGTCGGATGCGATCTACTACTCAGTGGAGTGCCTGGACTACTCCTATCCGGGAGGCACAGCCGAGGAGAAGGCAGGCGCTTTCTTCGAGGCGGGCGCAGAAGTCGAGTTGGCCCGCCTCGGGACGATCTTCTACGGCGATCTTCCCTGTGCCTACTGGCCGGTGTCGGCCGGAGAGACCCACCGCCCGGAGCCGCTCACCGCGCCGGGCATACCCACCGTAGTGCTGGGCGCCACGGCCGACCCCGCCACCCCGTACCAGCAGGGTGTGGCAGTGTCGCAGCGTCTCGATCAGGGCTATCTGATCACACAGGAGGGTGGGCCACACGTGACTTTCGGTCGGGGGAATACCTGCCCGGACGTGGCGGTGACCGCCTTCATCCTCGATGGGACATCGCCGGACGAGACCCAGTGCGAAGGTGACGTGGTCGGGTACTACATCGCACTGCTCCCCGCCTCACTGGACGGCTTCGACAGCGCCGAGTCGATGCTCGACGCCATCGAGCTCGAGATCCTCTACCTGCCCGAGTACTACTGGTGGGACACCGTCACCGAGACCCCGATCGGCTGCAACTTAGGCGGGACGATCACCCTATCGGCCACCGACGACGGCGACAGATTCGTGCTGGAGAGCTGTGCGCTCATGGATGGGTTGGCGCTGAGCGGCGAGGGCTCCTACAACTGGGACGAGGACGTCTTCACCCTCGATGTCAACGACGGCTCGTCTGCATGCTCCTATCGGTACGAGCGTGCCGGCGAGGACTACACGGTCGAGGACAACTGTCCCTCGGATCCCTACCCGAACTGACCGTCGCTGCGGGCCTACTCGTCGGTATCGAGGCCCAGCTCGTCGAAGATGCGGCGACGCTCGCTGGTGTATTCGGTCTCGCTGATCTGCTCCGAGGAGTACCTCTCGCTCAAACGGGCGAACTCCTCCATCAGGGCGTTCTCATCAGTGGCAGGCAAGGCGGTCCTGTCCTCGGAACGGGCGTCACGCTTCTCCTTCTTGTTCGCCTGCTTCTCCTGCCGTGAGAGCTCACGGGCCCGCTTGGTCATGGCCTCCCGGCCGCGCCGGACCACCTAGCGGTCCGACCTGTGGGGGCCCCGGAATGCCGCGCGGGCATGATCTGGTGTGTTCATCGGCATCTTTCTTGAAGGAAATCGACCTCGAGGTGCCCAGGTCGGTTCCCCATCACCCTAAACCCGCCGCCCCGGCTAGATGACGTCGAACACGCCCTATCCCCCACCCACGACTCGCCAGACGGCGGCGAAATGAGCCGCGCTTGCGATGATCACCATGACGTGGAACAGCTCGTGGTGCGAGAAAATGCCCGGCGCCAGCCTTGGCCAGCCCCTGACGAACATTGCCACGCCCCCCAGGTAGACCACGCCGCCGAACAGGACCAGGAGACTCGTCGATGCCTCGAGAGAGATCAGCGTCAGCCACATCGGGACCAGGCAAAGCGAGCCGACCAAGAACTGGACGACCAGGAGAACGCGACCCCTGACTGATGGCCACAACTCCTTGACCAGGCCGAGAGCCGCCAGACCCCATATTCCCAGGAGGCCGACGGCGACCCATGACCCGTCAACCGCAGCCACCAACAACGGCGTGAACGTCGCTGCGACCAGCACATAGATCATGGTGTGATCCATGCGCTGGAGCCTCGCCTTCCACAGTTCCCGCCACGGGACCGAGTGGTAGAGCGAACTGGTCGTGTACAGACCCACCAGTGCCAGGCCATAGATGATCGAGGTGGCCATGACCGCCCCGCCGGAACCGGCGGAGATAATGGCCAGCAACCCCACGATGGACACCATGGCCGCGGTGCCGTGGAGGAAGCCCCGAACCGGGTTCTGCATCGACCCGAGCCGGATCCCTGTCATGAGCCGATCCTACGGCGACTTTGTCATTAACGCCCGAGCGCGATTAGTCTTTGTCACACAGCGCACGCCTGATGCGTGCTGCGCCATTCTTCGCTCCTTCAGTTCCGTCGGGTGAAGTCGCCGCAGGCAAGCCCGGTCCCCCGTTCGAGGAGGGCCGATGGGGAGGTCTGCGGGGCGTCAAGCAAGTTCGACGGTTCAGCTCAAAGGAGCACGCAATGTCCACAAACCTCTACGTGGGAAACCTCACGTTCAATACCACCTCGTCCGAGCTGGAGAATCTCTTCTCCCAGCACGGACCGGTGACCAAGGCACAGGTGATCACCGATCGTGACACCGGCCGCTCGAGAGGGTTTGGTTTCGTCGAGATGGGTACCGCCGAGGCGGCCCAGGCGGCCATATCCTCACTCAATGGCAAGGACCTCGATGGGCGCCAGCTCACCGTGAACCTGGCCAAGGAGCGCTCTCGCTAGGCGAGGAAACGTGTAGGCACCAAGGTGCCGATAAAGGCCCCCCGCTCTGCGGGGGGCCTTCTCTTTGTCGAATCATCGGTCAGGTCAGACGCGCAGCCTGTTGCAGGGCGCTGAGCGCGGCCAGGGTGGATTCAGCACCCTGATTCAGATTGGCCCCTGACGGCGTGAGGCCGTCACAACACCCGCCGGTATCGACGTCATACAGAACGGCTCCACCGTCGTTGTCACCTACGAACCACCGAGCCGCGCTCAACACGCGATCTCTCCATCGATCGTCACCGGTTGCCGCCCAGGCGCGGGCACACCCGTCAGCCATCGCCGCGGCCTCGACCGGCTGCTGGTCGAAGCCGGGGCGGGGCTCTCCCGGTGCCCAGCCTCCGATTGGGGTGAAGCTGAAATGCCCGTCCATGTCCTCGACCGAGACGAGCCACTCGAGCAGGCTCAGGCCAAACCCGAGCAGCCGCTCGTCCCCGAGCGAGCTGCCTGCCGCGATCAGAGCCTCCGGGAGACGGGCATTGTCATAGGCGAGGCGACTCTCGGGCCATGGCCAGCCCGGATCCTCCGGCAGGACGATCCGCCCGATCCATCGTCGCATCGACTCGATGGCCCGGCGATGACCGGGCGCCGCCACCAGGAACTCCGACGCACCGAGCACGGCAAAGGCATTGGCCCGCGGTGAGGGCGAGTCGAAGCCCAAACTCGATTCGAACAACTCGAAGGCGAGACGGCGCATCCAATCCGCAGGGCCGAGGCGAGCAGCCGTGCCCAGAGCCCACAGCGCCCGTCCCTGGGAGTCGTCGGATCCGATGGTGTCCGCCCACGACTCATCCGCTGCACGACGATTGTGGAATCCGCCCTCCGGGCGCGCCGCATTCTTGAGAAACGTCAGATATGTTCGGGTCAGGTCCACCAGATCGGCCCTGGGATCCGGCTCGCGGCAGACGACGACCAGTCCCCTGGCGTTGTCATCGGTGCAGTACCCGTGCTCGGTGCGGGGTGTGGTGTAACGGGCGTGCTCCCAAAGGCCGACCTGGTCGGACATCCTGTGCAGGTGCCCGAAGCGAGCCGCCGGCAGCCATCGGTCGAGTACCTCGTCGGCGCCGACCACCAGCGGGGAGACCGAGCTCGCTTCCACGGGCTCGGGCCTCAGCCCACCTTGGCGAGGTCGTCCAGCGCGGGCCGCACAGCTCGGGAATCGGTCAGAGCGGCGATGATCTGCTCGTATTTCCCGGCAACGACCGGCCAGTGGAGGGTTGGACCGATCGACCTGGCCACCGCTGTCATCCTCCTGGCCAACCCGGGATCGGTGAGCAATCGGCGCATGGCCCCGGCGAGGGCCACCGGATCCGAGTGCGGGACGATGGCTCCCGCCCCACCGGCGAGCATCTCGGCCGCATGGGGGAATGCCGTGGCTACCACCGGCTTGCCGGCTGCCAGGGCCTCGACGAGCACGCCTGAGGTGACCTGTTCGGTGGATTCGTACGGGAGCAGGACCATGTCGGCCTGTCGGATCGCCATTGTCAGGGAGTCGACATCGAGATAGCGACCGTCGAACTCGACCGTGTCTTCGAGCCCCAGGGCACGGGCCCGTTCCACGAGGCCTTCGATGTAGACGTCGCCCTGCGCGGCCCGGACCTTGGGATGGGTCCTGCCGAGGATGCGGTATCGGGGCCGGGGGCGGAGGTCGCCGAGCAGGGAGAAGGCTTCGATGGCCGTCTCCAGGCCTTTGCCAGGTCCGATCAATCCCCAGGTGAGGACGACAGGCCGCGGCTCCGGCTCGAGTCGGGGGCCGAACAGGCTCGCCCGCGCTCCATGAGGTATGACCCGGCTCTTCTGCGGATCGACGTCGTAGCGGCTGTGCAGCCGTCGAAGCCCGGTGTGGCTCATGACGATCGTCTGCTCCGCCATGGCGACGATCTCCTCGAGGATCCTCTGCTGGCTGTCGGTGGGGCTGCCGAGGACCGTGTGCAGGGTGACCACGGCCGGGACGTCGAGTCGGGAGATCAAATCGAGTACCTCCGACCCGTCCGGGCCGCCGAATATGCCGTACTCGTGCTGGACCAGAGCGACGTCATGAGAGTTCAGGGCAGCGACCGCCCTCCTCATCGACGTGGCATCACCGTTGACATGCTGATGGATCACCTCTGGCGGTGGCGCATCTTGTCGGGCATCGACCAGGCTGACCACCCGCAGGTCTTCTTCCGATCCTCGCCCATGGGCGATGGACTCCCGCAAGGCGGCCGTGAAGGTGGCAAGCCCGCATGATGTCGGCGGGTAGGTGCTGACGAATCCTATCGACGGTCGACTCGGTGGCTTCGATGTCATCGGTGCTCCAAACTGCGGGTCCATGCGCTGGCTGCGTGAGCGGTGTGCGACGGAACTGTCAGCTCGAGGCTCTGCTATAAGCGAAAAGCCGGCGTGAATGCCGCTTTGTACCTCCAGACTAGTCCCCGCCACGGGCTACCGGACATGGGCGATGCCGTCAGGCTCGGCCAAGGTCAGAAGGGCTCGACTCCGCCCGCAGCTGCGTTGTCGAATAGGACCTCGAGCTCACCGTCGACCATGGTCACCGTGATCGTCGCCCCATCCAGGATCTCTCCGCCAATCAGGGCCCGGGCGATTCGAGTCTCCAACTCGTGCGAGATGAAGCGCCGCAAGGGACGCGCCCCGTATACCGGATCGAAACCCTGTTCGGCGATGAACAGCCGGGCTTCGTCACTCAACTGGAGGGCCATCCTCCGGTCGGCGAGCCGATTCCGCACGTCGTCCAGCATCAGATCGACGATCTGCTCGATCTCATCCATGTTGAGCGGCTTGAACAGGACGATGTCGTCGACCCGGTTGAGGAACTCGGGGCGGAACTGCCGGCGCATCTCGCCCAGGACCATCTCACGCGCCTCGGGTTTGAGCTCCCCCGAACCCGTGATCCCTTCGAGGAGGTACTGGGAGCCGATGTTCGAGGTCATGATGATCACGGTGTTGCGAAAGTCGACCGTCCGGCCCTGTGAGTCGGTCAATCTCCCGTCGTCCAGCACTTGCAGCAAGGTGTTGAACACATCTGCGTGAGCTTTCTCGATCTCGTCGAAGAGAATCACCGCGTAAGGCTTCCTTCGCACCGCTTCGGTGAGCTGGCCCCCTTCCTCGTAACCGACATACCCCGGTGGCGCGCCGATCAGCCGGCTCACGGTGTGCCGCTCCTGGTACTCGCTCATGTCGACTCGGACCATGTTCTCCTCGGTGTCGAACAAGGCCTCGGCGAGTGACTTGGCCAGCTCGGTCTTCCCGACTCCTGTGGGACCGAGAAAGACGAACGAGCCGATGGGGCGCCTGGGGTCCTTGATCCCGGATCGGGCCCGGAGTATCGCATCGGCGACGAGTTGGACCGCTTCATCCTGACCGACAACCCGCTGATGCAGGACCGAGTCCAGCCGGAGCAGCTTCTCGCGCTCGCCCTCCTGGAGCCGGCTCACCGGGATCCCGGTCCAACGAGAAACGATGTCCGCTATCTCGTCTTCGGTGACCACCTCGCGCAGCAGCCGATGCTGGTCGTGCTCGGAGACGAGCTTCTCGTCCGCTTCCCGCAGCCGGCGCTCCAGATCCGGCAGCTCTCCGTGTCGCAATCGGGCGGCACGGTCGAGGTCGTACCGGCGCTCGGCGTCCTCCGCCTCGCGGTGTTTCCGCTCGATCTCCGCACGCAGCTCCTGGACCTGTTTCAGGATCTCCCGTTCGGCATCCCATTGTGAGCGCATCATCCCCGCCTCGGTCTTGAGATCGGCCAGCTCACGACGAAGCTCCTCCAAGCGCTTCTTGCTCGCCGGGTCCTTCTCCTTGGCGAGGGCGGCCTCTTCGATCTCGAGCCGGGTCACCCGGCGGCTCAATTCGTCGAGCTCGGCAGGCATCGAGTCGATCTCGGTGCGGAGCATGGCGCACGCCTCGTCGACCAGGTCGATCGCCTTGTCCGGGAGGAACCGGTCGGTGATGTAGCGATGGCTGAGCACAGCGGCAGCGACGAGGGCCGCATCCTGGATCTTCACCCCATGGAACACCTCGAAACGTTCGCGGAGACCGCGCAGGATCGAGATCGAATCCTCCACCGACGGCTCATCGACGAGGACGGTCTGGAATCGCCGTTCTAGTGCGGCGTCCTTCTCGATGTGCTTGCGGTACTCGACCAGGGTGGTGGCTCCGATCATGTGGAGCTCGCCTCGGGCCAGCATCGGCTTGAGCATGTTCCCGGCGTCCATGGCTCCTTCGGCAGCGCCTGCGCCAACCACGGTGTGCAACTCGTCGACGAAGAGCAAGATCCCACCCTCGGCGGCCTTCACCTCGCCCAGCACCGCCTTAAGCCTCTCCTCGAACTCCCCGCGGTACTTCGCTCCGGCTATGAGGGAGCCCATGTCGAGAGCGAACACGGTCTTGTCCCGAAGGCTCTCGGGGACGTCACCCCGCATGATCCGCTGGGCCAGCCCCTCGACGATGGCCGTCTTCCCTACGCCCGGGTCTCCGATCAGGACCGGGTTGTTCTTGGTCTTCCGGGAGAGGATCTGCACGACCCTCCTGATCTCGGCGTCTCGACCGATCACAGGATCCAACTTCCCGGTCCTGGCGTCGGCGACCAGGTCGCGCCCGTACTTCTCCAAGGCCTCATAGGCCGACTCGGGTGTCGCCGATGTGACCCTCTGGGTGCCCCGGATGGCGGTCAGGGCCTCCAGGAAGCCGTCCCGGGTGATCCCCTGCTCATCGAGCAGCCTCTTGGCCGCCGTATCGTCGCTCTCCCCCAGGAAGGCGATGATCAGGTGCTCCACCGAGACGTACTCGTCTCTCAGCCGTTTCGCCTCGCGGTCGGCCGACTCGAGCAACCGGGCAAGACGCTGCGTGATGCGGATCTCACCCGGGGAGAGGCCTGCGCCGGTAACCCTCGGACGCTTGGCCAACTCGGCCTCGATTTCCGCAGCGAGACCGGCCGGGTCGCCCCCGGCCTGGGTGACGAGACGGGGCACCAGGCCCTCGGGCTGCGTCACCAGGGCATGGAGGAGATGCTCCCCGTCCACCTCGGTGTTGCCCAGACGCACTGCCAGTGACTGGGCCTCGCTGAGAGCCTGCTGGGACTTCTCGGTGAGTCGATTCAGTTCCATGTCATGCTTTGTGCTCGATGTCCGCGGGCATCAGGGTTCGATCGATCCTACGCCCGGGGATCGCCGAAAATTCCCGGTAGACCGAAGACTGCCCACCTGCCGCGACCGGCGGCCCTGACCGTCGGGCGATCGGCCAGGCCACATGAGACCCCATGCGAATAGAGTCCTCCTCGAACACAAGGAGGTTCCATGAACTGGGGACGGCTCTTCTTCGGCGCAGTGATCGTGGCGGTCGGCACCGTGCTGCTTCTCGACAACGCCGACGTCATCGACGCCGGGGACGTGTTCAGCATCTGGTGGCCTGCGGTGGTGATCCTGGCCGGGATCCTGACCTATGTCGCCAACCCGCGCCACTGGCCGGTGGCCTTGATAATCACGCTGGCCGGACTGGCCTGGCTCCTCTCCAATCTCGACATCGTCGATCTCGGCGACCTCATCCTCCCGGCGGCGATCATCCTCATCGGGATCCTCGTGATCTTCGGACGCGGGCTCGGCACGCGAACCGAAGCCGGTGACCGGGTGAACAGTTTCAACGTGTTCTCCGGGAGCGAGATCGCATCACACTCCAAGGAGTTCACCGGGGGCAGTGTCACTGCGGTCTTCGGTGGAGCCGAGGTCGACCTCCGTGACGCCCTTCCGACGGCAGACGCACAACTCGATGTGTTCACCGCTTTCGGCGGCATCGAAATCAGGGTGCCCCAAGGGTGGCAAGTGTCGGTCAAAGGCCTTCCTCTGTTTGGCGGGATCGACAACATCACCGCCAAGGAGCAGCTACCCGCGGATGCACCGGTCCTGCCGGTGAGTGCCACAGCGCTCTTCGGCGGCATCGAGATCAAGCACTAGGAGCAGGTCGGGACGATCACGCCGGGATCGGGGCGGTTGCGCAGCCAGCTCGCAGTCTTGCCCAACTCCTCGACGAGATACTTCTCGGCGAGATGGGCGATGCCCACCGACCGGATCGCCTTCCGCATGCAACGCATCCATTCGTCGGCCTCCGGAGTGCCTATGTCGAATGGCATATGACGGAGTCTCAAACGCGGGTGCCCACGCCGCTCGGTGTACAGCTGAGGCCCGCCCAGCCATCCGCTCAGAAACTCGTACAGCTTCTGGCGCGATGTCGAGGTGTCCCTGGGCAGCATCTGCCGGAGCATCGGGGACTCATCCTCGATGAGGTCGTAGAACGTCTCGACCAGAGAACGGACGACATCGTCTCCTCCGATCTCTTCGTACGGCGTCGGTGCGTCTCCCCAGAGATGTCTGGACGCGGGCACAGGGGCGATGTCCATCGGTGGGAAACGGTAATTCGGCCGGGGCCCAACCGGATCGGGCAGATCGACCCTCGCCGATTGGACCAAGGGGTGAAAATGCGAGATCTTCGCGAGATCGTTCGCAGTCTTCCCCGGCTCCGGAGCCCGTAGCCATCGAGAACATGTTTCGGGTCTTTGGGTGGTTGGCGCCGGGACTTCCGACCGTGGGAACATGCCGGTGCACCAGCGATGATTGGCCTGAAAGGAGGCCCTGATGACTGTGGTCGTGGGCGTCGACTCCTCACCTCATGCAGTGGCAGTGCTCGAAAAGGCGCTCGTCGAAGCAGAGAGGAGATCCGCCGAGCTCCACGTGGTTCACGTGTTCAACCCACCTGTTGTGTATCTCGAGGTTCCCATTGACCTGGTCATGGTCAGGGATGCCGAGCAAGCTGCAGTGTGGGGCCCCCTCGAGGAGATCCTGTCCGGTGGTGCAGCCAAAGTGACCAGGGTGGAGCTCGATGGCTATCCGCCCGACACACTCGTGGCGTACGCCGATGACGTGGGCGCCTCTTTGTTGGTCGTCGGCACCAGGGGCCGCGGAGAGTTCGCCTCGCTGATCCTGGGCAGCACCAGTTCGCGGGCGATTCACCTGGCCAAATGTGACGTCCTGGTGGTCAAGCCGGAGACCGAATAACCCCACCCCACCGCGCGGATGTCCCAATGAGGCCCGGCGCAGGCCACAATGATGTCTTCCCGGTTGCTCTCTCACCAAGGAGAAAGAATGTCCTCATCGAACGAACCGCCGCTCCTAACCAGTGATGGCCGGGCGCGCCTCGAGGAGCGAGCCCGCCGGCTCGAGGAGGAGACCATCCCCGCGGTGCTCGAAGCAATGGACGAGGGGGAGGACGAGCTAGGGCTCCAACTCGAGTATGACATGGCGACCAACGAACTGGAACGCCTCAAATACGTGCTCGAGACGGCCCGGAGTGTCGATGAGATCCCCGAAGACCCCGACATCGTCCAGATCGGCGACTGGGTCAGCATCCGGACCGAAGACGGGGAAGTCGAACGCCATCTGATCGTCCATCCCGCCGAGGCGGGGATCGATGTCAACCGGATTTCGGCCGAGTCTCCCCTCGCAGTCGCTGTTCTCGACAAAAGGGTTGGCGACGAGGTGATCATCAACGCCCCGAGCGGAGCGTACCCGGCCAAGATCATCGAAACGCTACGAGTCCACTGATCGAGCCGACTTCACACGCCGAACCAACGCGCATCGTCGAGACGTGACGTGGGAATCGGCCTGGGAACCGAGACTGCCTCCGACAAGGGCACAAGAACAATCTCCGTGCCCCGACTCGCCACCATGATCCCGTGCTCACCGGCAAGGGCTGCTTCGGCGGCGCGAATGCCGAAGCGCGTCGCTAGAACGCGATCGAATGCGGTTGGCGTACCGCCCCGCTGCAGATGCCCGAGGATCATGACCCTGGTCTCGAAACCCGTCAACCGTTCCAGCTCAGAGGCTATGACGGTCGAAACGCCACCCAGACGCAGGAAACCGGTTGTGTCCTTGCCGACCAGCACCTGCTCCCCACTCGGGGCACGCACTCCTTCGGCGACCACGACCACCGAATAGGTCCTTCCCAGGTCATGGCGGGCGATCAGACGGGCCGCGAGATCCTCTATGTCGTATTCCTCCTCCGGCACCAGGATCGCCTCTGCTCCGCCGGCCAGCCCGGCATTGGCGGCTATCCATCCCGACTGCCTCCCCATCACCTCGACCACCATGATCCGGTTGTGGGCTTCCGCGGTCGTGGTGAGCCGATCGATCGAGTCGGTCACGATCTGGACTGCGGTCTCGAAGCCGAAGGAGACGTCGGTGCCCTCGATGTCGTTGTCGATGGTCTTGGGGACGCCGATCACCGGGAGACCCTCTTCACCGAGTCGCGCTGCAGTTCGAAGGGACCCGTCACCACCGATGACCACAACCGTGTCGATCCCGTTCGCCTGCAAAGTCGGATTCAGCGAGGCGATCCCTTCGCCATGGACGTAGGGATCGGTGCGTGACGTGCCGAGAATCGTCCCTCCGCGAGTCAGGATCCCCCGCACTTCGTCACGTCCCAGAGGTCTCACCTGGCCGCCCATCAGGCCATGCCAGCCATCTTCGATGCCGGTGACCTTGGCGCCACCCGCCGTGGCCCGGACAACGAGGCCCCTGATCGCGGCGTTGAGGCCTGGACAATCTCCGCCGGCTGTCAGGACTCCGATATGTGTCATCGATTCATCACCTCGCAAGCGCTGCCGATACCCAGCCCGAGATCTCGTTCACGGTTGGCACCCCGCGGCTCCAACTCGACCACCCTTTGGTGAGCACTGCGACCACATACCCCTCGGACCCGTCCGGGTGACGGACGAACCCGACCGAGTTGGCGATGTGCCCGGCAAAGCCATTCTTCTGGGCGACCTCCCACCCCCCGGGCACACCCTCCGTGACTCCCCATGTCTGGGACGGCACCACCGACGTCATCAGTTCCCACGCGTACTCACGATACGCCTCATCGACCGGCCCCCAGTCTCCGAGGAGAACCTGTCGGATCAAGGCGCCCTGGTCTTTCGCAGAGGTGGTGGTGCGCCCCCAGCCGGATTCCGAGTCCCCCACAGTCGAGGTCTCGGTCAAGCCGAACAGCCGCGCCTGCCCGCGAAACCAGGGCGATCCCCCAAAGTGGCTCCACAGGGCGCGGACAGGGTTGTTGGCCGACTCGGTGATCATCGGCACCAGTTGGCTTCGCTCCCAGGGGCTGACCGTCCGACCTTCGTTCTGGGCTTCGAGCAGGGTTCCGGCCATGACCATGACCTTGAACACGGAAGCCGTGCGCAACCTGGCCTCGGGGTTGAGCCAATAGGCACAGCCGGACCTGGTGTCGTAGGCATAGGCAATGAACGATTGGTTCGGGTAACGGCGCTCGAGGGAACGTGCTCGCGCCGCGGTGAATGGGTCGGGCGGACAGGTGTCCTCTCGCAACGCCACCACGATCGAGCGGGCGAACTCGGCCCGACTCACCGGAGTGCTGCCAGCAAACCGGCCCGTGCTCGCATCCCACACTTCGTAGAAGGCTGCGATCCGTGCCGCCCGCTCGTAGAAGCGACCGGCCGTGTCCGACCAGGGGGACGAGTACGACCCCGGCGCCTCGAGGTCGAGGGCAGCGACCAGGAGCTTGGCCACCTGCCCTCTCCGCACGGGTTCCTCCGGGCAGAACCGTCGATTCGCCGGGGGGTCGCATCCGGTGACCACCCCGGCGAATGCAAGGTGGTTGGCCAGCCTGGACAGGGCACCGGCCCACATCTCGTCGTCGTCGATGAAGCGATCAGGGAGGACCGCCGGGGCCGGAGGGAGTGTGCCGACGGCGCGGCCCACCCCGACCAGGATCTTGGCCGCCTCGGCCCGGCTGAGGATCCGATCCGGGCAGATGCGAGTGTTGGCAGGGGGATTGCAGCCCTGCACGATCCCGCGCTCGGCCAGCCATTCGAGATAGGGCTCGCCGGGATGACCGTCATCGTCGTTGAAAGGCCCGAGCTGGGAGTCGGCCGCAACGGCCGTGCCGCCCACGACGCCGAGCCATGCGGCGGTCATGGCCACGATGGCGAGTATGCGAAGGCGCCCGATCACGTCCTGGCCATTGTTAACAGGAACGAGACCCGCGCGGTCGGAGCGCCCTTTGCCCGGGAGGTCCGGTCCAATAGTGTTCATCACCTCTGGATGATCGACGGCTCGACCGCAAGGGTCGGGCCCCGGAAAAACACGAAGACCGTGATCATCACGCCTCAGGAGGGACGAGGATGTCAGTCGAGTTCTTTGCGGATGTGAAAGGTCGAATCGGGTTCGGCGGGCCGGACTCGACGGAAGATCTGGCGTTTCGGGTTTACGACCCCGATCGAATGGTCCTCGGCAAGAGGATGGAGGACCAGTTGCGGATCGCGGTCTGTTACTGGCACTCGTTCAACTGGCCGGGCAACGACGTGTTCGGCGCCGGCACATTCGACCGGCCCTGGCTCGGGGCCCAGAAGGACCCCATGGCCGCCGCCCACATGAAGATGGACGCAGCCTTCGAGTTCTTCGCGAAGCTGGGGACACCGTTCTTCTGCTTCCACGATGTGGATATCGCCCCCGAGGGTGCGACGTTTGCGGAATCGGCCCACAACCTGGACGTCATGGTCGACTACGCGGAGAAGAAGATGGCCGAGACCAGGGTCCGGCTGTTGTGGGGCACCGCCAACCTGTTCGGTCATCCTCGATACGCGGCGGGCGCGTCCACCAACCCCAATCCGGAGATGTTCGCCTACGCCGCCTCGCAGGTGAAACACGCCCTCGAATCCACCCACCGGCTCGGAGGGACCAACTACGTGCTGTGGGGCGGCCGGGAGGGTTATGAGACCCTGCTCAATACCGATCTCAAGCGGGAGGGTGAGCAATTCGCCCGCTTCCTGACAATGGTGGCCGAGCACAAGCACAAGATCGGCTTCGAGGGGACCCTGCTCATCGAGCCGAAGCCGGCCGAGCCGACCAAGCACCAGTATGACTATGACTGCCAAACGGTGCACGGGTTCCTCGAGAGATTCGGCCTGGCCGGTGAGTACCGGCTCAACATCGAAGGGAACCACGCCACCCTGGCCGGGCACAGCTTCCATCACGAGGTCGCATACTCGGTGGCCAACGGCGTCTTCGGATCGATAGACGCCAACCGTGGCGACTACCAGAACGGTTGGGACACCGACCAGTTCCCCAACTCGGTAGACGAGCTGTCACTCGTCATGTACGAGATCATGAAGGGTGGCGGGTTCACCACGGGCGGCTTCAACTTCGATGCCAAGCTCCGTCGGCAGTCGATGGACCGGTCGGACCTGTTCCACGGGCATGTCGGGGGCTTCGACACCCTGGCCAAGGCACTGCTCGTCGCCGAGGACCTGATCGAGAAGGAGACGCTTTCCAGGCCGCTCGCAGAGCGCTACGCCGGATGGGAGGGCGCGCTGGGCAAGGGAATCCTGGACGGGTCGGAGAGCCTCGACTCCCTCGAGGCAAAGGTGATCGCCGGAGAGATCGACCCGGCTCCTGTCTCGGGGAGACAGGAGCTCCTCGAGAACCGGCTCAACCGGGTCATCTGGTCCTCCGGGGACTGATGGATGGCACGCGTCGTCTCGTCGCCTCTCGAGCTGGACGACGCTGCCCTCGTCATCGAGGTCGGGCCCTATGTGATCACCGCGGCCACCTCGTTCGGGCCACGGGTGCTCGGGCTGCGCCTTCGGGAGGGGCCGGAGATGTTCGTCTCACTCGGCGGCGACGTTGTCATCGACCGACCCGACTCCGGGCTCTACCGGCTTCGGGGGGGTCATCGGCTCTGGGTCTCACCCGAGATCCCGTGGACCACCTACGCCCCGGACGACGAGCCATGCAAAGTCATCGCCGGGGCGGGCTCGTTGTCGATCGCGGGGCCAGTCGACCGGGTGGGCCTGCGGAAGGAGATCAGGCTCTCCTTCGAAGACGGGCAGTTGGTGGTCGATCACACCGTGACCAATGCCGGCCGTGACGTCGTCGAAGTGGCCCCCTGGGCAATAACCCAGATGAGGTTGGGAGGCACTGCCATCATGCCGGTGAAGGGGGAGCCGACGCCGGAATCACTCCAACCCGACCGCAGTGTGGCGTTGTGGCCCTACACGAGCCTGGTCGACTCCCGTATCACGTGGCGTGATAGGGCCGTGTTGGTCAGCGCCACACCGGGACCGAGGTTCAAGATCGGCAGCGGCCCGCGCCCGGGGAGGCTCGGCTATCTGCTCGATGGCCACCTGTTCACCAAAGAGGTCGATTCGGTCGGGAGCGGCAGCTATCCGGACCGGGGTGCCGTCGCCCAGGTCTTCAGCGACGAGCATTTCTGCGAACTGGAGAGTGTCGGTGAGATCCGGCGCCTCGAAACAGGTGATCGGGTAGCCCACCGCGAGGTCTGGTCCATCCTCTCGTGTGACGACATCGACACGGCCCTGAGAGAAGTGGCCGGGGAGACCCCGATGTGAGCTTGGTTCTCGGGATCGACTCCTCCACAACCGCCACCAAGGCCATCCTCGTCGACCGGTCCGGAACGGTGCGCGGTGTGGCGTCGGCTTCCTATGACTACGAGACCCCGAGACCTCTATGGACCGAGCAGGACCCGAGCCTGTGGTGGGACGGCACGGCGACGGCGGTGCGGAAGGTCCTGGCCGACACCCGGGCCGAGCCCGCGGACGTCGAGGCGGTCGGGCTCACCGGTCAAATGCACGGGTCGGTTCTCCTCGATGCCAACGGCGACGTGGTCCGGCCCGCCATCCTCTGGAACGATCAACGCACCGAGGCGGAGTGCAACGAGATTCGCCGTCGTATCGGCCCGGAGAGGTTGATCGCCATCACAGGGAACGATGCCCTCACCGGTTTCACAGCTCCCAAGCTCCTCTGGGTCCAGGTCAACGAGCCCGACAACTGGCGCAAGGTGCGTCACGTCATGCTCCCCAAGGACTACGTCCGCTACCGCATGACCGACCAGCTCGCAGTAGACGTCGCCGACGGCTCGGGCACCATCCTGTTCGACCTGGCAGAGAGAACGTGGTCCCCCGAGATGCTCGACGCTCTCGACATCGACTCCTCGCTGATGCCCGCAACCTACGAAGGCCCTGAGGTGACGGGAGTGCTGAGCGGGCCGGGCGCCGAGAGGACAGGGCTCGTTGCGGGTACCCCGGTGGTGGCCGGAGGCGGCGACCAATCCGCCAATGCCGTTGGAGTCGGCGCCGTGTCTCCCGGGATCGTCGCCTTGTCCCTCGGGACATCGGGAGTCGTCTTCGCCACTACCGACGGGCCATCGGTCGAGTCGCGCGGGCGGGTCCATTCCTTCTGTCACGCCGTGCCCGGGAAGTGGCACATGATGGGAGTGATGCTCTCGGCGGCTGGGAGTCTCCGCTGGTTCCGGGACGCCGTAACTCCTGGAGCTTCCTTCGAAGACCTGGTGGCCGGGGCAGCCGAGGTCCCTGCTGGGAGTGATGGTCTGCTCTTTCTCCCCTATCTCACCGGGGAGAGGACACCGCATCCCGATCCACTGGCCAGAGGGGCATTCGTCGGGCTGACCGTCCGTCACGACCTGCGACACATGACCAGGGCGGTCCTGGAAGGTGTGGCCTTTGGTCTCAAAGACGGGCTGGACCTCATGGTTGCCGCCGGCCTGGCCAACCCGGATCAGATCCGGGCATCGGGGGGCGGGACCCGCAGCCCACTCTGGCGTCAGATCCTGGCCGATGTGCTCGAGACCGAGATCGCGACCGTCGGGACCGAGGAGGGCGCTGCGTATGGGGCGGCCCTACTCGCCGCGGTGGGCGCGGGATGGTTCGACACGGTGGAAGCAGCGGCTGTATCTGTGATCGAGGTCGAGCCTTCGGAATCCCCCTCGGCAGATGTCGAGACCTATCGAAGCGCCCATGGGGCCTATCGGGATCTCTACCCGGCCCTCTACCCCACGTTTCACACCGTCAGGGTGTGAGACGTCACGAGACCTAGAACGCCTACCCCCAGGACGTCTCCGTCACGGGTCGGAGGGCGACCTCGAGGATCCGATGATTGCGGGGCCGGGTGAGCACGAACAGGACGACCTCGGCCACGTTCTCGGGGGTCATCATCCCCTTCAGGGCGGGCATCTCCGGGGTACGGCCGTGGCCCATGGCAAAGTCGGTGGCAACCCCACCTGGAGCCACGTTGGTGCAACGCACCCCCTGCTCGCGCAACTCATGGTCGAGGGCGCGGGTCAGGCCGATCTGGGCGAACTTCGACGAGCAGTACACCGCCTCATAGGGGAGACCGCGCCGACCAGCTTCGCTGGCGACCGTCACTATGTCCGCCTCCCCGCTCTCGACGAGATGGGGCAAGGCGGCCCTGATCGAGTACAACGCTCCCTTGACGTTGACGTCGATCATCTCCTCGAGATCCTCGGCAGGAAGATCGAGAAACGGCCCGTAGCCGCCGACCCCGGCGTTGACCACCAGAATGTCGAGCCGCCCAAACCGATCCACGATGTCGGCAACGATCCGCTCCATTGCCCCCGGGTCGCGCACGTCGCTGGGCATGGCCACGGCATCATCGATTCCCAGATCGTCACCGCTACGTGAGGCCAGTCCGAGCTTCACCCCCTCGGCGTCGAGCGACCGGGCCACTGCGGCGCCGATCCCCCGGCTGGCACCGGTGACCAGCGCGACCTTTCCCTCCAGATTGCCCATTCGTGCCACCTTCCGTCTCAGGAGGTCAGCCGTGCAGCTGTTCCAGCTCCTTGGTGGTGACCTCTTCGGGGAGTTTCCCGATGATGATCATGGCGAGGACCTCGTCCATGGTCACATCCGACTTGTTCACCGTGCCCACCAGTTTGCCCTGGAGCATCACACTGATCCGGTCCGCCAGGTCGAACACGTCGTGGATGTCGTGGCTGATCAGGATGATCCCGAGACCCTCCGCCTTCAGCTGGCGCATCAACTGGCGCACCTGCTCCGTCTCGGCCGGGCCCAACGCGGCGGTGGGCTCGTCCATGATCAGGATCCGGGCGTTGAACTGCACCGCCTTGGCAATGGCGACGGACTGACGCTGGCCGCCGGAGAGAGAGGCGACCGGCACCTTGAAGTTCTGGAACTGCGGGTTGAGGCGGCCCATCACGGTGCGTGCGGCGGTCTCCATCGAACTGTCGTCCAGTGTGCCCCAACGCGTAGTCATCTCGCGCCCCAGGAACATGTTGCCAGGTGCGTCGATGTTCTCGGCCAGTGCCAGGGTTTGATAGATGGTCTCGACTCCATACGTCTTGGCATCCCTCGGGGACGTGATGGTCACCGGCTCGCCATCGATGAAGATCTCCCCCGAATCCGCCTTCTGCGCCCCGGAGAGCGTCTTGATCAGGGTCGACTTCCCTGCCCCGTTGCCGCCGACCAGACCGAGGATCTCGCCCGGGTAGAGGTCGATGGTGACGTCCTTGACGGCATGGACACCACCGAAGCTGACACTCATGTCCCTCATCTCGACCAGGGGGACGCCACTGGTGTCTGGCATCGTCATCGCGTTGCCGCCCTCCTCCGATAGATGGTGTCGATGGCGACTGCCAGCACCAACACGACGCCGAGTGCAACGTCCTGCAGGGGTGCACCGACCCCGATGAGCACCATGCCTGACTGGAGCGACTGCATGACCAGTGCTCCGAGGATGGCTCCGGGAATGGTTCCGATGCCACCGGACAATGCGGCCCCACCGATCACCGCCGCGGCGATGACATAGAGCTCCTGCAGAGTGCCGAGACCGCTGACCGCGGCGTTGAGACGGGCGATGGATACCGCGGCCGAAATGGCGACCAGGATCCCCATGGTCATGAAGGTCTTGACGATGGTGCGCTTGGTCTTGATGCCGGCCAGGACCGCTGCCTCTGGGTTGCCCCCGATCGAGAAGATGTAACGACCGAAGCGGAGCCGGTTGGCGATGAAGCCCATGGCCAGGGTGACCGCGACCAGGATCAGCACCGGATAGGGGATGCCAAGTGGGATCTGAAGACCACCATCGGGCCATGGGATTCCCTGCTCCTCGGCGTAGATGCGCGCCAGGTTCTCCGGCAGGTAATAGCTGTTCATCACCCAGACTGCGCCGAGAACCACGACGCAACCAAAGACACCGAGAGCGACGTCGAGCCACATGGGGCGGAGCCGGAAGCCGAACTTTCGACGCTTGCGTCGTCCGTTGACCATGAGGGCGACGATGCCGGCACAGGCGACGCCACCGACGATCCAGCTCCCGACCTCTCCCAATGACCCCTTCGAACCACCACCGAGGAGTTGGAAGGTGGCGTCCATGGGGGCGATGGTTCGGCCGCTGGCGGTGAGCCAGGCAAAACCCCGCCACACCAGCAGACCTCCCAGGGTGACGACGAACGAGGGCACACCGACATAGGCGACGATCGATCCCTGAAAGGCGCCGATGAGCGCACCCAGGATCACTCCGACGACGAGGCTGACGATCCAAATCCACGGGTTTCCGATGCCCATCAGAGCCGGGAGCCGTTCGGCCTGCAGTACGGCCATCACCATTCCCACGGTGCCGACCATGGAGCCGACCGAGAGGTCGATGTTGCGAGAGACGATCACCAGCACCATCCCGGTGGCCATGATCGCGATCGCCGAGGTCTGCACCGAGAGGTTCCACAGGTTGCGTGGCGTGATGAAAGTCCCGCCTGACAAGAGGTGAAAGACAACCCAGATCGCGAGGAGGACACCGATCATCCCCACCATCCGGGTATCGATCTCGTTGTCCCGCAAAAACGATCCCAGCGACCGGCGCGATCCCGGCTCGAGAACGTCCGGCTGGGTCGGCGAAGCCTCTACCACGCTCATTGGTTCACCAGATTAGGGAAAAAGGAAGGCACTTGCGCCCCCAACATTCCGGGGGCGCAAGTGCCTTCATCATTTTCGCTTCAGTGCTTGGTCACTAGGCGCAGGGTCCGACGGTTCCCCCGGTCGAGCACAGATCCTCGGCCGAGATCCATTCCGCGTCGACCACCAGGTCGAGGTTCTCCTGGGTGATCGGGATCGGCGTCAGCAGGATGCTGATCAAGACTGTCTCGACTCCCGATTCCTTGTTCGTGTAGACGAACTCACCGGTTCCTTCGACATCGGCCAGAGTGGCCCCGCCGGCCAACTGCACGGCAGCCTCACCGGCCGCTGTACCCAGCGCACGGGCATCCTTCCACACCGACACCGCCTGATCTCCCGCTGCCACCCGCTGGAGGGCGGCGACATCGGCGTCCTGACCCGACAACACCACCGTGCCCAGAAGACCCTGGGCGTCGAGGGCGGCGGCTGCGCCGGTGGCCATGCCGTCGTTCTCGGAGACGATGGCCTGCACGTCGTTGTTGTGCGCGCTCAGCCACTGCTCGATCGTGGTCTGGGCCAGGCCCGGATCCCAGTTGTCGGTGTAGTCCTCCTCGAGGATGGTGATGTCGCCGGCTTCGGCCGCGGCATCGATGACAGACCCGATCCCCTCACGAAGGAAGTCGGAGTTGGCATCGGCGCCATTGCCCTTGAGGATGAAATAGTTACCGGTCGGCACCAGATCGAAGACGACCTCGGCCATCAGCTGACCCACCAGGACGTTGTCGAAGCTGACGTAGAAGGTGTTCGCATCCTCGATGAGACGGTCATAGGCGATCACCGGGATGCCCTGGTCGGTCGCACTCTGAACCGCGGGCAGGATCGCCTGCGTGTTCTGGGCCAAGATGACAACGACGCTCGCTCCCTGTGAAATCAGGTTCTCCACGTCGGTGATCTGCTGCTCCTCGGATGATCCCGCATCCGACGAGATGTAGGTGCATCCTCCTGCTTCGATGGCCGCCTTCATGGCCGGCTCATCGTGCTTGGCCCATCTCTCTTCGTTGTAGTTGTTCCACGACATCCCGATGATGCAGTCGCCCTCAGGGGCCATGGTGGTCCCGGCGGCGCCTTCGGTGGTGGTTGCGCCACCACCCTCGGTCGTCGTGGCGGCGGCACCGGCCGTCGTGGTGGTTCCCTCGCCGTCGCCGCCACACGCGGCGACGATCAGGGCGAGAACCGCCAAGACCGCCCATAGTCGTTTCTTCATCTTGTTTCCTTCCTCCTCCGGTTGCAGTCCTACGAAGGACGGCCGGGTATCCAATCTGATTCCGGGGCTCGCAGGTCAGGAAGACCCTCAGCCCGCGTGCGAGCATACCGCGCATATGTTTGGCGTGGCAACAAAAGGCGGGGCCCAGTTCGAGGAGGTCGACACGAGCTCGGAGGGGGGCTGGTCGACCGGATATAGTGTCGCCCCCAACAAAAGGGTGAAGACCTGTTGAGCGGCTCCCAGATCACCAGCAGAGACGCGCTCGACCGGAGCCGGGGTGTGGCCGCGGACGAGCTGCGACGTCACAATCTGGCCACCGTCCTCGAGTGTCTCCACCTCTCCGGACCCCGGTCCCGGTCCGAGTTGGCGACTGCCATCGGGCTCAACCGCTCCACCATCGCCGATTTGATCGGAGAGCTCATCACTCTCGGTCTGGCCGAGGAAGGGCCTGGCGCGGCCCCGTCCGGTCCGGGCCGCCCCTCGCCCGTGGTCCGCACCAAACCGCAGGGGGCGGTGGTGCTCGCCCTCGAGATATCTGTCGATTCAGTTGCGGTGGCAACCGTCGGTCTCGGGGGTCACGTCTACAACAAGGTCCGGGTGGCCAGACCCCGGGGCCGGTTCTCGCCGAAGGAAACAGCCGAAGAGATCAGCACTCTGGCTCGGCCTTTGCTCGACTCGTTGCCGGCCAACCACGTGCTCACCGGGGTGGCGGCGGGTGTCGCCGGTGTGACCCGGCGATCGGACGGCTTCGTCCACCTCGCCCCGAACCTCGGTTGGCGAAACGTGCCCCTCGGGGCGCTCCTCTCGACGGAGCTCGGGCTCGAAACCAAGGTCCTGGTAGCGAACGAGGCCGACCTGGGCGCCTTGGCTGAATACCGCCGTGGCGTGGGCTCGGGGGTCGCCCACCTCATCTTCATCTCGGGCGAGGCAGGGATCGGCGCGGGCATCATCCAGGACGGAAAGCCCATGCTCGGGTCCGCAGGATATGCCGGGGAAGCGGGCCACACCCTCATCAACCCCGACGGCCAGCGGTGCCGGTGCGGCGCCGTTGGCTGTTGGGAAACAGAGGCCGGCGAGGAGGCTCTCGCCCGCCGGGCCGGGATACCGATGAGTGTTGCCGGGGTCGGGATCCTCGACACCGTCCGGGCCCGGGCCACGGCCGGGGAGCAGAGGACACTGGAGGCGATCTTCGAGACCGGGCATTGGCTGGGCCTGGGGATCGGCAACCTGGTCAATGTCTTCAATCCGGAACTGGTGGTCCTGGGCGGCTTCTTCCACGCCCTCTACGACTTCCTCGAGCCGGCCGTCGTGGACGGGGCCGGCCTTCGAGCCCTTCGCGCCCCCGGGGACGTCGTGGCCATAGTCGGCAGCGGCCTCGGTGCCGATGCCGTGCTGACCGGGGCGGCCGAGCTCGCCTTCTCCGGGCTGATCGAAGACCCTGCGGCGAGTGCGGGCCACAGCGTGGGGACAGGCTCATCCGCTCGGAGCGAAGCGCGCTCCTGACCCGGCGCCCTGGACCGGACCGGGCCGAACGCCGCGAGTCGCTCAAGCAGAGGCGTCGGCGAAGATCCGCTCCATGACGGCCAGATTGGCCACGGCATCTTCCGGGTCGGTCGGGACCGGAGCGTCATCGCGAATCGCCCTCGAGAAGGCGTCGGCCTGCACCCCGTATTGGTCGGCCGCTGCCACCTCGTGAACGACGAGACCCGGCGCCACCGGGGGCTCGCCGCCGGCGAACGCCAGGATGCGAGTCGGGAGGTGCGGCGGGATGTTGTACGGGATCTCGACCAGCAGCCTGCCCTTGGTCCCGTGAAGGTGGACCCTCTGGTCGTCCTCGAGCTGTGTCGAGCAGGTGAAGGTGGCATGGCGCCCGTCGAAGTCGAGGATCACCGACGTGACCACGTCGGTGCCAAAGTTCTCATCGCGTCGAATCGACGCCTTGACCACCGAGGGCTCCGAGCCAAACAGCATGCGGGCGACATTCACCGGGTAGCAGCCGACATCGAAGAGGGCACCGCCCCCGAACTCGACGTTGTTGCGTATGTCGTGCGGATCCACGTTGTAATAGGAGAAGAAGGACTGGATGGCGAGCAGGTCGCCGATGACCCCCTCGGTGAGCAGGCGGCGAACCTCGACCCAGAGCGGATGGAGGCGGTACATGAAGCCCTCCATCAACTTGACTCCTGCCCCATGGGCCGCCTCGATCATCTCCCGGGCCTGGGCACTGCTGGTCGCCAACGGCTTCTCACAGAGGACATGCTTGCCTGCTTCAGCCGCAGCCTTTGTCCAGGGGGCGTGGAGATGATTGGGGAGCGGGATGTACACCGCTTCGATCTCCGAGTCGGCAAGCAGCTCCTCGTAGGAGCCATAGGACTTGGGTATGCCGAGGCTCTCCGCGGTGGAGCGCGCCTTTTCCGCAGAGCGGGAGGCGATTGCATCGACACGAGTCAACTGCGCGCCCTGCATCGCGGGGATCACTTTGTTTACAGCGATGCCCGCGCTCCCGAGGACACCCCAACGAACCGGATCAGACACCACATACACCTCGAGTCTCGGCAGAATCGGACAATGCGGCATTGTCTCCAAACGGCGTCGTCAGGGCAAACAGGCGCGGCGGTGATCACGGAGTGACCTCCTCCCGCACCGGCAAGGGCTCGGCCTGGCTGTGGTTGGGCGCCGGGGTGGCCGCCGGCGCCCTGATCACCGCCGGCCTGGTGCTCGGCGCGCAGAGTTTGTTCAGGGAGAGCCTCCCCGCCTCGGCCTCCGACGCTCCATCCTTCGTCGAAGAGTCGGGCCCTGCAGGGATCGACCATGCCTACGACGGCGAGTTCAACTTCTTCGTGGGTGGCGGCGTTGCCGTTCTGGACTGCAACGAGGACGGCAGACCCGACCTCTACTTCGCCGGCGGGGTCAACCCGGCCGGGCTCTATCTGAATGAGAGCACGATCGGTGGTGCGCTCGCCTTCACCGAGGTGGGCGACGCCGAGACCGGCCTGACCGAAGTGACCGGCGCCTACCCCATCGACATCGACAGTGATGGAGTGACCGACCTCGCCGTGCTCAGATACGGGGAGAACGTGCTGTTGCGCGGCAGCGGTGACTGCCGTTTCGAGCGGGCCAACGAACTGTGGTCTGTGGACGGCGGTGATGAGTGGACCGCTGCTTTCAGCGCCACCTGGGAGGGGGCGAACAGCCTTCCGACCCTCGTCTTCGGCAACTACGTGGAGGCGAACGCCACCGGGAGCCGGACCGGTCAGTGCTCCGATCACATGATGTTCCGTCCGGGGGCGGGCTCCTACGCCGACGGAGAGCCACTCTCGCCAGGCTGGTGCGCGCTGTCGATGCTGTTCAGCGACTGGGATCGCAACGGACGCCGCGACCTGAGGATGACCAACGACCGTCACTACTACCGGAACGGCGAGGAACAGCTGTGGAAGACGAGTGTCGATACCTCGCCGCGGCCCTATACGGAAGACGAGGGCTGGCAGCCGATGAAGATCTGGGGAATGGGAATAGCCAGCTACGACCTCACCGGTGACGGCCGCCCCGAGGTCTTCCTGACCAGCCAGGCCGACAACAAGCTGCAGACCCTGGCCGAGGAGGCGGTCGGGCCACACTACGTCGACATCGCATTCGATCGGGGTTTGACCGCCCATCGCCCCTACACCGGAGACGTGATCCGCCCGTCGACGGCCTGGCATCCCGAGTTTCAGGACGTGAACAACGACAGCCTGATCGACCTGTACATCACAAAGGGGAATGTCGATGCCCAACCCGAGTTCGCCTCGGAGGACCCGAGCAACCTCTTGTTGGGGAACCCCGATGGCACTTTCACCGAGGCTGCCGAAGAGGCCGGAATCGTCAACTTCGCCAGGGCCCGAGGTGCTGCGCTGGCCGACTTCAACCTCGACGGCATGCTCGACCTGGTCGAGGTGAATCGTCGTGAGAACATCGAGCTGTGGAGAAATGTCGGTTGGGGCACCGCGGCAGAGCCGGCTCCGATGGGCGGCTGGATCGGGATCCGCCTCGACCAGCCCGCCCCGAATGTCGACGCCGTCGGGTCGTGGGTGGAGGTACGGGTTGGCAACCGGATCATGCAGCAGGAGGTGACTGTCGGTGGCGGGCATGCCGGGGGCCAGTCGGGATGGATCCATTTCGGCCTGGGGGACGCAGATAGCGTCGAGGTGCGGGTGCAGTGGCCCGATGGCGAGAGAGGACGGTGGCTCAACTTGGAGGCAGACCGTTTCGTGACGATTTCAAGAGCGGCAGACGAGTCGGTCGTCTGGCAGCCCGCAGCGGGGTGACCGGAATGACCAGGGCCCAGCTGACCAGGGTCGATCTGCCCGACTTCGGTGTGCCGGACGTGATGCCCCGGCTGCCCTCCCATCTGTACCAGGAGCGTGTGAACCGGCTCCGCGAGCGTGCGACGAGTCGCGGTTACGACCGATTGGTCGTGTACGCAGACCGTGAGCACAGCGCCAACCTCTCGTATCTCACCGGGTTCGATCCCCGGTTCGAAGAGGCGTTGTTGGTGCTGGGGCCCACGGCCGAGCCAGCCGTCCTTGTCGGCAACGAGTGCTGGGGCATGGCCGGGGCGGCGCCTCTGCCCTTGAGACGTCACCTGTTCCAGGACATGAGCCTCCCCGGCCAACGCCGGGATCGATCTCGAACGCTTCGCGAGATCCTCGGAGAGGAGGGAGTGGGCGGGGGGAGCAAGATCGGGGTGGTGGGATGGAAGACGTTCGCCGACCGTAGGTCGAGCGATGTCCCCTCCTACATCGTCGACGAGCTGCGGGAGTTGACCGGTGGCAAGGGATCGGTGGAGAACGCTACCGACCTTCTCATCGCGGCCGACGACGGGCTGAGGGTGATCAACGAGGTCGATCAACTCGCCGTGTTCGAGTGGGCGGCCTGTCAGACCTCGAATGGCGTCAGGAGCCTTCTCGAAGGGCTCGAGCCCGGGATGACCGAGCAGGAAGCCGTTGCCCTCCTCGGCTGGCAAGGGACGCCGCTCTCCTGCCATCTGATGCTCACCGCCGGGCCGAGGGCATCCCTGGGGCTGCTCAGCCCGGAGGACCGCCCCATCGAGAGAGGTGACCGGTTCACGGTCGCCTTCGGGATCTGGGGTGCCCTCAATTGCCGGGCGGGATTCGTCGTCGAGGGCGCCGGCGAGCTTCCTCCTTCTATCGAGGACTACGTGGACCGCCTCGTAGCTCCGTACTTCGAGGCGGTCGTGGAGTGGTGCGAGGCGCTTCACATCGGGCAGACCGGAGGCGCCCTTCAGGAGATAATCGACCGCCGGCTTGGAGACCCGTTCTTCGGGATCTTCCTCAACCCCGGCCACCAGATCCATCTCGACGAGTGGGTCAACTCACCCGTGGGGCGGGGCTCCGAGGTCGAGCTCGTGTCAGGGATGGCGCTGCAGGTGGACATCATCCCTGCCACGGGGACCGAGTACTTCACCACCAACATCGAAGACGGCATCGCCCTCGCCGACGAGTCGCTGCGGACCGCCTTCGCCGATTCCTACCCCGGGGCCTGGGCCCGCATCAGCTCGAGACGGCAGTTCATGAAAGACGCGCTCGGAATCGAGCTGCACCCGGACGTGCTCCCCTTCTCCAACATCCCTGCCCTGCTTCCCCCGTTCGTCCTCAGCCCCGATCTCGTCATGTCCATGACCGGATAGACCGGCCTCGGTCAGAGCCGGGCGTCGGTCCAGGCGCCGCCGGCCCGGCTCGACTCGATCGCAGCCTGGACGAATCTGAGGCCGATGGCCCCGTCCACGGCATTGGGGAAATGAAGCGCCATCGGGTCGGCTTGGCTACCGCTCCGTCTGGCCGCTATCGCCTCCGCCGCATCCGAGTAAAGGTTGGCGAAGGCCTCATGGAACGCCTCCGGGTGACCGGCCACGATACGTGTCGACCGCGCCGAGAAGGGCAGGGTCCCGGGGCCATTCGGCGTACGCCATTGCCTCGGGCCGTCGATCGGTGAGAACACCAAATGGGCCGGCTGTTCCTGGTCCCACTCCACGCTCCCCCGGGTCCCGGATACCCGGATCTTCAAGGCATTCTCTATCCCGGCCGCGGCCTGGGTGACCCAGAAGGTCCCCCTGGCCCCATTCCCGAAACGGAGCATCGCTGCGGCATAGTCGTCGACCAGCCGGCCGGGGACGATCGCCCCGACCTCGGCAGCCACTTCGGAGACCTCGAGCCCGGTGATGAACCTGACCAGATTGTGGGCATGGGTGCCGATGTCACCCATCACCAGCGAAGGCCCGCCGCGTACTGGGTCGTAGCGCCAGGGAAGACCCAAGGCCGGGTCCGGGTCGTCCTCACCCGCCTTGCCGCCCTGGACGTACTCGACCTGGACCAGTCGGATCTCGCCAAGTTGACCGTTCTCGACCATGGCACGAGCCTGGCGAACCATGGGATAACCGGTGTAGTTGTGGGTGAGGCAGAAAACGAGACCCGTCCGATTCACCTTGTCCACGAGGTCCAGTGCCTCCTCGATGGTGTTGGCGATTGGCTTGTCACAGATCACGTCGAAGCCGCGATCCAACGCGCCGCCTGCATACACGTGATGGCTGTCATTGGGCGTCATGATCGCGACAACGTCGGCTCCGTCGGCCCGCTCCGCCTCGGCGTCAAGCAGCTGCATCGCGTCGCCATACGCCCGGTCCTCGGGAATCCCAAGGCTCACACCCGCGGTGCGGGCCACCTCTGGATTCGAGGAGAGGGCGCTCGCGACCAGCTGATAGCGGTCATCGAGACGGGCGGCGGCCCGGTGCATGCCGCCGATGAAGCTCCCCGGCCCACCTCCGATGACGGCCAGGCGCAGACGCCGACCCATCATCCCGATCACCGGGTTGTCGCTCATCCTGGAACTTCCGAGAGGATCAGCCATCTCTCCCCCGACCCTCTCCTGACCACAAAGGTGGTGGCGACCGGTTTGGTCTCACGCCCCTGTTCCGCAGCTGAGGCGTCGTAGCTCACCTCGTCCACCGTGCCCTCCGCCACGAAGGCCAGGCTGGCGCCACCCTGAGGGCCGTCGGTAAACACCACATCGAGATGGAGGGAATCGAAGGTGTACTCCGAGACCACCGGTTGCCCCAGAGTGGCGGCCACCTCGATCTTCCTCTCCATCTCCACGAGACGCTCACCATCGTTGGCCCCCCGGAGCAGGGCGGTGTCCCCCCGCAGCATGGCGTCTCCCTCGATGGCGAGATTCTCGGCCAGGTTCAGAGCGAGGGCATCGGGGTCCATCTCGCTGTTGAGCGCCTGTGCTTCGCGGCTGACCGTCACCGGGGGGAGTGAGGCAGGGTCGACCTCGACCTCGACCACTGCGGCCTGCGCGTTCGTCGCCTCTTGGGTTCCCCTGGCCGGGGAACCTGCCGCCACGATCCCCGCCGAGACGAGCACCATCACCGAGCCGATGGCCGCACCCTTGGCGAAGACCCGCCAGCGGGGTTGATCTGCCGTTACGCCGGTCAGCGTGGTCACCGGCGACCGTGACGCCTCTTCTCCGGTGAGAAAGCGGTCGAACAGATAGCGAAGCGGGGTCAGCACGACCAGTCCTCCCAGCAGCGCCACCTTGGCCCCGAACTCAGTCGTCTGCGGCGCCATCAGCAAGGTGCAGACGAGAGCGAGGACAAGGCCAAAAGACACACGGGCGGTATTGCCGGTTGGAATCGTCTTGGGGTCGGTGATCATGAAGAACAGGAAGATGAGGACCTCGGGCGAAGTCGCGATCACCCACCAGAAGTCCGACCCGCAGACCGGCTGCAACGACCAAGCCGCGGTCATGCAATGCCCTGACCAGGCGAGAACGCCGATCCCTGCGGCAAGGGTGAGCCAGAATGTCGCCGCCAGAGGGAGAAGACGCAGCCTCTTCGTGATGAGCAGGCCACCCACGAGGATGATCAGATAGACCCCCGCCATCCCCGGGTCGAGTGGCGCCCACCAGAAATCGAGCGGCTCGATGACGGTGCTCCCCAGGACCAGGAAGGCCACCACCAGTCCCAGGTTCGATGGGTTGAAGACATGCGATCCCCTGAAACGGATCAAGTATTTGGTGAGCAGAGAAAACGCGGCGATTCCGGCGAAGAAGTACCAACCCGACCAGGTCCAATGGTCACCACGCTCCTGGCCGACGAGCCGCAGGATGAGGGCCACGCCACTCCCCGTCAGCATCGCACTGGCCGGCCAGACGATCTGCTTGGTGTTGTAAAAGGTCCAGACCACCTCCATCAGGGCGCAGGTGAGGATGGCGATGAGGATCTGGGGCACCGAAACCCGGAAACCAAGGACGGTCTGACCAAGAACGTGGATCGAGATGATGACGCTGGCGAGATGCAGACGCGGATCGCGAACACTGGGGAGCACCACCGGGTACTCCGAGGCCCCCAGGCGCATGGTGCGGGCGCTTGCCGTCGTCATCGCCTGAAGGCTGCCACACCGAAGTGGGCTATGAAACCCGAATCAGCGAGTTCCGCTGCGTGCGGGTGCCGGCGTTTCTGTCGGAAGCTGCATGTAGTCGACACAGCGGCACTTCGGCACTGTGCAACCGAGCTGGGAGACGTGCTCTTTTCGAGGGTGCCCGCAGTCGTCGCATCTCTGCCTGCCGCCGTCGACCGGTCGTGGAGGTCGTTGCCCCATCGTGAGTTCTCCTTCTGACCGTCGGGGGCTGACGCCCCGCCGGAAGTCCGGATGGCTCTGCCGGTGGCATCGATGAGAGCCGGAAGGTCCCGCGGTTTCCCCGCCTGACGGAACAGGGCGGAGTGGGCGCTGCACGCGTCAACGTGCGCTGTACGTCATGCTACCTGGCTCACCGCCCTGCCGGATCAGCCCTGCCGATACTCCTCGTCGCTCACCTTGCCCTCCCAGGTCGTGGGACCTCCGACGGTCACCGACAGGTGCATCATCGGAGCGTCGGGCTTCGCCCCATGCCAGTGACGCTCGCCGGGCGGGGCATGGACGACGTCGCCAGGCGAGATCTCGATCGCACGCCCGTCCCCGGTCCGGACCAGGCCCGAACCTGAGACCACGTAGAGAACCTGGCCACCGGGATGGGTGTGCCAGTCGCTGCGAGCCCCCGGGGTGAACTGGACGGCGATCACAGTCGGGCCTTCTTCACTCTCGTGCAGCCTGGTATTCCAGACCGTCCCGGTGAAATGCTCCGCCGGTGACTGGCTCCAGGTCATCGATTCAGTGGTTCGGTGCTCCATCCGCGCAACCTACCTGTTGACGACAGGTGGTGCCCCCTGGTCGAAGTGGGCAATCAGGTGCCTGAACTGGTCACGGAACGTGCGGCGAGCCAGAAACGGGTAGGCGAAGCGCGCGAGACCCGGAGGATTCCGAAAGGTGGCTCGCGTCATCTGGGTGACCTTCGAGCCTGCGTCATCCGGCTCCACCCGCAGCTCGATCTCCCGGGTCTGGAACCTGTCACCGGCGAGCCACGTGATGGAACTCTCGCCCAGCGCTGTGATTTCGAGGTCCGCGTCGAACTGAAGGCGATTGCCGCCCGGGCGATCGAGGTGTTGATGGAAGCGGAACTTCGTGCCGACCGCGATGCCGTCACCTTCGACCAGGTCCACCGTCTCGACGTTCGGGCACCACTCCGGGTCGTTCCTGCTATCGGAGACGAATGCGAAGACGACCTCAGGCGGTGCCGGGATCACCGCATCGACCTTCACCGGTCTCATCGAGCTGGCGGCCATCATCGGACCATAGACAGCTCGCGTCCTGGCTCGGGCCGGGCACATCGCCGGCTCTCCTTTCGGGACTTCCGGCCCTGTCACGACGAGGAGGGCCTCAACACATAATCGGACATGAGCCAGAGCGATGCCGCAACTGTGGTTGCGACCCCCGAGTCTCTGAACAGGGCAAACCATCGCCGCCAGGCGCTCCACCGGGCAATGGCCGATCTGGAGGCAGCCGTCGCCGGCCCTTCCGCCGCAGCGGGTTGGCTGGAACGGGTCGCGAGGGGTCTGGATGCTGTTCGTGAGGCCCTCGACTCCCATATCCGGGAGGTGGAAGGGCAGAGCGGGATCCTCGCGGACATCACGACAATGGCGCCCCGTCTGACCGCTGCGGCCCGGGACCTCGAGGACGAGCATGGCGGGCTGCTCGAATCCCTGCGAAGGGCCGAGTTGGGGCTGGAGTCGGCGCGGGCCGCTGGCCAGGTGGAGCAGGACGCGCTGAGACGTCGGGTGACTTCACTGCTCGGCCGTCTCACCCTGCATCGCCAGCATGGCGCGGACTTGGTCTACGAGGCGTACAACGTGGACATCGAAGGCGGCGACTGAGCCCCTAGCCACCGATGAGTGCATCGGCGCCCGTGGTGGATTGCACCGCAGCCTGAGCCGTCGCCCTGAGTGAATGATGGGTCGGCCCGTCGGGCACATGCGGTGGGCGGAGGGCATCGAGCTCCCGGCGGAGCACCGGGACGACCTCGCTGCCCAGCATCTCGAGTTGCTCGAGAACGGTCTTCAAAGGAAGGCCGGCATGATCGATCAGGAAGAGCTGGCGTTGATAGTCCCCGAAGTACTCGCGGAACTTCAGTGTCTTCTCGATCACCTGATCGGGGCTGCCCACTGTGAGTGGTGTCTGCTCGGTGTACTCCTCGAGTGAGGGGCCGTACCCGTACACCGGTGCATGGTCGAAATAGGGTCGGAATTCGCGGACGGCGTCCTGGGAGTTCTCTCGCATGAACACCTGGCCGCCAAGACCAACGATGGCCTGATCAGCCCGACCATGACCGTAGTGCTCGAAGCGGGCCCTATAGAGATCGATCAGGCGGACGAAATGCTCCTTCGGCCAGAAGATGTTGTTGGCGAAGAACCCATCGCCGTAGTAGGCCGCCTGCTCGGCGATCTCCGGGCTCCGAATCGAGCCATGCCATACGAAAGGCGGCACTCCATCGAGGGGCCGCGGAGTCGCGGTGAACGATTGCAGTGGCGTCCTGAATCTGCCCTCCCAATCGACGACATCCTCCCGCCACAGCCGATGCAGCAGGTGATAGTTTTCTATGGCGAGCGGGATCCCGTCGCGGAGGTCCTTCCCGAACCACGGGTACACGGGGCCCGTGTTGCCACGGCCCAGCATCAGGTCCACCCTGCCGTCGGCGAGATGCTGGAGCATCGCGAAGTCCTCTGCGATCTTGACCGGGTCGTTGGTGGTGATCAGAGTCGTAGCCGTCGAGAGGATCAGTCGCTCGGTGCGGGCGGCGATGAAGCCCAGCATCGTGGTCGGCGAAGAGGGCACGAACGGCGGGTTGTGGTGCTCACCGGTGGCGAAGACATCCAGACCGACCTCCTCGGCCTTCGAGGCGATGGTGACCATCGATTTGATCCGCTCGGCTTCGCTCGGAGTGGCACCCGTGGTCGGGTCCGGAGTGACGTCGCCGACCGTGAAGACCCCGAATTGCATGCGTGCTCCTATATAGTTGATCGTTCAAGTATCTGTCATCGGGGTAACACTCAGGACCCGGTGGGTATTCCGGGCCATAGCTTCGCCTCCTTCTCGTGGCGGAGCCGGCGCTGAACGAATTTCTTCGCCTCATACGACCACAAGACGAAACTGGCCAGCACCACACAGATCAACCAACTCTCCGCGTTGAGCGGGACGGTGCCGAACAGGTCATTGAAGAAAGGGACCTGCACCACCATCACCTGAAGGGCGAACGACAGGAAGATGGCTCCCCATAGCCATTTGTTCGTGAAGAGATTGCGAAAGGCGCTCTTCCGATCAGAGCGGGCGTTGAAGCAGTTGAACAGCTGGGCGAGCACCAGAGTCGTGAAGGCCATTGTCCGGGCTTCGACGATGTCGCCCGACCCGCCCAGCAGACCGCCGGGAAGGCTGAGATCGAGGGCTGCCAGAGTCACGATCGCCATCACAAACCCGACGAAGATGATCCCGATCCACATCTCCCGATCGATCACCCGATCGGTGAGACGTCGCGGCGGGTGCAGCATGACATCGTCCTCGGGCGGCTCGACTCCCATCGCCAGGGCAGGCCCCGTGTCGGTGAGGAGATTGATCCAGAGGATCTGGGTGGCGAGCAGGGGGACTGCTACGGCGGTGGCGACCTCATCGAGGCCGATCACACCGGCGAGCACCACACCGAGGAACATGGTGAGCACCTCGCCGATGTTCGACGACAGCAGGAACCGAAGGAACTTGCGGATGTTGACGAAGATGGCGCGCCCTTCCCGCACCGCGGCGACGATGGTGGCGAAGTTGTCATCGGCGAGGATCATGTCCGCGGCCTCTTTGGTGACATCGGTGCCGGTCATCCCCATCGCCACGCCGATGTCCGCCGATTTCAGAGCCGGCGCGTCGTTCACGCCGTCCCCGGTCATGGCCACAATGTTGCCGTCGGCCTGGAGAGCATGGACGATCCTCAGCTTGTGCTCCGGCGCCACCCGGGCATACACCGAAGCGTCCCTCACCGCGTCTCGCAGCTGCTCGTCGTCGAAGCCTTCGATGTCGGCCCCTGTCACCACCCGGCCGTTCGGCTCGGCGATGCCCAGATCCCGGGCAATCCGGGCCGCGGTGCGGGGGTGATCCCCGGTGATCATCAAGATTCGCACCCTGGCCTCGGTGGCCTCGGCGATCGCGACCCTCGCCTCGGGCCGTGGAGGGTCGATGATCCCGACCATCCCGAGGTAGACCATCTCACTCTCCAGAGACTCGTCATCGGTGATGGGCCGTCCCTCGGGGAGGGGTCGGTAGGCAACCGCCATGGTGCGCAACGCCAGATCGGCCAGGTCGTCCACCTCGGCGAGGATCTCCTCCCGGCGAGCCGGGGTCAGCTCTTTCTCGATCCCGGATACGCGCTCGCGGGTGCAGCGGCCGAGGAGCACGTCGGGAGCCCCCTTCGTGACGACGTCGACCTGTCCGTCCCGTTCGGCGTCGGCCTGCAATGTGGTCATCAACTTGCGCTCGGACGTGAACGGGATCTCAGCTACACGCCGGAAGCGAGCAGTGCGGGCCTCGGTCAACCCGGCCTTGGCCTCGGCCACGAGGAAAGCCCCTTCCGTCGGATCACCTTTGACCACCCATTCCCCGTTCTCCTTGCGAAGAACCGCGTCGTTGGTGAGACTCCCACCGACAAGCAGGTAGGTGATCTCGTCGAAGAGCGCCCGATCATCGACCTTCCTCCCTCCGAGCAACACCTCGCCCTCTGGGCGGTAGCCGGTGCCGGTCACATCGAGCTGAGCGGATGGAGTGGCCAGCTTCACGATCGTCATCTCACTCCTGGTGAGCGTCCCTGTCTTGTCCGAGCACACCACCGAGGCAGATCCCAAGGCCTCCACCGAGGACAACTTCTTCACGATGGCGTTCTCGCGGGCCATTCGCTGCACACCGATGGCCAGGACCACGGAGAGGATGGCCGGCAGCCCCTCCGGCACTGCGGCCACCGCCAGTGACACGCCGACCAGCAGGACTGCAACGACGTCCGAGGCATCCTCAATCTCGGAGTTGAGCAGGATGGCGCCCACCACGACCACCGTGATGATCACGACGGCGATCCCGAGGCTGCGCCCGATCCGGTCGACCTCCCGTTGCAGAGGAGTGCGCACCTCTGCGGTGCGCCCGAGGAGACGGGCGATGTTGCCCATCTCGGTCGACATCCCCGTCGCGGTCACCACTGCCCTGCCCCGGCCCCTCGTGATGGCGGTCCCGTTGAAGACCATGTTGACCCGGTCTCCCAGCTCCACCGGGCCGTCCAGTGGTGCCGTGCTCTTGGTCACCGCCTCGCTCTCGCCGGTTAGCGAAGCCTCGGCGACCATCAACGACGCCGCCTCCAACAACCTCGCGTCGGCACTTACGGCGTCACCTTCGGCCAGGAGGAGAAGGTCGCCCGGCACGACATCAACGGCCGCGATTCGCTCTTCACGGCCGTCGCGCATCACGCCGGCGGTGGCCGCCGCCATTCGTTGGAGAGCTGCCACGGCCTGCTCGGCGCGCGCTTCTTGGACGTAGCCGAGGATGGCGTTGAGGACCACGATCACGATGATCACGATGGCCTCGAACGGCACCTCCTCCGCTCCCTCCACCACCCAGGCGGCCAGGGAAACGACCACCGCTCCGAGAAGCAGGTAGATGAGTGGGTCGGCGAAGTGGGAGAGGAACTTCCGCCACTTCGGCACGGGCGGGGCGGCATCGAGCTGGTTCGACCCGAAACGCTCCAGACGGGCCGTCGCTTCCTCCGAGCTCAACCCGCGTTCGAGGTCACAACCGAGCGCGGCAGCGACGTCGGCCGTGCCTTGCAGCCACGGTTCGAAGGCGATTGACGCGACGGCCTGTTCGTCGGGCACGGGGAAACGGTAGGCGGCCTTCAATCGGGAGAGAGCCGTCGTCTGGCGAGGCTCTCCGACATAGGTTCCCTCACCCGCCGACTCTCAGCACCGCCGCACCGTTGACTCGATCGTGGGCGAGGTCCGAGAGCGCCTGGTCGGCGGCGGCAAACGGGTATGGAGTGGTCACCGGGCGGATCGGAATGCGTGAGGCGACGTCGAGCAACTCCTCGCCGTCGGCGCGCGTATTGGCGGTCACCGAGCGGATCTGCCTCTCCTCGAAGAGCCATGAGTACTCGAGGGAGGGGATGTCGGTCAGATGGATCCCGGCAATGGCGAGCGTGCCACCACGATCCAGGGAACGAAGGGCGACCGGAACCAGATCACCGACCGGGGCGAACAGGATGGCCGAGTCGAGCGACTCCGGCGGCTCCTCGTATGCCCCCCGGGCCGATGAGCAGCCGAGCTCCAAGGCAAGTGCCTGCGCCTCCGGGGACCGGGTCATCACGTGCACCCTGGCCCCGCGGTGCAAAGCGACCTGGGCGGTGAGGTGAGCCGATCCACCGAATCCATATATCCCGAGCCGCCCGCAGTCTGGCAGCTCGGCTCGACGCAGCGCCCTGTAGCCGATGATCCCGGCGCAGAGCAGGGGAGCCGCCTCCTCGTCATCGAAGACCTCGGGAATGGCGTAGGCGTAAGCCTCGTCGACGACGGCGAACTCGGCATAGCCACCGTCGGCATCCCAGCCGGTGAACTGGGGGGACACGCACAGGTTCTCCGACCCGGCGACGCACCACCGACAGACCCCGCATGTGTGGCGCAGCCAGGCGATCCCGACACGAGAGCCAACCTCGAAGCGTCCCGACCCGTGCCCGAGCGCATCGACGTGACCGACCACTTCATGACCAGGGACCACCCGTGGATGGTGAGGAGCGAGGTCGCCCTCGGCGAGATGCAGATCGGTGCGGCAGACCCCGCACACGGAGACACGGACCCTGATCTCGCCCGGCCCGGGCTCGGGAACGGGGACCACAGCCGGCTCCAGGGGCCGACCGTCGATCGGCCCTGGGGAAACCACCTGCCAGGCGCGCATTGTCACGTTTCGCTTCCTCAGTGGGACCTCAGGGCATGGCCGTCTCCCCCCGGCCGCCTCATCGCGCCCGGCCGGCCAGACCCTCGGTGAGCAGGGCAACGAGGAGAGCCTGCTCGGTGTGCAGCCGGTTCTCGGCTTGGTCACCGATCACTGACTGATCGCCGTCGAGCACCGCGTCGACCACCTCATCGCCACGGTGGGCGGGGAGGCAGTGCATGAAGAAGGCCGAAGGTGAAGCGAGCTTCATCAGATCCTCGTCGACCCGGAACGGGGTGAGCATGCGGCGCCGTGCCTCCTGCTGGTCGGGAGGGTCGCCCATCGACACCCAGACGTCCGTGTAGACGACGTCAGCCTCCTTGACAGCCTGCATCGGGTCGTTGATCACTTCGACCGTGCCGCCGGTACGACGAGCCACGCCCCGCGCCCGAGCGACGATGTCGGTGTCGGGAGCCAAGTCCACCGGAGTCGCCACCACGATGTCCATCCCGGTCAGGGCTGCGGCCTGGATCAAGCTGTGGGCCACGTTGTTCCCGTCTCCCAGATAGGCCAGGCGCACCCCGTCGAACCGGCCGAAGCGATCCTTGACGGTGAGCACGTCGGCGAGCGCCTGGCATGGGTGGTGCAGATTGGTGAGCGCATTGACCACCGGGATGGTGGCGGCCCGAGCGAACCGAGTGACATCGCTGTGCTCGAAAGTCCGGATCACGGCGGCGCTGGCATAACGCGACACGACCATGGCGGTGTCCTCGATGGTCTCGCCCCGGTCGAGCTGGAGCTCGGCAGGCCCGACGAACTCGGCCTCGCCGCCGAGATGCGAGATCGCAGCGGCAAACGAAACCCTGGTCCGGGTCGACGGCTTGGAGAAGTAGCAGAAGACGATCTCGTCATCGAGAAGCCCGTCACGCAGGTGAGGCATCTCGCGCGCCTCGACCGCGAGGTCGAGCAACCGATCGAGATCATCCCGGGTGAGATCGAGTACCTCGAGAAAGTCTTTCATTCGCAGTCCTCTGGTGGGAACACCACGAAGCTACGTCGTCGCCCGACATGCTCACCAGCGGCGGATGGCTCCCGAACATGGGACCTAATGCCCTTGTGGCGATGGTCCACCCTCCCAACGATGAGGGTGTTGGGCCCAAGGAGGTGCTCTCGTGACCTCGCCGAGTCACACCAAGAGGCGAGCGCTGGGGCCGTGGCTGGCCACTGCGCTGGTCGTCGGCAACATGATCGGGTCGGGTGTGTTCCTGCTCCCGGCGGCGCTCGCCGAATACGGGGGCATCAGCATCATCGGATGGCTGTTCACGGGGGCCGGAGCAGTTCTCCTGGCACTCGTGTTCGCCAGGCTGGGTCGGGCGTACCCCCGGACCGGTGGCCCGTATGAGTACAGCCGGCGCGCATTCGGCGACTTCATCGGATTTCAGACGGCTTGGGGTTACTGGATCGCGATCTGGGCAGGCAACGCCGCGGTGGCCGTGGCATTTGTCGGCTATCTGGGGGTGTTCTGGGAAGGGCTGGCCGACAACGCCCCGCTGGCCGCGCTGGTCGCGGTGGCGGCCATATGGGTGCTGACCGGGGTCAACGCCCTCGGTGTCAGGCACGGGGGTTGGGTGCAGGGAGTGACCACCGTCCTCAAGGTCCTGCCCCTGCTCGCCATGGCCACGATCGGGCTCTTCTTCATCGACACCGCCAACTTCACCCCGTTCAACATGAGCGGTGGATCCGCCTTTGGCGCAGTCACCGCGGTTGCCGCGCTGACGCTGTGGGCGTTCATCGGCCTGGAGTCCGCAACAGTGCCGGCTGAGGAAGTCATCGACCCCGAGCGCAACATCCCCCGCGCCACGATTTGGGGGACGATCGGTACGACGCTGATCTACATCCTCAGCACGATCGCGGTCCTGGGCATCATCCCGGCCGCGACTCTCGCCAACTCCACCGCCCCTTATGCCGACGCCGCCGAAGCGGCATTCGGCGGCTGGGCCGGCACGTTGATGGCAGTCGGCGCGATCATCGCAACATTCGGCGCTCTGAACGGATGGATCCTGTTGCAGGGCCAGATCCCGATGGCTGCCGCCCGTGATCGGCTCTTCCCGAGGAGATTCGGCTCGACCAGCCGTGGCGGAGTGCCGGTGTTTGGCCTGGTGGTTTCGAGCGTCCTGGTGACCCTTCTGATGCTGGCCAACTACACCCGCGGCCTGGTCGACCTGTTCACCTACATGCTGCTCCTGGCGACGCTGACGACCCTGGTCCCCTACGCATACTCGGCGGCAGCCCAATTGCTGCTGTTCGTCAAAGATCGGGGCCACTTCTCGGGCATGCGTCTGGCAAAGGACGCCGTCATCGCCTCCCTCGCCTTCGCGTATTCGGTGTGGGCCATCTATGGGGCCGGCCAGGAAGTCGTCTTCTACGGCCTGCTCCTCCTGCTCGCGGGGATCCCGGTTTACGTGTGGATGCAATGGAGAAATCGAATGCACGACGAGAGACTGCCTGAAGGAATCGTCATTCCCGACAGCCCTGCAGCACTCTTCGACGAGCCTATGGGAATGGAGTGACAATGAAGAAGATCGTCATCATGGGCGCCGGAGGGCGTGACTTCCACGACTTCAACGTGGTGTATCGCAACGATCCCGACACGAAGGTGGTTGCCTTCACCGCGGCCCAGATCCCGGGGATTGGCGGGCGGGTGTATCCGCCGACCCTGTCGGGGCCGCTCTACCCCGAGGGGATCCCAATCCTGGATGAGGCCGAGTTGCCCGACTTGATCGCGCGCGAGCACATCGACCAAGTGGTCTTCGCCTACAGCGACCTCTCCCATAGCGAGGTGATGCACAAGGCCTCGCTTGCGATGACATACGGCGCCGACTTCGTCCTCATCGGCCCGGCCCGGACCATGCTCTCGAGCACCAAGCCGGTCGTCGCTGTCTGCGCGGTGAGGACCGGGTGTGGCAAGAGCCAGACAAGCCGCCTCATCGGCAAGATCCTGGCCGAAGCCGGGCTCGAGGTATCCCTGATCCGTCACCCCATGCCGTACGGCAACCTGGAGCGGATGCGGGTCCAGCGCTTCCAGACACTGGCCGACATCGATGCCTCCAACCCGACGATCGAGGAACGCGAGGAGTACGAGGAGCCGGTCAGGGCCGGTCTGTTGATGTGGGCAGGCGTCGACTACGCCGAGATCCTGCACCGGGCCGAAGAGGAATCGGACGTGATCGTCTGGGACGGGGGTAACAACGATTTCCCCTTCTACCGTCCCGACCTCTTCGTGACGGTCGTCGACCCGCTCCGACCCGGCCACGAGCTGGAGTACCACCCCGGAGAGATCAACCTCCGGATGGCCGACGTCGTGGTCATCAACAAGGTCGACGTGTCCAACCCGCACGACGTGACCCTGGTAACGGACAACATCCGCTCGGTGAACCCGGGGGCGAAGATCGTCCAGACTGCTTCGCCAGTGGGTCTGGAGCCTGGGCCTGAGCTGGCCGGGAAGCGCGTGCTCGTCGTCGAGGACGGCCCAACCCTCACTCATGGCGGCATGCCGTTTGGGGCAGGCACCGTCGCCGTCCGTCAGGCCGGTGTCGGCACCATCGTCGATCCACGGCCATATGCCGTCGGATCGATCGTCGAGACCCTCGCGAGGTTCCCGATGCTCGGCCCGGTTCTCCCGGCCATGGGTTATGGCGATGGACAGCTCCGTGAGCTCGAAGCAACGATTCGCAACGTCCCGTGCGATGTGGTCGTGACCGGCACGCCCATCGACCTCGGGCGTCTCATCGACGCCGGTCATCCGATGCGACGGGCGGTCTACGAGTCGGTCGAGCTCGGGGAGCCGAGACTCGAGGAGATCCTTCGCGAGGTCATCGGCGATGCCTGGGATCGACGGCAATCGACCGGTCCCTACGAGATCGCCGCTGGTTGAGCTGGGCATGACCGCCTGTTCGCTCCGGCGAAGCCAGCCGGCCAGACTCGAGTTTCCTCGATGAGCTCGGAACGGGTCACCCGCTGGATGCTGGCTCTCTGCGCTGCCGGTCTCGTCATCGGGATCGTCCTGTCCGCCGCGGACCTCGAGATTGCGTCGCGCGTCGTCTTTATCACAGTGGCGATCCTCCCGGTCCTCCCACTGGTCCGGGAGATGGTGGACAAGATCCGCCGTCGTCAGCCGGGCGTCGACGTCATCGCCGTGCTGGCGGTGACAGCCTCACTGGCACTCGGGGAGTATCTCACCGCGGCGATCATCGGACTGATGCTGGCCACGGGGCGGTTCCTCGAGGAGTTCGCCGCGGGCCGTGCCGAGCGGGAGCTGACCGTGCTCCTGACGCGGGCCCCACGGGTAGCGCATCGGGTGCGGGACGGTGAGATCGAGGCAATCGATGTCAACGAGGTCGAGCGCGGCGACCGGCTCCTGATCAAAGCGGGAGAGGTGGTCCCGGTCGACGGTGTCGTACTCGGCGCACCGGCTCTGCTCGACGAGTCGGCATTGACCGGCGAGCCCTTGCCCGTCGAGCGACGCGGCGGCGACCTGGTGAGCAGCGGTGTGGTCAATGCCGCCGATGTGTTCGAGATCCTGGCTACCGCAAATGCCGAGCACAGCACTTATGCCGGGATCATCCGGCTGGTCCAGGAGGCTCGCCAGAGTCGGGCTCCGTCGGTTCGCCTTGCCGACCGCTGGGCCGGTTGGTTCGTCCCACTGGCTCTGGGGATGGCCGGGCTCGCCTGGGCGATCTCGGGGGACCCGGTTCGCGGCTTGGCGGTCCTGGTGGTGGCCACGCCATGCCCATTGCTATTGGCGGTCCCGATTGCCGTCGTATCAGGGATATCGCGCGCCGCCCGCCGTGGCATCGTCTTCCGGGGTGGAGGCGCACTGGAGGTGCTGGCACAGACCCGAAACCTCCTCATCGACAAGACCGGGACGGTCACAGTCGGCCAACCCTCTCTTCACTCCGTCACCACGTTCGATCCCGGCCTGACCGAGAGCGAGGCCCTTCGTCTCGCTGCCTCCGTCGATCAAACCTCCAACCACGTGCTGGCCAGGGCGATCGTGGAAGCGGCCCGGCACCGTGATCTGAGCCTGGAGATGCCGATCGATATCGCCGAGGTTCCCGGATCGGGCGTTGCCGCCAAAGTGGGGAGCTCGAGTGTCGCCGTCGGCAAGCTCGAGTGGCTCCTCGAGGGACGGGCGGAGCCGGACGCCATCGCGACCACCCGCAGACGACTGATGCGACTGGCGCACCTCGCCGTGTACGTCGCCATCGACGGCGACATCGCCGGCGTCATCACCTTCGACGACACCATACGACCCGACGCCGCCAGCACGATTCGTGCCTTGCGCCGGATCGGGGTCGAGCGCATCGTCATGGCGACAGGGGATCACCCGGTGGTGGCCAGATCAGTGGGCACGGCGATCGATGTCGACCGCGTGCTCGCCCAGGCTACCCCACAGGAGAAGGTGGAAGCCCTGGAGGAGCTGCGTGCGATCGGGCCGACAACAATGGTCGGTGACGGGATCAACGACGCACCCGCACTAGCTGCTGCTGACGTGGGAGTGGCGATGGGAGCCCGAGGGGCGACCGCCTCCTCGGAGGCAGCCGATGTCGTACTGATCGTGGACCGCCTCCAGCGCTTGGTGGATGCGATCGGCATCGCACAGAGATCGAGGCGAATCGCGGTGCAGAGCGTCGTGATCGGGATGAGCCTGTCCCTCATCGCCATGATCGCGGCGTCTCTTGGGCTGCTGGTGCCCATCGTTGGCGCCATCCTGCAGGAGGCCATCGACGTCATCGCGATCAGCAACGCACTGAGGGCGCTCGGGGGAAAGACGCCGTCGGAGACCGGGCCGAAGATCTCACCAGAGTTGAGCAAGCGCCTGCGCGCTGAGCACGACGAGCTGATGCCGAAGCTGGACTCCATCCGTGACACGGCCGATCTGTTCGACACCGCCACTCCGGCCGAGGCCATGGCCGCCCTCGATCAGGTCAGGGCTCTCCTCGTAGACGAGATCCTCCCTCATGAGGCCGAGGACGAAAGGGAGATCTACCCGCAGGTGTCTGCGGTGTTGCCCGGGGATGATCCCATGGCTTTGATGAGCCGAACGCATCGTGAGATCTTCCACATGGTGGAAGTGTTCCAGCGTCAGGTCAACGACCTGCCTGAAACTGGCCCGGAGCCGGCGGACCTAGTGGACCTGCGGCGCACCCTCTACAGCCTCCACGCCATCCTTCGGCTCCATTTCGACCAGGAGGAAGAGCTGTACTTCTCGTTGCAGGAGGGCTGACGGTCACGAAGACTCCGAAAGCCACGTCGGGGTGGGACTTTCTTCTCTGTCCCGCACCGGCCGAAAGCCTGATGATGAAGTCATGAGACACGGCACTATTCCGCGCCGTCTCCTCGCCTTGCTGGCGGTTCTGTCACTGTTGCTCGCCGCCTGCGGGACCGAAGAGGGCGGTGAGACCACCACAACCGGCACCGAGGGCTCTACGACCACGGTGGCTCAAACCACGACCACGACTCCCCCGGAGCCCACCACCAGCGTCCCGGCTTCCACCACCACGACCGCAGAAGCCACCGGCTATGCGGTGTACTTCATGCTCGAAGAGTTGGATACCGAAGACGGCTCGCCTGGTCCATTCCTGGTACCGGTATACCGGGAAGCGACACCATCCGGCAGCGATGCCGAGGCGGCTGTGGACCTGTTGCTCGCCGGGCCAAGCAGCGACGAGATCGCAGGCACACCTGCCATATCGACTGCGATCCCCGAGGGCACGTCACTCCTCGGTGTGACCATCGAGGGAGGGCTTGCCACGGTCGACCTCAGTGACGAGTACGACGACGGCGGGGGGAGCTTCGGGATGTTTGCCCGGCTCGCCCAGGTCGTATACACCCTCACCCGGGTCCCGGACATCGACGAGGTCGCATTCAGCATCGAAGGAGAGCCAGTGACGGTCTTCTCCTCCGAAGGCATCGAGCTCGATGGGCCGCAGCAGCGCGAGGACTATTACGACCTGCTGCCGCCGATCTTCGTCGACTCCCCCGCCTGGGGTGAGCCGGTGACCAGCCCCGTCGAGGTGCGCGGCCTGAGCAACGTCTTCGAGGCGGTGTCCCAGGTGTTGCTCACCGATGACGACGGTTCGTCGCTCTTCGAGGACAGTGTCATGGCGAGCTGCGGCACGGGATGCTGGGGTGAGTGGGAAGTCGACATTCCATACACCCTGGACCGCGAGCAGTTCGGTGCCTTGATCGTGTGGGAGATCTCGGCCAAGGATGGGAGTCGGGTCAACATCAGGGAATACCCGATCATCCTCAACTGATGACAGCGAGGGTCGGATGGCCCCACGGCGCCCACCGGGGACCGACAAAGGGCCGTTCGGCCCTGTCGAGCCGGTTCCACAGGACGGATCATCGAAACGAAGAAGCCTCGGCTGTATCGGGTCGCGCCGGTTTCAGGTAACTGGCCCGAGAAGGGAGGTGAACCAAATGGAGTTGAAGTTGTGGTCTCCGTTCCTGGACATGGACAAGGAATGGCGGTTCGACTTCCCACGGCTTGGTCGTGAGTTCTCGAGCTTCGAATTCCGGCCTTCCATCGATCTGGTCAAGGAGGACGGTGAGTTGATGGTCACCGCCGAACTGCCGGGAATCGACCCCAAGGACATCGAGGTGTCCATCGAGGGTGACGTCCTCATGATCAAGGGAGAGAAGCACGAGGAGAAGGACATCACCGAGGACAACCGGTATGTCCACGAGAGGAGCTACGGCAAGTTCCAGCGGCGTATTGCCCTCCCCGAGGGGACGAGTGCCGACAAGATGACCGCCGCCTACGACAGGGGCGTGCTCACCGTGCACATCACCCTTCCCGAGGAGAAGAAGCTGGAGCCGCGTCACATCCCCATCGAAGTCAAGACCTGATTCCTTACAGTGCGACGAGAAGGCAGGCGAATTGCCGCCTTCTCGTCGCGTATCGGCTCGATTGACTCGTAACGTGCCCTCGTGGTCCTCGATTCGATCTCCTCGACCGCACCCGGGCCGGCGCCCGATGGTCGCGACGTTGCCGAACTGGCACCTGCCGAGGTCTATTCGTACCTGGGCAGCTCGCCGTCGGGCTTGACGGCAGGACAGGCGGCGGTGAGGCTGGAGAGCGTCGGGCCCAACGCGATCAGTCCGGTGACGCGACGTCGTCTCCTGCCGAAGTTCGCTTCCAACTTCACCCACGTGATGGCCATCCTGCTCTGGGTCGGGGGTGCTGTGGCCTTTGCGGCCGACCTGCCGCAGCTCGGCATCGCAATCTGGGTGGTCAATGTGATCAACGGCCTGTTCAGCTTCTGGCAGGAGTACAAGGCGGAGAAAGCGACCGAGGCGCTGCTCAAGCTCCTGCCCGTCACCGCCACGGTCCTCCGCGACGGCGTCACGGAGGAGGTGGACGCGTCCCTGCTCGTGCCGGGCGACGTGGTGATCTTGGAGGAAGGTGACCTCATCTCGGCCGACGGGCGTCTCGTGGAGCACATCTCCCTTCGAGTTGACCAATCGACGCTCACCGGCGAGTCCCGGCTGGTCCGCAAGGCCTCCGATCCGGTGGACACCCCCGGCAAGAGTCGTCTCGAGCTACCCAACCTCGTCTTCGCAGGGACGACAGTCGGCTCGGGGAGGGGGAAGTTGGTGGTCACGGCCACCGGCCCGAGCACGGAGTTCGGCGCGATCGCGACACTGACCGGGTCGATGGCGGAGACACAAAGCCCGCTCCAGCGCGAGCTCCGTCATGTGAGCTTGACGGTCAGCCTCATCGCAGTTGGTGTGGGCATCGTCTTCTTCTTCCTTGCTCTCGTGCTCGGGCGCCTTCCCATCGCCACCGGGTTCGTCTTCACCCTCGGCATGATCGTGGCCTTCGTGCCCGAAGGGCTACTTCCGACGGTGACCCTGTCGCTCGCCCTGGGAACCCAGCGGATGGCGGAGAGGAACGCCCTGGTGAAGAAGCTCTCGGCGGTGGAGACACTGGGCTGTACCACCGTGATCTGCACCGACAAGACCGGCACCCTCACCCAGAACGAGATGACCGTCCGTTCCGCCATCGTTGGTGATGAGAGGTATGAATTCGATGGGGTCGGATATGCGCCAGTGGGATCTGTCCATCCCGATCCCGACGAATCGTTGCGGCTACTTCTCGCAACGGCCGCTCTGGCATGCAATGCGAGACTCATTCAACGCCCGGACGCCCAAGTCGATCACTGGGCTGTGATAGGTGACCCGACAGAAGGGGCGATCCTGACCGCCGCTGCCAAAGTGGGGATCGATCTCGAATCCCTGGCCGACGACAACCCGAGGGTCGACGAGGTGCCGTTCGACTCGAGTCGGAAGCGCATGAGCTCGGTCAACCGGATCACATCCGAGCTGGTGGTCTCGACCAAGGGTGCCCCCGCCGAGCTGCTCGACCGGTGTGTCACCCGGCACACACCGCAGGGGAGCGTCCCGCTGACCGATGAGGACCGGGCGGCCGTGATGCGCTCCGTCGACGCCGCAGCCGTCCAGGGTCTCCGGGTGCTCGCGGTGGCGCGCCGGGAGATCGACGCCCTTCCCGTCGGGCAGGAAGACATCGAGGTCGAGCTCGAGTATCTCGGGCTGGTTGCAATGCACGATCCCCCACGACCCGAAGTTGCTGCTGCAATCTCCACCTGCCGGACAGCCGGGATCCGGATCATCATGATCACAGGCGACTATGGGGTGACTGCCGAAGCCATAGGGCGCAGGATCGGGATGATCGGGGAAGGCCCGATCCGGGTGGTCAATGGGGACGAACTGGACAGGCTCGACGAAGACGAGTTGGCTGAGACCCTGGAAGGGGATGTGATCTTCGCCCGGGCCGCCCCCGCCCACAAGATGCGTGTGGTCGGGGCACTCCAGGCACGGGGCGACGTTGTGGCGGTCACCGGAGACGGGGTCAACGACGCACCGGCTCTCAAATTGGCGGACATCGGGGTGGCGATGGGGGTGGCCGGCACTGATGTGGCAAGGGAGGCGGCCGACATCATCCTTCTCGATGACAACTTCGCATCGATCGTCTCCGCCATCGAAGAGGGTCGGGCGGTCTATGACAACATCAAGAAGTTCACCACCTACATCCTCACCTCGAATACCCCGGAGGCGGTTCCCTTTGTCATCTTCGCCTTCTCGGGCGGACGAATCCCCATCGCACTACCGGTGATGCACATCCTGGCCATCGACCTCGGCACCGATCTTGCCCCTGCACTCGCCCTTGGTGCCGAGAAGCCCGAGCCGGGCGTCATGGACCGACCGCCACGATCGCTTCAGGGCCACCTCATCGACCGGCGTCTTCTCACCCGCTCATATCTGATCCTTGGCCCGATCCAAGCGATCTTCGTCATGGCGGCCTTCTTCGGTGCATATCGCCTCCAGGGCGTTTCGAGCTGGTCGGACCTCCCGTCGTCCGGTCCTGTCTACCTGGCGGCGACCGCAATGGCCCTTGCCGCGGTGGTGGCGACCCAGATCGGAAACCTCTTTGCCCAGCGGTCCGAGCGGGTGTCACTGCGGCGAGTCGGTCTGCGGGGCAATCGTCTCATATGGTGGGGGATATTCTCCGAAGTGGTTGTGATCCTCATCATCGTTTACGTGCCCGCGGCCCAGAGCTTCGTTGGCACCGCCCCGTTTCCCCCGATCGGATGGGTGTGGCTGCTCCTCGGCATACCTCTGCTCCCGATAGTTGACGAGATCAGGAAAGGGCTCCGAAGTAGAAGGACCACTCGATGAAAGCTGTCGTCATCGGATGCGGGCGGGTCGGCTCCGGCCTCGCATATCTCCTCGAGTTGGATGGCTTCGAGGTCACCGTGATCGACCAGAGCCCTCATGCATTCGACCGGCTGGGAGAGGGCTTTCACGGCGAGGTGATCATCGGGAAGGCCCTCGACCGGGGTCTGCTCGATCGGGCCGGCATCGCCCGAGCCGACGCCCTTGCGGCCGTCACCGGGAGCGACGAGACCAATGCGGTCCTCGCCCGTCTGGCGGTGCGTCACTTCCACGTCCCCCGAGTGGTCGCCAGGATGTACGACCCCCGCCAGGCAGACTTGTATCGCCGGCTGGGGGTCCTAACCATCTCCCCGGTGGAGTGGAGCATCTCGAGGATCGGGCATCTGCTCAGCCTGCGTGATGTAGCGCCTGTCACCACCCTGGGCACCGGGCAGGTGCATCTGGTCGAAGCATCGGTGCTGCCCGGTCTGGCGGGACGACGGGCAGGCGAGCTGGAGGTCCCCGGAGAGACGCGTCTGATCGCAGTCACCCGGTCGGGGCGCACTTTCCTCGGCGATGGCAACCTCCCTCTCGAAGCGGGAGACGTCGTCTCCATGGCAGTCACCACCGGTGCGGAGGTTCGTCTGCAACAACTGCTGGGGTTCGGATGAGGGTTTCACGATGTCCTCGGTGATCGTCATAGGCGGCGGGAAGGTCGGCTCTCGACTGGCCTCGCTACTCATCGATGGGGGGCACGACGTCAAGATCGTCGAGCTCCGAGAAGAGCAGGTGGCCGACCTGGGTTCCCGTCTCGGGGAGGGCATCGTGATCCACGGGTCCGGGACAGATGCGGCGATCCTCGAGCGGGCCGGGATCCGAGGATGCCATGTGGTGGCGGCAGTCACCGGAACCGACGAGACCAATCTGGTGGTGGCATCGCTGGGCAAGTTCGAGTTCGGCGTGCCCCGGGTGATCGCCCGTATCGACGACCCCGCCAATGCCTGGATGTTCGGGAGCGACATGGGGGTCGACGTGGCGCTCAACCAAGCCGACTTGCTCGCCCACCTCGTGGCCGAGGAGATGTCCCTCGGCGAGATGACCACCCTCCTCAAACTGCGCAAAGGCCAATATGCGCTCGTCGAGGAGAAGGTGGCCCCGGAGTCATCGGTGGCGGGGAAGGCAATCGCCAATATCGAGTGGCCACCTCACTGCCAGCTCGTAGCCATCATCAGGGGAGGTGACCTGATGGCTCCGGAGCCCGGGGTGATCCTGCAAGTCGCCGACGAGGTGCTTGCTGTGGCCCACTCCGAGGCAACCCGCCTGCTGGCAGCCCTGCTCTACTCACCGCCGACCAGCCCCGGCTGACCCACAGCCGGCGCCTCTGCCCTTGCGCAATGGATCCAAAGACTGTTATGCCGTCGTCTTCTTGGCGGGGCGTCTCTGCTTGTGATGTTCGATGACAGCGTCGCTTCCCGGGAAGACCAAGACCTCGCGGCCGTCGGCCGCCCACCGGACCAGATAGGGAGGCTCCCCGTTGTCCCCATGGACTTCGAGGATCTCGCCGTCGGAGTCGAACTGGCCGGTGCGATGTCCCCTGATCACAATCCGATCACCAGGCTTTGCGCGCATCTCAACCTCCAAGGCTCGAGTCGAGCATGCACCCAATCGGTGTCACCCCGATAGGGGCCAAAGACCCCTCCGACGAGCCAAGGTTCACATGGATCGTCAGGTCCCACTGTCTGCGGCCTCGACCTCCGCGGCGAGTGCATCCAGGTCGCCGGCGACGGGATCATGGGTCAGGACCTTCAATCCCTTGAGCTGGTCGGGATAGCGGTCGACCTGCTCGGGCCGCACCACAACCCGAATGGGAACATCGCTGCGCAACGACTCCTTGTACTCGGTGAGGATGGCCCGGTGCTGAGGGTCGTCCAGATCAAGCTCGAAGACGATCCCGTGGGCGTTCTCGGCGAGCTCGCATCCCTCTCCGGTCAGGATAGGGCACGACTTGCCTTCTCCCGGGCCGGGGCAGACCATCACCCTATGGCCCAGCTGCTCGAGGAACCCGTGGTCACGCGGCTCTCCTCCGCCGGGAACATCGAAGAGGATGTAGTCCTCCATCTCGACCTCCTTTTGGCCTCACAGTCACCCTACCCGTCGTCTGCTACCAGGGCACAAAGTCACAAGGGACCAGGTATGAGCCATTGAGGCCTTTCGACTCTGGCGCCGATTGGAGAAAAGTCGGAGAGTCCTCAGCAGGAGGAAGTGACGATGGAGCCGATCTCATCCATGGGTGACAGACCCTGGCACAGCCAATACGACGAAGGAGTGCCCGCCACACTCGTCTACCCCAACCTGACCGTCGACGAGCTCTTGCGGGAGACCGTGTCGCAGTACAAGGAGCAACCTGCCCTCATCTTCTTCGGCAGGAAGATCACATTTGGAGAGCTGGATCGCCTCGTGGATCGTTTTGCCGGCGGTCTCCAGAAGCTGGGGTTGCGACCCGGTGGCCGGGTTGCGGTGTTCATGCCCAACTGTCCCCAGCTCGTCATGTCCTATCTGGCAGTCTGGCGGGCCGGCGGAGTGGTGGTGCCGGTGAATCCTCAATACACCGGGGCGGAGTTCGAGCGTCAAGTCAAAGATGCAGGGGCCACGATGGCCATCGTCCTCAGCCTCATGTACCCGCGGGTCGACGCTGTGAAGGACCGCGTCGGCCTCGAGCACATCATCGTCACCAACATCAAGGAGTACTTCCCGCCCCTCCTGCGAACATTGTTCACGGTTGCCAAGGAGCGAAAGGAGGGTCACCGGGCCCAGCTGCCTTCCGGCGATCAGGTCCTGACCTTCAAACACGCCCTGCAACTCGGCTCTGACCAGCCAGTCATCTCGATGTCGAGACCCGATGACCTGGCTGCCTTGCTCTACACGGGTGGCACCACCGGGATTCCGAAGGGAGCCATGCTGACCCACCGCAACCTGGTGGTGAACAGCTATCAGGTCGGGTCATGGGTCACCGGCCTCAAGGACGGCAAAGAGGTGATGATGTCGGCCCTTCCTCTCACCCATTGCTTTGCAATGACGGTGTGCATGAACCTGTCGCTGGCAAAGGGATGGGCGCAGGTCCTCCTTCCCGATCCCCGGGATCTAGGACGTCTGTTGAACGAGATCCAGGGCAATGAGGTCAGTGTCCTCCCCGGGGTCCCAACCTTGTATGCCGCAATCAATCATCACCCCGAGGTCCGGGCAGGTCGCTTCGACCTGCGATCTATCAGATTCTGCATCAGTGGCGCCGCAGCGCTGCCTGCCGAGGTCCAGACCGAGTTCCAGCGAATCACTGGCGGGCGGTTGTTTGAGGGCTATGGCCTCACCGAGGCCTCTCCGGTGACCCACGGCAACCCGCCCGGGAGTGGGGGTCGCATCGGCACGATCGGCCTTCCCCTGCCCGACACCGACTGCAAGCTGGTCGACATCGAGACCGAATCAATGCCGGTGGGGACCGACAAGCCGGGCATCCTCTGCATCTCCGGCCCACAGGTGATGAGTGGCTACTGGAACCGCCCGGAGGAGACCGGCGCCGCGCTTCGCACCGACCCGGACGGCCGGGTCTGGCTGCACACCGGGGATGTGGCCGAGATGAGCGCCGACGGCTACTTCCGGATCATCGACCGGAAGAAGGACCTGATCCTTGCCTCGGGTGGGCTCAACGTCTATCCGCGGGAGATCGAAGATGTCCTGTTCGAGCATCCCAAGGTGCTGCAGGCTGCGGTGATCGGAGTGCCGATCGGTGGGATGAACCAGCGGGCCAAGGCCTTCGTCGTCCTGAAGAAGGGCGAGACCGCCACCGAGGACGAGATCCTTGGCTACCTCCGCAACCTGATGGCGCCATTCAAGGTGCCCAAGTCGGTCGAGTTCCGCGACGAGTTGCCCCTCGCCTTCACCGGCAAGGTCCTGCGCCGGGTCCTGGCCGAGCAGGAAAAGGACCGGTCGACAGACAAGTCGGCAGTACCGATCAGCTAGCCCGCCTCAGTAGCAGACGGAAGACACTCCTACCGGATTCATGCCGGTATTCGAGGGTTCCCCCCATCAGCTCGGCCAGCTGCCGGGACACGGCGAGACCGATGCCTACCTCACCCGGCCGGCCCGAGGCCTCGTGCGCACGGTGGTAGAGCTCGAAGATCTGTTCGCAGGCCGATGCGGGAAGCCCCGATCCGTTGTCGGCGACCTCGACCGAGATCTCCTCCTCCCGGCATCTGACATTCACCGACACAATCGGCCCCCCATAGCGCTCGGCGTTGGTGAGCAGGTTGCGCAGGATCTGCCGAAAACGGGCCGGGTCACCGATGGCCCGGGCCTCCCCCAATGGCAAGTCGAGCGTGACACCGGTGGTGTAGGTCCCACCGGCGTCCAGGGTACGCCTGATCTGGTCGATGACGTCGAGCGTCTCGTTGACCACCTCGATCTGGCCCATCTCCGTGCGGGCGGCGACCAGGAGGTCCTCCACCAGGTCTGCGACCTCCTGGGAGTGCTGGACGATCGACGAGACCATGACACTCCGCTCTTCCGGGCCAAGGGTCGACCCATCGTCGAGAATCCGGGAGAACCCGAGGATGGCGGTCAGAGGGGTTCTAATCTCGTGGCTGACGGAAGCCAGGAAGCGGTTCTTCGCCTCCATGAGCTCGAGCATTCGGCGCTCCTCGTTTCGATAGTTGGAGACGTCGATCAGGGTGAACACCGCCCTCGAGAAGTCGGGCTTTCCGTCGATGACCGGTGCTGACAGGGTCGACTCGGCGTCGTAGCTGCGACCGTTGGGAGTGGCCGCGGTGAACGAGGCATGAGCGACCGGATATCGGTTCCAGACCGCGTCGAACTGGGCCAGCCAGCTGTTCTCAGAGCCTTCGTTGACGATGCGGGGATCGATCGGCCCGAGGATCTCATCGAGGGGCAGGCCAACTGCCCTGACCGTCGCCGGGTTGGCGGCGACGATGCGGATCATCGGCACGACGGCCCGGATCGCCTCGATGTCGGTTCCCACGTGATCACGGATGCTGACCACCCCGCTCCGGCGCAGTTCGCCGATCCAGCCCATGAGCTGGGTGTAGTCCTGCTCCATGATCGGGATCGGCGATGTCCGGAACAGGTTCTCGAAGCTCGACCAGCCCCTCATCCCGTCGACAAGGTCGTCACCGAGGCGATCGGCCGCTTCGAAATGATCGTTGATCGCGTCGCCACGACTCGGCCGCGGAGCACCACCCCGTCGTCGGCCGGGATCGCATGCCGTCGGTGTCGAAGCGAACCTCGTCCAGCAACAAGCCGAGACGGGGATGGAGCTCATCGGTCGACGAGCACGCCGATTTCCCCGAGCCCGGGCGCGGCTCGGCCGGGTTGCGTGACGGCTCGAACATCCTGAAAAGGTCGGCAGACAAGCCCCTCGGGTTGAGCCGGGCGCCGCCGGGCTCTCCAACCGGCCGATTACCTTGGCCTGATGGCCCGCTCCGAGAATCTCGTCCTCACCGGGTTCATGGCCACCGGAAAGACCACCGTCGGCCGGCTCGTGGCCGAGAGACTCGGCATGGGGTTCGTTGACACCGACCTCGTCATCGAGGAGAGACACGGGCCGATCCCCCGGATCTTCGAAGAACGCGGCGAGTCCGGTTTCAGGGCGATCGAGAGGGAACTGGCGGCCGAGCTCGCCGACCGGGCCGGGCTGGTCATCGCCGTGGGGGGCGGGATGCTCCTCGACCCTCTCAATCTCGACTTGCTGGGTCGTAACGGGCACATCTTCTGCCTCGTGGCCGGTTCGGAGGAGATTCACCGGCGGGTCACCGTTGGTCAAGACCCGCCCCAGCGGCCGCTGCTGGTGGGTGACGATGCACTCGGGCGGATCGTCGAGCTCCTTGCCGAGCGAGCGCCGGCTTACGCGCAGTTCACCCAGGTGGTGACCGACGGCCTGGAGCCGGACCAGGTCGTCGATCGGCTGGCCCTCCTCTGGGAAGCCGCCACGACCACTTGATGTGCCTCGAAGCCGTCTAACGCTCCAGACGTGTCTCGAGGGCGGGCCGGGAGCGATTGGCGATGGCGAGATGGCGGTCGTGATAACGCTCCAAGTCGCGATGCTGGCGGGAGGTGATGCGCTGGCAGACATAGTCCCAATGCATCGCGACCACGTCCCCAACTTCGATCCGCGGGCCGGTGACCGGGGGCAGCACCGATTCGATCCTCGCAGGGTCGAGGCCGAGGCGCTCTCCGTCCCACGACAGGGGGCGGGACTCGACCAATAGCCGACCGTCGGCCCTTCCCGCCACCTCTCCCCAGCGCACCCGGCATCGATCGAGGACTGCGAGGGCCTGCTCGACCACACCCGATTGGAGCAGCCCGACCCACGGGTAGATGCAGAAGACGTGAAACGAGTGGGTGGGGCGCCCACCCGAGTTGAGGGCGCTCGCCACCAGGTCCCAATCCCATCCGGATCGACGGCGGAACCGCTCGTCCATCGAGTTGCCCATCGCCAGCAGATCCACCTTCTCGAGCAACGGCCCACCCAGCCAGTAGGCCTCCACAACGCTCGGGTCGAGTGGATCACGGTTGGTACAGCCTCCGATCAGCTCCAGATAGGGCCAGGCGCCGGCGAATGCAGGAATGACGTGTCGTACCTCGTCGATGGCCCCGGCACCTCCGCCGATCAGCCCCTCGAGCAGCCCGGTGTCAGATGGGCCGCAGTAGCCGAGAGAGTTGGGGGGAAAGGCAAAACGACAGAAGAGATCCGCCCCTGATACGTCAGTCATTGGCCATTGCCGGGCGACGCCAGGGGACAAGCATCAGTGCCACCCCGGCGGCGACCAGCACCAGCCCGGCCGGAGGGGGAAGTGCCGTCCCCCGAACACCGGTCTCCAAGAGTGCGGTGACGATGGCACCACCGACCAGGACGGCCGTCACGTCGACAGCTTGAGCCCGGGCCAAGGCGGCGTACCAGGTCCCGACATAGGCCGAGAGGGTCAGGGCGGTGACCACAATCCAGCCGACGTGCTCAGGAGTGACGCCGGTCAGAGCCGAGAATGCTCCACGCCACAACCCAAAGACGATGAGGAGCACAGCTCCGCCGGCCATCCTGGCGACGCCCAAGGTCAGAGAGGGTATGGAGGTCAGCATCGTTTTGGCGATCACGGTCTCGATTGCCCAGAGGATGGTGGCCGCCAGGATCATCCACTCCCCCGGCCCGAACTGGAGCCCGCCGAAACCGCCGGCCATGACAGCTTGACCCCAGACCAGGAGCGTCAATGCCCCCAGGTGGAGCCAGCCGACCTTCTCGTGGAGGAAGGTCACGGCGAGGATCGCCACCCACACCAGGAGGGTCTTGTGGATGAACGCCGCATCGGTCGAGCTGGCCCGGGCCAGGCCTTCGAAGAAAAGGGCGAACGGGATGCTCCCACCCACGACTGCGACCAAGAGCAGACCGCGCCAGTTGTGCTTGATCGTGGCCATCGTCGGCCCACCGGCCGGGCCTCGCCTAGTCAGGGCAACCGCAGCAACGATGAGGAAGAACGCCGCCGCGGAGTTCTTCAGTGTCGTATAAGTGGTCGCGTCGGAGATCTCGGACCAGGCGCGAACCCCGTAGCCGTTGAGGAAGACGGAGATCCCGCTGGCCACGGCCGTTCCGGTGGCCAGGACAAGCCCGGTACGACGTCTCTGCTGCTCGGTCGGACTCCCGATGAAACTCACCGGTTCACCATACCGGCCGCTGCCTGCCCCGCGTTGCGATCGCCTAACCTCCGAGGCGGGTACTGTCGGCACCGGTATGGAGGGCAGTTGAGCCAGAAGGTCGTCGACCGGTCCGACATCGGGATCCTGTTCGAGATCCTGATCCAGCAGGGCTACGCGGTCATCGGCCCGACTGTGCGCGACCACGCCATCGCCTATGGGCCGATCGACGGGGTCGACGACTTGCCGGTCGGCTGGACCGACGAGCAGGACGCCGGCAAATACCGGCTCAGACGTCGGGAGGACAACGCCCTCTTCGGTTATGCGGTCGGCCAGCACTCCTGGAAGGAATATCTGTTCCCGCCCAGGACGACCCTCTTCCAGGTGACGAAGTCCAACGGCTCCCTCGAGTTCATCGAGAGCGATGTGCCTGAAGTCCGATACGCCTTCATCGGGGTGCGAGCATGCGAGCTGGCCGCGATGGCCATCCAGGACAGGGTGTTCCTGGGCAGCGGGCATCTCGACCGAACCTATCGGACGGCGCGTCGGGACGTGTTCAGCGTGGCTGTGAACTGCATCGTTGCCGGAGGCACCTGCTTCTGCGTCTCGATGGACACCGGGCCGCGGTGCACGTCGGGCTACGACCTCGTGCTCACCGAGATGATCGATGCCGAAGTGCACCAGTTCGTCTTCGAGGGAGGGACCGACGCCGGTGAGCAGATGTTGTCGATGCTGCCCGGCTCGCCCGCCTCCGGAGCCGACATGGCCGGAGTCGATCGAATCGTCGAGACGACTGCCTCGAGCATGGGGAGGTCGATGGACACCGCAGGGATCAAAGAGATGCTCTATGACAACTTGGAGCACCCGCGTTGGGAGGAGGTGGCCTCACGCTGTCTGGCCTGCACCAATTGCACCCTCGTCTGCCCGACCTGCTTCTGCTCGACGACGGAGGACACGGTGACCCTGGACGGGACGTCGTCGACCAGATCCCGTCGCTGGGACTCCTGTTTCACCATGGATTTCTCGAATCTCCACGGTGTGCCGGTGCGCAGCAGCACCAAGTCTCGATACCGCCAGTGGATGACACACAAGCTGGCGACCTGGTACGACCAATTCGGGTCATCGGGGTGTGTGGGCTGCGGGCGATGCATCTCATGGTGCCCGGTCGGGATCGACATCACCGAAGAGGTGGCCGCCATCCGGGCCACCGAGAGGATGGTCACATGAAACTCAAGTCCCTCCGTGAGACGAGCGAGTTGCTGCAGAGAATCACCAACACCGAGCTGGCGTTCTTCGAGTCGAT